>JAABUL010005708.1_pt1 | contig 15195 bp, 26 predicted proteins | sample 5559151 | NCBI WGS metagenome assembly JAABUL01 (sample SAMN10711876, study PRJNA513368) | rock metagenome | isolation source: Antarctica rocks | place: Antarctica: Victoria Land, Pudding Butte sud | reverse complement strand
CTGCCTAAGCAAACCTGCAACCTAATATGCTTGGAGCTTGCCACACGGCGCCAGACAGCCTGCTGGGCCTGCGCTGCGGCTCCTCCGCCGACATCTACAGGTGTGCTCGGAAGCGGAGACTGAGCTTGCAGCCTGCCTAAGCAAACCTGCAACCTAATATGCTTGGAGCTTGCCACACGGCGCCAGACAGCCTGCTGGGCCTGCGCTGCGGCTCCTCCGCCGACATCTACAGGTGTGCTCGGAAGCGGAGACTGAGCTTTGCTAGCTTGAACTGGTCCCAGAAAGTTTAGTTTTTGACCTTGGGCGGCGCCGGACACCCTGCTGGGCCTACACCCTAAACCCTCCGCCGCCGACTTCTACGTGCGACTTCCCGCATGCAAATTAACAGAACACAGACATTTGCGATGTGCGACCCTTGCACCGAAAGTTCCCCGACTCGTGAGCACATACACATGGCCTCTGCCACGACGTCCTGAGCACCTGTGTGCATACCTTTGTACTCCTTCCCGCAGTCTGGGCACGTTACATGGCAGAGTCATCATGATTCACATCCGTACCGCCTGCTTCCTGCATTGCGTGCTCCCCGCGGCAGCTGCAACCGGCAGCAACCCCGATCTTCGTCATGTCTGCGCCCGCAGCCTGGGGGTGCTCCTGTGAGAGATCTGCACCGGCGAGCCGTCATGACGCATGCCCAGAAGCGAAGTGAAATCTCTGCGTTCGCGCCGCATTTTGGGGGAATTTTTTGGTGGGAGACCTGCACGGGCGAGCTGCCGCAGCACACACGCTGCTACAGCCCTGTCCACCCGTGTCATCGTGACTTTGTGCCTGCATCTGCAGCCTGGGGGGTCTGCGGTGGGAGATCTGCACCGCCTGCGGCCATGGCGCATGCCGGACAATTTCGGAGTGAAGTCTCTACGTTCACGCATGCAGTTTGGGGGTACTCCTGTGGGAGATCTGCACCGGCGAGCTGCCGCGGCGCGGGCAGCTGCGGCTGCTGCGGGTTCCCGAGGAGGCTCCTTCCACCCTGGAGCAGCTCATCGACCGCTGCCTGTCAGCGGACGCGTCCGCGCGCCCAACGGCGCAGCAGGTGCGCAATAGGCTCTACAAAGGTGCATCCTCTTGATGGATCGTGTGCCCTGGAGTTTCATCGACAGTCCTCCCCACCCTGGAGCAGCTCATCGACCGCTGCCTGTCGCCGGACGCGTCCTCGCGACCGATGGCGCAGCAGGTGAAATCAGTAATAGAGGTTGTGGACGATCATCAAGTGAACGATTATATGAAATATCATTTTGCCGTAGGGTTGCTCGGCAGCTCCATGAGTTCCATTCTCTGGGTCGGTCGCCTTTGGGCTGCTGGGCCACTCTATGATCTGCTCTGGGTCGGTCGCCCACCTGGGGTAAATAACTTACTCCCAGTATCGCCGCTGGAGCAGCTGAGTAACCGCACTCTGCATGCTGTTCTGCCCAAACGGAGGTACGCACCCGCAGGTGTGTGGAATCGGCAAGTCACTGCGCCCCGCACCCGCGCACGCCGTGTGTTCGGAACCATGAATGCATTTGTCTTGTGGGCCCGCAGGTGTATGAGATCATGGAGGCGCTGCACCGGGCACGCGCCAGCAGCCTCGACAAGCCCGCCGGCTGGGGCGGCTCCCCCGCCGCCGGGCCCGCAGACGCAACCGCCCTGGAACGCGCCAGCAGCGGCGGCCGCGGCGGCGACCGCCGCGGCCGCCGCGGCGCCGGCGCTGGCGGCAAACCTGCGATGAGGGGCGACAGCGCCGACGGCGGCGCCAGCGCCGGCGGGATGCACTCGGAGCTGCCCGCTGGCGGCGGCCTAGTCGGCGGCCGCCTCGGCGGCGACGGCGCACGGGGCAGCGCCGCCGCCGCCGCCCGCGCGCTGCTGCTGGCAAAGCTGCCGTGGCCGCCGGCAGCGATGCATGGTCCGTGGCAAGGCAGTCCAAAAGACGTTAGGATCACTCGGTTGTTTGTGGGAGAAACACATCTGTATCAGGGCAGCTTGTCGACTGACGTCAGCGGGTTTGAAGGGGGATTCAAACCAATGTCAATGCATTCATGCTTATGTGTTTGTTTCTGCCGGCATGATTGCACAACACAAGTCGATGCCTTTGTTGTATATGCCTCCTGGACTGCAATGGCCTTTTGCGATTGTCTCTGGATTGTGTTTTTCTAAACACTTTCATTATCAATGTTTGTAAAGATGGCTGGCGACCGGGCGCAGCCCACAATTATGAGGGTACAACGTACTCTGCAGCTCAGCAGGCAAACATGGACAGAGATACAGCTATACCTCTAGTAAACTCTTTCCAGTGACCTCTGCTACTGGTCTGTGACCAGGCACCGCTTCAGCTTCATATGGTGACGGACAGGGCGTTTGTGGCGCTGGGCGTTTGTGCCAGAGGCAGCGCCGCAATTGCATGTGCCACAGCCGCGCCAGCAGTGCCTGCCAACCCTGTACGTACTTCAAGATGATGCAAAAACCACATCCGCTCGATTGCCAAGCCAGTGCAGCCAGGGCAGCACCGTGCATTCGCGCCCCACCGACCAGATACGCATGCATGGTGACATAGAGCTACCTCCTAGCCTGCACGCATGGCAGATCATAGCAGGAAGATGCAGGATCCTGCACATCATGAGGCTCCGCGGCGACCGGATGTGTACATCTGTCCAATGGCCTCGGCGTGATTTCGCAGGTTCACCCCGCAAATACAGAGCGCCTATGCTATATTTGCCGCTCACAACCGAATGCATCCCGTATGCCGCCGGGGCTGCGCCGCGCGGCCTGCTCTGCAAGCACGCGGCGCCGGCAAGGGCACGTTCGAACCTTGTGGCTTGTCACATCAGCGCGATTTGGACAGGATAGCGTTCATGAGAGAAGGCTTCTTTTCGTGGTATGGCAAATTTGGATGCAGGTCTGAGTGCCTGTGCAGTCGCTGCATCGCGGCACGATTTTCGTCATCATGTTGCTCGCAGCATCTCAGCGTCAGGCGGCCGCAGCGTGGACTGTGGGTGCTGGTTGGCCGCAAATACCATTTCCCTGTGTACGTTGACTTGCAGCACGTAATGCTGCATTCGAGCTGGCATCATGTAGCAGCGCCGACTTCGTCGGACGACATGGCATGCCGGCACGGCTGCTGGCAGTATCAAGAAGGCATGTTTTCACGCCTCCCTGCGGATGCCGCCGACATACTTGGGCGTCGCATTCAAGGAGCAGCGCACAAGCTGCATACCATCTGCAGCGACTTCTGCATAGCTGGGGTTCCACTTAGAGGTGCGTTGTTGCTGCTGCCGGCAGCACCTCGAATGCAGCTGTGCACTTGCGTGCAGTGAAATACTGTTCAGCTTTGCGGTGCCAATCATGCCCGCCGTGTTGTCTCCATACCCCAGCTGCCGGCGCCTGCGCTGGGCCATGGCTCGCGCCAAGCCGTCTGGTGCGCGCCCGCACATGGTTTTGGAAAAAGAAACGTTGAAAATCGACGTCCTCACGAGCGGCTAGCGAATGGAGGATTTCGCATCCACGTTGACGCCCGCCACAGGCGTTGACATGACCTGGAGCGTGGGCGGCTCCAAGTAAGAGGACGCGCATGCTACACCAGTCCGATCTCACAGACCGAGATAGCACCAGAACATGACGCAAACCGCAAGGCTGGTAAATCAGAAGGAGAAGACCTGGGAATGGCGCTACGTCCACCATCGACGACTGCGCGCAAGCTAGTGCGCACAAGCTGACATCCAACGACCCTGCTGATCCACAGTCAGCGGCACCGAATGTTGACCGGATGACGCTGCACCCGGATGAGCCCAAGGTCTCGTATTCAAATAGCACATCAACGAACGAACCTGAGCTACAAGGGACGCTCGTGCTGGTCGAGTTGACCAGTTGCCACAGGGTGCAGTCGCTAGAACACGCGCATGAATTGCACTTCCAATCTCAATCACCTGTTCGTTCATGCTGAAAGCAGTGGCTGCAGTGGCTGGAGCTCCAGCATTCATTCTCGCGAAGCCCCGGGTTACCTGTACACGAGGGTTTAGCAACGGCTGTCAGCGCTGGACATGATTGCCCTGACAACACAGTATTGAAGCCAGATGTCGAATGGTCCTTCTTCTGCAGCTGCCATGGAACCCCTCACCGTTGCTGCTGCATCCGTTGCCAAACAGTACGTGAGCAAAGTCGCCAGCTGCATCCGCAGCGATCACAGTTCCCTCGTCCTCGAAGCTGTCAAACTTGCAGATATCGTTTTGGCAGCGTACGAGGGCGGCGCGCAGTGCCAGCGCGGCGATGTCAACCGCATGCTGCTCGCAGTCATTAGGGCGATGCACGAGCTGCCAAAGCAGCCTGGAGACCACCAGCTCGCCGCAGCCCTTGCGACCACAGCCTTAATTGGTAAAAAAAAATTTATTTTGTTGTGATGCTGACGAGCCGAAGACTGTGTTCCTGGTGAAGGAGCAGGCGCACTGGCTGCTGGTACTGGACAGATTGTGCCTGCTGCGGTCGCGCATGTGCCTGCACAAGCGGCTGCACAACGGACTCTTGCCCGACCTGGACACGGTGATCACGGGTGGTTGTCCGCATGAAGCACGCCTGCTTACATGCTTTCCAGTACAAGGCTACCACTGGATGTCTCCCGGGCGCTTGGCAGTGCTGTCTGGGCTGCTGGTGCATGTACTCTGGTGCATGGACAGATCACCCGGGCACGAGTGAGCTGGTGTTGCTGCTGAACAGGGGGAGATGACGCTGATTGCACGCTGGGAGAACGGTCTGCTATGCCCACCCTATGCGCGCGTCATTGCGCTGCTCGGCCACTTCCTGAAGGTACGTGAGACAACGGGCTCTTGTCGTGATGCATGCCCTCTTGCATGCCACAGCGCTGGTTATCGCAATCAGCATGTCCTTTACAAGTCTCGCTAGATGCTGTTCCAGCTATCTTCCCCCGGCACCTCTTCACTTGCCTCGTCGTTGCGCAGGAGGTCCGCGCTAGCCTGGCAACGGGCATGCCGCTGTACATATCTGCCCACGCCCTTTGGTACGCCTGGAAAAAAAAGCCAGGATTCCGGCACCAGAAAGACATGTGAGTTGTGGTGCAGACATCACTTGCCTAGCCCATCCTGCCAGTGACCATGCATGCATGCAATAGCACACAGACACTAAGCATGTTTGCGCATCGTGCAGCCTGCAGAGCTGCACGAACCTGGCCCGAATGCTCCACCGCTCGTTCGACTACGAGGATCTGGGGGTACACACGATGACTCAGGGTCGCGTCGCTGGGCCGCTGCGGTATGCCATCTGGCCGTTTTGTGACTCGTTCGAGGACGCCGCCAAACCCCAAGGTCCTGATTGCTTCCTTCCTTCAATGCAAGTTGCCTCCTTCCAGATTACGCCCGCTCAGCTGCGATGGTGATTCAGGGCCAGTGCCCCACCCTGACTTACAGCGCATGACACCGAGCGCGTGTGCATTTCGCAACCTTCTGCACATCTTGGAATCTGACTGCGCTGTGTTCTGCTGGTCCAGGCACCCACCTGTCCATAGTCACAAGCCGCCACCGCGTCGTATGCCAACTGACAGGGCCGGTGTTTTGCGTCCTCACCTGCGAGAGCAACGCCGCTTTCCAGGTACATTCGTTCCTGCTTCCATCCCCACTTGCTTCCCGCCTGCGCATCTGTTGAACAGGCCTGGCTGCTCGTTCCCCCAACCGTAGACATGCCCTCCGAGGCGCGAAGCGCTCGCTTCTGCTGCAGGAATTGCTGCCAATAGTGGACAAAGCGCCTGTCGTCCTGGTGTGGGGGCAGTCATCTCCGTCGTGGTCAGCGCGCCGCTTCCCGATCGGCCTTTGCGGCCCTGGCGGTGCTCTGCCAACAGTTCCTGTTCGAAGTGCGCATCTCAGCCATGCAACCCTGTTCTTTCAGCGCTTCAGCATGCAAAGAGACAAGGGACGTTTCATCGCGTTCGCTGGCAACCCTGAAGACAAGAACTCGAGCCGAGCTCACTCGAACTGGTTGCTCTGAATGCTCACAGGTCTTTCAGACTGCGATTCCGGCGGCCTCAAAAACACGGACCTGTGGCGGTGAGTATCTGGACTATGTTGGGGCGCGGTTGAACCTTCTTCTACACATGCAAAGTGTTTACGTGACGGACAGGTCGGGATGAGGAGGTTCGCCCCTAGCATCGTGTCTGCCCTTGCAGAGCCGCCATCCCCCGCATCATCCGCATCGGCCTGACGGCGCAGCAGCACGAGGCGCTGTGCGCCACCTGGACGCGCGGCGTGATCGAGGCCGGAGTCCGGACCCGGCTCGACTTCATCTGCCATTACAGCGACGCTGAGGACCTGGCACAAGAGGCGCAGGCCATCCTGGACTACGGACATGTCGCAGAGATGGAGTCAGTGCAGCACCCATCTGCTGCCCGCCTTGCGCAGCGCCCGCTGCATGGCAGCCTCGCTTTGGTGGCATGGGCCCTCGATGAGCTGCGTGAGGCTCTGGCAGCGGGCCGGGCGGCGGCAATGGCTGACCAGACTGCAGGGCGCCCTGAACAGACATGACTTTTCTTCGCCATGTGCGGGACATCCTCCCCCTTCCCAGCTGGCGCACAGCATGCACCAATGCACACGCCTGTCCGTTTCAGCCAGCAATCCTTTGCAACACCTAACGCATACGTGGCATCGTTGAGGGGTAAACGCTTTGCTTTTCTCGACATTACATCCCAGGCTCATCGATACATGAACACTAGTAGGGGTAGCTATAAGGCTGAAAAAGCGAGGGAAGGCGGCAAATAACGGTAATGCTGCGGCGCTGTCCAGCCCAAAGGCCAAGGGTCCGGGTCCAAGCTGAATCGTTGTATGCTGAAGTTGAGGGGTAAACTTGCAGTGCTCTTTGGTTGGATTTATTGATAAAAGGAGAGTTTATTTCATTTTATCCACGTTCGTGACGCCTCTCGTCACGTTTCCCACAGTGCAGTAAACTCCTTGCCTCGCTTTCCGAAGCCAGATTCGCAATTACTCCCTTGCGGCACAAGGATTTTGCAAGCTGTCCAGCATCAGTGCAACCAACACGGAGGCGTAAGCATGGGGCTGGCAAGCAAAATCGCGAGCGCTGGAGGCGCAGCGCCCGCTGCAGGCGGTTTTGGCCAAGGTACGCTTCAGCTACTGCAAAGGACTGACTGCTCGTCCTCTGAGCAACGTCTGCTGAAGTGAAACCATCTAGCAGACCCATTGATAAGACGCCTGTCGGTGCGGGCGCGGTTCTGGGCGTCTTGGGCTGCCCCAGATGACAATCGGCACAACCCGTGACGGTTTGCCTTGGCGCACATTTTTGTCAAACGAACAGACGCGGGCACTGTCCAGATGCTATAAGAAGTGTACAACAACACGCAGCAAGATATTGTTACAGAGCCCCACTAGAACGCTTGCGAAGTGTTGCCAGCACAGCAGCAGATCACCCTTTCCCTGCAGCCGGCTGCAGGTCCGACTGCAGCGCCAGTGCCGATTAGCTTGCAGCTGAGAGGAAATCTCGGGCTGCAGTGCGCATGTGTACGTATATTGCCTCGTCCACACCGTCCCTGCAGTAGGATGCAGCTCTGCCTTTCGGGCGGTGCAAGCAGCAGAGGGAGCATACGGCGACCCAGGAACTCTGCCTCAACATTCTGCTGATCCTGTACAACGCAGGAGCGCCGTCAGGCGCCCCGCCGGGCTACCCGCAGCAGGGCGCACCTCCGCCCTACGGCGCTCCGCCCGGGCAGCAGCAGGTGTGGCTTTGTTGCACTTGTACTGCAGGGCAGAATGTACTTTCGGTCTCACTCTGCCTGCTGGTATTCCTGCGAGGTGCTTCCGAGACGAGATGTGGCACAACATGCGTTCACTGGATTGGTGCTGCGGGAACATACGCCCTCGCCCTCAGCATCCCTCGGAACGCACCTGCTGCTGCTGCTGTCGGCAGGGCTACCCGGGGCAGGTGCCGTCTGGCGGCCAGCAGCAGCCCGGCAGACTCGGCGGCCCGCCTGGCCAGCAGCAGCAGGCGCCCTATGGCCAGGCGCCCGGCCAGGGTCAGTTTGGCGGGCAGCAGCAGCCGCCGCAGCAGCCGCCGCAGCAGCCGCCGCAGCAGGGCCAGTACGGTCAGCAGCAGCTGCCGCAGGGGCAGCAGCAGCAATACGGGCAGCAGCCGCAGCAGGGCCAGCAGCAGGTGCGCGCTCTTGCGGCCTTACGAAATGTCTTATGTGCCCATTCCCTGGCATCGACACCGCTGCCCACAGAAGCACACCACGTGCACGGGCAGCCGGTGTGCCTGCACGGCCCGAAAATGTGCGCTTAGCATACAAGAACCCTGCTCCGCCTAAGTGACGCGACAGAAAAGCCACGCTGCGCATGTGGCGGCAAGTGCGCCACAGGCACACACTGCACAGGGCCCTAGGCCGATGTCATCTTTAAGCTGTGTTTGCTATGCCCCTGCGCCGCGCTGCCCGCAGCGCGGCGGCACCTTCTGCCTGTGGGCCGCCGCCGAGCAGAAACCCCGCTTTTCTGGCCGGCAGTCTGGCGGCGGGCCCGGCCGGGTAAAGGAGGGCCTGCTTCAGGAACAGGCACAGCAGGCGGAGCAGGCAGCAATGCCGCAGGTGTCCGCATGGCCACAGACTGTGCGTGTCCTCAGAACATACCATTGCGCCTCAATTGGAAGCAGGGCGGCAGCAAGGCGGCACACACAAAGCGGCGGCCACTAGAGCCTCGCCCCTATCTGCCGCGACAGCACAGCCCTCAGCCCATACAGTCCTGGCCCACAATCGAAACAAACGGACGGGCATGGCTGCTAGGCCATAAAGCGTATCTAAAGCATCGACTGGGGCGACGTTCCGTCTGCAGGGCGGCTTTGGCGGCGCGCCGCCGCAGCAGGGCTTTGGTGGCGGCGGCGGCGGCGGCGGCATGGGCCAGGTCCTGCACCAGAAGCTGCAGAAGATGGTGCAGGTGCGACACATTGTGCCCTGCACTTTCTCTCAACCTGTTGACCTGGAGATTCCTTCCCTGCCCTCCCAGCTTGCACATTGACATATGCTCCTGATTCGGCAGCCCCTCTGCGCAACCGGTCTTCTGGATCCGCATCGTGCTCGCAAGTCCCACAGTACATCCTGAAACGCAGGTGAACCGCCTGGAGGCCTTCTACCAGCCGCAGGCGCTGCAGAATGTGTTTGCCAAACTCGACCGTGTCGACTTCAGGTCTGCAAATCCCTGAGCTCATCCCCAAATCCAAATGGTTACAATGCTGCCATCCCTCTTGGCTTTCTATGTGAAGAATGACCACAGCTGCCTCGCCGCCCTGCAGTTGACTTCTGGCTTGGCTCATGCATAGCGCTGCGAAGGCCGTGCACCTGCCCATCCCCACATTCCTGGCACTGCTCCTGCTGCTTGTCATCGGCATTGAGCGCTTCACTGCTGCTTCCTTGAAGCAAGTCGAGAGGCGCTGCTCCACTCTCCCACCACGGTCCAAAGTTGTTGAACTGCTGGGCTTCCTGACCCAGCAATCTGCATTGTCGCCGAAGGGCGCTTGCTGCAAAGCGGAACATGCCATTGGAGCTGCTAGACTGCTAATTTCCTCAATCAACAAGCTGCAAAGTGGAACATGTTGGCGGAGCTGCCTCTCAAATCTATGACCGTATTTGTGAAACACACCATTGCTCTGGTCGCCGCAGGGCGCTCGCCGCAAAGTGGAATATGCCGGTGGGGCCGCTTGACTGGCGCTAGACTGCCGTCTTCTTCCAGTAACCTGACCCTGTTTGATATCCTCCTACAGGGCGCTCGCTGCAAAGTGGAACATGCCAGTGGAGTTGGCGACTGACCTTGCCACCCTGGCCCTGTACGACATCGTCATCTTTGCCGGTGCGCTTTGTCAGAGAGCAACATCCATTCCGATGCTCGCGTGGCCACTCATGCTGCGTCGCTGCCAGCCTCTGGCGGCTGTGCGCACGGTCCTTGACGGGTTGCCACGCCAGACTCGCATGCGGCGGGCAGCTCGTCTGCAGACTCCCCACCCTGCTCGGCTGTGTTACTGGCCTGTCAGAGTGGCCAATTTCACGCCCTGTGACCGCTTTCCGGCTGCATCTCTCGGCTTGCAAAAGTGACACCCGACTTCCCGTGCGCAGGCGACTCGGGGTCCATGGTGTTCGAGGGGGGCGGCAATTGAGCCCGGCATCTGTAGAGTCCCCTTGTGCGATATCCATTGTCCTCACATGTGCAGACGACTCGGGGTCGATGGTCTTCGAGGAGGGCGGCGAGCGCATCAACGACCTGAAGCTCATCCTGGGCCGCGTCGCCGAGGTGCGGCACGGCGAAAATGCCTTAGAACATGCCTTGAAGACTGAAAGAAGTGCACCGGCTGATTGGTCCAAGCGCACCTGCGTGGAAATCACGCCTCGTCCCCGCCTTGACATCACTGCACATGCATCATAAAGGCCGATCCAAGTGGCTGGCAGCGCTGCGCCGCATGCATCGTGCCGTTGCGTGTGAAGCTCCTAGCCCGACATACTCGCTATGGAGCTGCCTCTCATCGTGCATGACAGAGCGGCGCCGCAGGCTGCCGGTCAGGACAGCATCGACGCTCGGTGTTATGCATCCTGGGAGTGAGCAGCAACTCTCACTTGCCGGTCTGCTGTACAACGATTGCAGATCTGGAGCGCAGGTGGGCAAGCCGTTCGACGACGGCGGCATCGTGTTCCGCTTCAACTAAAACAACGCTGAGGGCAACAAATCCTTCAGTACATTACTTGGAAAGCTGTGCAACAAGTTTCTGATTCCTCCCTGCCTTTGATTTGCAGGTGGGCACGCTGTTCGACGACGATGGCATCATCATCCGCTTCATGAACTGCAACGTGGAGGGCAACGGCATCCGCGACTCCGTGTCGGCGGCCAACCTGGTGCAGCAAGTGCAGTTCAATGGCCTGACGGTGCGTAATTTCAAAGTCCCAGCCTCTTGAAATCTACAACAACACTAGTTTGGAAGCCAGAATGTGGAGGGCAGCGGGTCCCGCGACTCGGCGTCGGAGGCCGACCTCGACCGCAAGTGCAGTTCAACGGCCTGACGGATGTCTCTGCTGAAATTGGAAAACCAGGTTTTCTACTGTAAATCACTGGTGCGGCAACGGCACCCGCGACTCCGCCGCAAAGCTCGGGCAGCAAGTGCAGGTCAACGGCCTGACGGCGCGTTCTCTTCTTTGCCCTGGACGAAAAGGAATGTGAAGCAGAAGACCCCCAGTTTATTGGTCAATAGCATTCGCTTCTCTGTATCACATCAGCCTGCCGATTTGAAAGGGGACTGTCTCCCTCTGATGCATCGGGGCACCGAAGCCGCGGGGCACGTGGCTGACGCTGAGGTCATTTGCCCCTTGCCAGGCTAGGGGGTCTCCCACCGCAACTGATTTCATCAGCCGATTTTAAAGCGTCCTCCCCCTGCTACGCCACAGCCGCTGGACGTCAAGGTCATCCGCAGTTGTCGCCCAGGTTTCCGTTTGCGATTTGCTTTGCGGATCTTCCCTGGGATTCCTGACTGGCTCCTTGTGTTTGCAGCCGCTGGGCACCCAGCTGGAGGCCAAGGTCATCCGCCCCTTCCTCGCGCAGGGCGTGCAATCGCGCTCGCTGCAGAAGCCCATCTTGGTGTGCGCCATTTTCTTTTTCGAGATTTCGCATCAGTCCCTTCCCCGTCATTCCATAAGCACCCATAAGCACGCACACCTCAGAAAAATCCACCCTGTGGTGCGTGGTGTGTTGCGCCCGGCTCTCTTCCGAGCCTTTCCTGCTGAATTCTGCCGCGCCTCTATCTTCTGTTGGTGCCTAACCAGCCTGCTCGACTGTGCAAGACAACCGCACAATAGAACGCAAATCAGTCGCACAGCAGCAGCCCGGCGGCCGTGCCGGCGTCGGACAGCTGTGGCTGCACCAGGCTCACAAAGCACGCACTGCTCAGCGCACCGGACCGGAACCCCACAGTCGAGCAGAATCGGCCGAGCAAACATGAACCTTTGCCGTCGTGCCCGCAGGTGATTGTCATCACCGACGGCGAGCCGACAGGCGAGCCGACCGGTAGTGTCGCCAACGCCATCAAGAACGCCAAGGTGCCCCCAATTGGAACCGCCAATGAACTTTCCCCTCACCCCCCTTTTCCCCGGGTGGTCTTTTGCACTGCACTGCACGCAAATCGGCGTGACCCCGCTGGAGGCCGCAGCAACTGCCAAGGCTACGACCTCTGGCCTGGCGCTGCGCAGAGGTTTTGCTCCACGCAATTCGAAATCGTGTGATCCACCGTGCTCTTGCAGATCGCTTATGATTCATGTGATTGCAGAACCTGGTGAGCAACTCGCAGTACGGCCCGGGCGCCGTTGCCTTCGAGTTCGCCCAGGTGCGCTTGCGAGGGCAAAACGTAACCGCCTCCGCCGCGTTTCGTGCGCGCGGCACCGTTCCAGACTTGGCTTTGTAGAAGTTTTGAGGCAGCGCCCCAGAGGGCTCGAGCCTCTGCTTGTCCGTTGCATAAAATTGCAAGTCATGCGTGGTGTGTTTGGTGGGCAAGGACCAACAGGCGGGGGCGTTTCTGGGCACGCTCATTCGCGGTGCAAATGAAACCTGTTTTCTGGGCAGTTTGGAACTGGGCAGTTTGGAAGGCCAGACTATACTTTCCTGGCTGCAGGTGGGCAAGGACCAAAAGGCGCAGGCATTCCTGGGCACTCTAGACCGCGACCCCGAGATCGGGTGCGCCAAGCGGCCGCTGACATAGAAACCGCAAACTTAACGAACACCATTGCTATATTTTGCTGCAGTGAGGCATTTTCAACAGAGTGACAACTTCATCTGCCATGCATGCCCTGACTTGTCTCCTGCATAACGATTTCAGCCGAAACAGTGCACGTTCAACAGCCATGTGTCCTCTGGACTGCACCATTTGGCTGTGCTGTGACTGCGCTGCATCCGTGCACACCGCTGCCAAGGTTTCTCTCATGGTGTGTGCTGCAGCAAAATGGTGGATGCCACTTCCTACTACGAGCTGGAGGTGGGTCTTTCTTGTATGGTTCAGAAATCGGGCGCCACCTCTGGCATCCTACTGGAGCAATTCCCAACAAACCTCGCTATGAAACTACTATTTATGACAAACGTAAAATTTGCCGGAAGCTGGTGCTCCGCAGCCTGCCACCTGCCAGATGCACCAGCTGCGGGTTTTGAGGTCATGTAGGTGGTGTTGAACGCTCGGCTTATGTGTGCGAGTTTCATATGCGCAGGCCGAGGAATACGCGCGGAAGGGTGTGACCCTGACGCCGGAGCTGTGGCTCGTCAAGGTGAGCCGCATGCTGGATACCAGGGTCTTGAATGATGTTTGCCTTAGTCATGCTGGATACCAGGGTCTTGAACGATGTTTGCCTGGGTTGGGGAATGTCAGGGTGCCCCCCATTGCCCCTTGGGCGGTGCCTGACTGACTTGTGTGGTTTGGTTGCGCATCTGTTGATTTTCTGTTCGCTGGTGCATCTTTTGGACTCTGCCGCCCGCGCACATGGCTGACTTGTGGTGTTTCCTGTCGTGCAACAGCTCATGGTCGGCGCAGTCGACCCCACATGTGAGTCTTCTGGTCCACCCACACAGCAAGCTTCTCAAACATGTGAAGACATCATCCCAAAGATGCGACAACAGCTATGACCTTTATGTGCGCCTTACCGGATGTGTGCCTTGCCGCACTTGGAGCAGCCCCTGTAGCATAGTCGTCATCAGACATCTAATGAGCTTTATGTTCCATGTGCCAGATGACGAGCAAGACTAGGCTTTGGGAGAGCAGGCGCGCTGGTTGTTTTGGTTTTGGCCGCCGGTTGGAATTGGAGCCGCGGGACTGCGGGGAAGGAATGCCACGCCCAAAACACAGCCGCCACGCAGCTGGGGGAGTGCCTAGGGAATTTGCGGGGACAGGAACTTCGACTTTCTTCGGAGCGCCGTTTGAAAGACTCAAAAACTGCATATCTTACTGGGTCAGGGCAGGGACTGGGCGATGCTGTCCAGCAGCGATCGAATGCACGTGTCAATAAACAGAGCATGGCTCTCCTTGCCGCAAGTACGGCCGCACCTTGCACAGAGTGGCAGTGCGCCACCCTCAACACAAACACGCGAACTGTCTGAGTGAGCAGCATGCTGAAGGCTGCTGGCCACTGACTCAAGTCCCTAACTGTTAAAAAAGGCTGAGCTATGTTTGTGCCAACAACATCGGCTATCGCACCTGCACCCAACGCTCGCTCACTTTTTCACAAAGCCGCAGCTGAGAAGGTTTAAGCTTGCAGCATCATGCTTCACCACAATCGCCGCTGCCTACTCGCTGCCATTTTTGTGTGGTTGACACCACCTAGAAGAACTATGAGCAGAGCCTCTGCAACTGCCCATTCCTCAGACTGTCTACTTTCGCCCCACTCATCCCACAAGGGCAGGAGTGGCTGCCAGTCGCCGATGCACGAGCGGCGCGGCCGCCACCAAAGGAGGCAGGCCGTATGCGGTGCCTGTCTGACTCTACACGCACACTGTCATTCCGCGGCAGTAGCTGCTTGCCACGCACGCCTTAGCGGCAGCGGCGGCCTGGATGGCTGCGTGCTTTGCGATGCGCCATCACGACTCGACGGCCACTGAGGTCTGGCTGACACAGCCGGACCGCGCGCGCGGTGCCACCGAAAGTGCACTGGCGGCCTGTGCCCAGCCGCCAGCAGAAAACATGTCTGCAGATGGCAATGGCGCCAGAGCCGTCAGGTCTTGACGGCCACTGAGGCCTGGCTGGCAGCGCGCGACAGCGCCAGCGATGTGGCAGGCGACATGCTGGGGGCCTTGGCTAAACCCTGCGCCGTGCGCGCGCGCACCGCCGCAATCGCCACCTGCAGGGGCGAATGGCAGGACGCCGATAAAGCTGGAGAAATCAGAAGCCTGAATCCAGACGATGCACCTGGACACATCCGCCTGTGACGAGGTGCAGCAAAGGAGCGCAGAGCAACACTTGAGTGCAGCCTTACTCGTGGAGTCACAACAGCCACAGGGCACTATCAAACCCCGCAACGAGTTCGTACTCCCAGCAAATTCAGGACCTCACGGCCGATGGCGATGGCTGCGCTCGCAGCTGCCGTCTCTGATCTGAATTGAAGACAATTTCGCCCTTTCAAATGGAGCTGAAAGGGCAGAATTGCTCTCACCTCCAGCAGAT
>JAABUL010005707.1_pt1 | contig 15204 bp, 30 predicted proteins | sample 5559151 | NCBI WGS metagenome assembly JAABUL01 (sample SAMN10711876, study PRJNA513368) | rock metagenome | isolation source: Antarctica rocks | place: Antarctica: Victoria Land, Pudding Butte sud | reverse complement strand
AAAGTCGAATGGAGGTCTTCCGACGAGGGGTTTCCACTTCCACTTATTTCAAGCGTGGACGACTTGATCACTCACCACGATCCCCATGTCTGATCGCACAGAGCTTTTCCAATTCCTCGGTTCCCCAAATCCCTCGGCTCGACATCTAGCTTTGCAGAACCTCGTCGGCCACACGCCCAAGAACGCCCCACAGCGAGGCATCTTCATCCCCTCTTCTCTTGTTGAAGTTTCAAACGGCGGGGGACTACGAACAGGGAAGCAAGTTTCGGGAAGTCAGGATTCCGAGAGGAAGATCAAGGCGTTGAGGGATTTGACGGGTTTGTGTCGTGACCAAGCGGTAAGCTGTCCAGCTACACCGAGTCTAGCCGAGGGCGAAGGCTGATACGTGTAGTTTATTGCACATGATGCACTGTCGGCGCTTATTAACCTTTCCGACAACGTCGCTGTCGCTAGACACCTCGTAGACCATGACTTTCTCGTTTGGTTGATGTCGTATAGCGCCGTAAGTGAGGTCTCATCTGGCCTATTGGCAGGATTCGGCGGGAAATGGGCAAGCTGACCACCTTCACCTATGTCCAGAACACCACCTCTCCCCTATCTCCTCTCACCTCTATGCTCCTCTCCAACCTCACATCGCACCCATCACTCCTCCCTCAAATAGCCCATCTCATCATCCCCATCATACCCCTCCCGGAAACTAAGCACTACCCGCCGTACTTCTTTCCCGCAGCAGCATCAGCTTCTTCGACTGTACATCCCGACTTCCGAGATCCAGCGTTCAGCAGACCAAACGCTGAGGCAGGTCAGGAGGAAGAGCGAGACATCGAAGGTCTCCGAGCGCTAGTCCAGGCATTCGAAGATGGTGCTGCCGAGGGGGTGAAGGAAGGAAAGGGGAAGCGGAAAGGAGAATGTCACTTTCTCGCCTCGGTATTTGCGAATGTCTCTATGGTCACTTTCTTGATCGGGCTTGACCTCATGAGCACTGAACCCTCGCAAAGTTACCGGCCACCCGCCCTCTGCTCCTCACTCCGCAACCACCTTTCCCTCGACCAGCTTCGACAGCGCCGTCAGAGACTGACGAGCCACTACTCGTAAAGATCGTTGTCTTCACTGAACACTCGGATCCGATACGAAGGGGCGGAGCACTGGGCTGCATCAAGAACTGCGCGATGGATCGAGGAAGTATGGGATGGCTGCTGGCAACCGAGAGTGAGACCTACGCAAACTTTCATACCACTTATCTCATCCGTTTCCCATCGCAGCCGAGCGCGTCCGGCTCCCCGCAGATCCTACTCGCTTGGTCAAAGGCGTAGACGTCCTCCCCTGGGTTCTCAGCCCGTTGATGGGTCCGGAAGAATATGAGGTGGAGGCAAGTCTTGCCGAAATACCATCGAGCTTCTCTCACCGGATCGCATAATGACTTCCTGCAGGAGATGGATCAGCTCCCGACGATCTTGCAATTTTTGCCTCCTGCGAAAGAGCGGGAGAAGGACAATGTTCTGCGCATGATGTGTGTCGAGATCTTGCTACTGCTTTCAACGAGTGAGTTTCCCTTCCTTATTACAACAGGCTACCATGAGACATCACACCCTGCCCTTTCGGCATCAACGCCATTCCTAGTACGTAAGCTGAGACATTCACAGCTTTCACCGGGCGCGATTCACTCCGAAAACGCGGCGCTTACTTCGTCGTTCGCGAGCTGCACAGAATCGAGACCGATCAACAGGTATGCCCAATCAGACTTCCCCATCTGACAGAGCGTTCGGCGCAGATCAAGGAGGCGATAGAGAGGCTGGTCTCCTTGATCCATGGTGAGGAGGGTCACGATACTCGAAGAGAAGAAGTGGAAGAGCTGGTCACGACAAGTAGAGCGGAGCGGATTGATGAAGAGGAGATCGGGGAGATGGACGTGATCGAGGTATGATGGAGTCATGCAGATGGCCGAGAAGCCGATCACAACAATGGCTGGTACGGTCAGGGGCGGTGTGTTCTCCGTGTGTGTGTGTGTATGTGGTGTGTGGTGTGTTCCTGAGGAAGAACTCCGAGCCTCCAGAATGCTTCGCGTTATGTCCCAAAACCAGATCCGAAAGAATCTCTATACTTCTGGACGGTGTCAGCGGCCTTCACTCTGTCGCCTGTCAGGCGTCCATAGCACAGCGACCCATACGTCTCAGGGGGCTACCTCGTCTTGTCCTGGCTTCGGCTGGTTCACTCGCTCAATATCTGGCTCGGTGACGTCACAAGACCAGGCCGAGAGGCCGGATTGGAAAACGTGCGTTCGGATCAGCCGTTTCGCAATCAAACTTTCTCTTCCGATCAAAAGTCGTCACCTTCGACCTTTCATCGTCATCACATCAAACTGGTTTAATCGGTATTCATGGTCTTACGAGAAGCCCCTGAACGGTTCCATACGTGTGAGCCAAGACAGTACTGGATACAGTTCAAATCGCTTCCCTCTTCCCGCAACTCTGCCATCATCGTTGCTCGTCCGAGGCAGTCTTCTTGCCTTCGTGCTCGGACGACTGGCCTCCAGTTCAGGTAAGGAACCTGAACCCCTTCTGCATCTCCAGAGCGTCCCTCGTCGTCGTATTCTCCATTGCGGCAGCACGAGCCAGATTGTCGCCGTGCTCCTCGAACGCGAGCTCACCCGCCTCTAAGCGGCGGTTCGCTGATCTCAAGATCTGGCGGAACCAGAAGTTGAGCTGCTTCCACATTAGCGAGTCGAGGATGGGATGAGGCATCTTACGAGAATGGTGGTCCCAAACATTGCTGTGACAGTGCCGTATGAATTGAGGTAGCTCCTGGAATATGGGTCAGGCTGCAGTAGCTTCCGCGTGGGAAAGCCACTCACGGGCCATATTTGGAGGGCCAGACGTAACTCCCCGCAATATTACCAGTCTGCGACAGAGCGTTCTACACGTCAATGAGCTTAACCCGACAGGCAATCAGAAGCTGTATTCACCATGAAGGCAAGTGCGACGGCTCTCTTTGCCGGGGGGCGAGGGAACGAACTGCTCATCCAGGTATACATCTGCAGATTCTTGAGACAAGCACACAAGAACTTCGGCGCCGCCTCACAATGATGTACCCTGATTTGACGCTTCAGCAGCGATCTAAAGCGGGTGACATTGACGTACCGGCATAGGACCCAGCCTGAAGAAACAGAGCGACATATCTCGCCGCCCGCTTCTGCGTGGCTGCTTCCCGTCAAACTCGATACGTATGGAGACACGGACCGCTTACCCATGGAGATGATGAATCCGATGATCCCCATGATTAGAGGCCAGCTGTTCGTGCAGTCAAATTTACCCAGTACGAGCTCGTTGGATCGCAGCAGCTCACGTGGAATGCCAAAATTTCTCATTAGTTTTGTCCGAGTGCCAGGAGTTGACCAGCGAGATGATACACGAGAACTGTAGTAGGTGGTCAATGTGGGATAATGGGAAGTGAGGGGAAGAAAAAGTCACGATCCATGGTGGAGCGGCGAGGAGGAGAGTCTCGGTGGTGCCGAAGCCGAGGGTCTTGGTCTTTACTGCATTAGTATTTTTTTGGTTGGAATCGTCACGAGGGAGACAGACAAGAGTAGGGAAGTAGCTACGCAGTCCGCCGTCAGCAAGTCAACAAGCCTTTAATGGTCCCACATACATGTTGAAGGATAATCCCGTAACACAAGCCGTCAAGCTCAGCATCAGGATGTAAATCTTCCAGTCCTACCCCGCTTCCGCCTCAGCAGACAGTCGCTGGTCACTAAGCGACCCACCTTGAGAGCCATGAGTAGTCCGTCATACCACTTGTCCTCCCTGGAGTCCTGGTCGATCTCGCCAACCTGTTTGTGCCATCAGGCAATGTTCACCTCGCCAAATATATTCAAGACGCACGTCCTCCAGCATGCGGAGTTGGGCCAGCTGGATCTCTTCCGCGGTGAACCACCTGCGAGTATTGCTCGGGAAGTCTGGCAGCATGACTATAGCGACAAGAGCGAAGAACATCGTGAGTGCGCCCTCAACTGATAAATATCAGCTGAGAAATCGCTTTGGAGGAAAGTGTCCGCAAGAGTCGAGAGAATACGCGCGACGCACTGTAGAAGAGCCACCGCCAAGCGGCGTGGCCTAGTGCGCCTTTCAGGTTCGCAAGGACTCCAGCAGCGATCAGAGAGCCGAAAGCATTGGAGATTAGGTTGCCGCAGTACAGGATAGTGTACCGGAGACTGGGCGGAGGTTTTAGCGAGGTACTCGGGAAGATCTCCAGGTAAGGGGAAATAACCTGATCTCATCTTTCTTGTACCATTTACTGCATGGCTGTGAGCACAGACCGTTGCACGACGTGTGTGGCATACCTGATCAAGAAGAGCGCTCCAGGTAAGAATGCGGCCTCGACCATCCTATTTGACATCAGTGATCTGCCGACCCTTGTTTGCGAAGAAACACTCTTACCCGAGGAAGAGTCGAGTCAGTAGTGCGCCGGTAAAGTTCGTCGTGACGCCCGTAAGCACACTGATCATGCCCCACTGTCGTCAAATTAGCGATGAGCGATCCCCGAGGGTAAAGAAAAACGAACGACAAGCATTGCGGAAGGTATGTAGATCGACGGTCGTCCGATTATGTTCTGCCGTAATCATCAGTCGATCGCAACATACGGAATTTTGCGACTCACTAATAGCATGTTCGAGGGTACTGGTGATGTGAGATCAACATGAATGAAAGCCTTTACTGATACCTAGTACTAGAAGCGTACCTTGGAACAAGATGTACCCAACCTAAGACTCCGTCAGACTGCGGGGAAGAGGGTGCTGCGAGCATTTACATAGAGTATCGAAAGCAGCGTCGCGTACTCTGTGCCGTGCAGATGTAAGTCCGCCTCGAACCCTTGAAGCCTTGTCGGGGATGAGCCGAACGCTGGGCAAGGGGCGAGGAAACATGACAGACCTTGCGGCTCCGGCATTGTTTCGGTCGATATAGTTTCTTCGCTTGACTTCAGCAGGATGACCAAAGCATGACTTCTTGCTGAGCTCACAAGACTATCACCATGGTCATCAGCACAATACAAGTCCAGGAGACGGAAGGACATGCTGTAGATCACCCTTCGACCCAAGGAGGCGTGTCAACAATGTAGAGCTTCGAGCGGACTATCTCGACATGTGAACTTACACCTAAATAAGACCTCTAGGGTAAGCGCAACCAAACGTGCATGGTCTTGACGTACGAGGATACTGAACCGCGCATCCAGCTTGAGTTTCAACCTTTTCTCGATCCTGTTTCTTCTCTCGCTCCCAATCTCGAACCCAACGCTCTGTCCCGCTATACTATTCGGATCCTTGATCTCCCCATGGACAGTCTCCGTCTTGTCGACAGGCGCAAAGCCAGCTTGCTCATTGCGGTTCTCCATCTTGTTCGACTGCTCGATTGCTCAGGATAAGGTAGAATGACTAAAGTCAGGATTCCAGCACAAGATTAAGAAACTTTTCTCGTATAACAGGCAGATTTCCGCGTCATGCAATAGCCGCCCGAAAAGATGGAGAAAAGTGGAGGTCCCGGGTAGGACGGAAGGATTCCTGCGGCAATTAGCGGAGTTAGACACGGGATTGTCCGGCTCTCCGTTAGCCACCCAAACAGCCTCTCGGCCGCCGGGCACAACATTGTTCTGAGACGAACGCCTGTTTGACAATTCCTCTTGATCCGTACCTCATCATCGTCTTGGACTCGCTCCTCTTTGAAGATGGCCAAGGATCATGCTATGATCGGGAAACCGGCACCGGCCATCGAATTGCCCAGCGTGCCGAAAGGCGACCTGTACAAGGTCCCCTTTGGCGAGAAGGTAGGCACACATCAGCAGTCTGGCAGAGAGAGCTCACTAATATACTTCACTCGTCTAGCCAATCGCGCTCTTCTTCGTGAGTCCACTCGTCACTGTCAATCGCCAAGAAGCAGAGCTGACCATCCTTATCCTCTCCTTCACTATCGCTCCTTACGGACCTTTCCAGTTCCCCAAAGCCTTCACAAGCGGCTGTGTGAAAGAAGCCTGCTCCTTCCGCGATGCCAAAGCCGACAATATCACCTTCAAGCGGCATCCCGATCTCGAGGTCGTGGGCATTTCCGGTGGTGCGTCCCCTACACCCCTCCCCCTCTTCTTACCTCCACTCCACTCTCCCTGTTCATTCGCCCAATCCCTCGTTTAGACGATACGACCAAACAGACTGCTTTTGCCGACCAGCACAAGTTACCGTATCCGATCGTCTCGGATACGGGGAACAAAGTGAGACAGGCGTACAAGGTCGATAGCTTCATGTTTGGCCTCGCTCCTGGTCAGTCTGCCATAACATCTGCTCTCTGTGGTCACATCTGATCGAGGGAGGTAGGGCGAACAACGTTCTTCATTGATGAGAAGGGGATTGTGAGGGGCGCTTGTGCGGATTTCACGGATGCCAGGTGGGATACGACTCGCTCCTCTTGGTGCGCCTTTGCAGGGACTGACGATCGTGGTCATAGTGCGCACGCCAAATTCGTCGAGAAGATGTTGGTGGATCGCGAGAAGGCGTAGCCTGCGGATGAGGCCGGATGACGCACGGCACGAGCGGTGTAATAGCTTAATCTCAATCTCCCGACTGGAATCACTCTTAATCGTGCATCTTGAAAAATCCCTTGTCACACCTTCGGAAATAGATGTCGTCTCTCTTGCTTATTCAAGGACGTAATATGCAATGCTCAAATACCCTCCACCACCGGTCCCTGCCCTTCCCTCTCCTCGACTCCCATCAGACTCGCACCCTCATTCGCCGTCCGCGCCAACTTCCCCCCGCCCAAGACTAATCGGACCTCGTCAAGTGACAGCGTTTCGTACTCGACCAATGCTGATGCAAGCTATAATCCCTGTCAGGCGGTGTAGTCGAGGAGAGAGTGGAAGACCTGCCTTATGCAGCTCATTCTCATGATCTTTCAACAAATTCTCCGCCCTTCCAAGACCCGTATCCAGGAAGAACTTGATCTCGCTCTCAATCTCATCCTTCTTTTTCCCAGACAGGTAAACGCTCTCGTCATCCCCATGCGCCACGAGTCCGACCTTATCGCTGAAACCGTAATTCTGAGCGACACTGCCGCATCAGCCTGATCTCGAGACTGCCTGATTTGCGGCTCTCCACTCACCCGTATCATCCTCGCAGCAACGTCCGTCGCTCTCTGCAGATCGCTCGAACATCCGCTCGTCACGTCTTCACGACCAAATATCATCTCCTCGGCTGCTCGGCCGCCAAGGGCGACGTCGATCATCGCGTTATACTCTTTGCGCGTGTATGAGTCTGGTCAAAATCAGCTTGGGTGTTCCCCGGAAGAGCCAAAGCGCACCCTTGTCGGCTTCGGGAAGCTGGAATGTGATACCAAGAGCTTGACCTCTAGGCATGATCGTGCTACAAACTACATCAGAGAGAGCTACAAAGGGGGAAAGGATACAGGACTTACACTTTGTGGAGAGGCATCGCCCCGGGAGTATGCAGAGCGACAAGCGCATGGCCACCCTCATGATACGCTGTAGCCCGTTTCGACGCTTCGGTGACATAGTGAGATCGCCTCTCCGCACCCATCAATATCCGATCTATCTCAAATCAGCTTGGACAGGTGCAGTCGAGGACAAGGCAGACCTTTCGCCCATTCGAAGTGCTTCAGCTGAACGTGGCTCATCCCTTCTCTCGAAGCCTTCACAGCAGCCTGTCCTCCCATATAAGCAGGTCGCAATATGGTTTAAGAGTCTGCTCACCTGATTAACGAGATTCTGGAGATCCGCTCCGCTCATCCCGGGACATCCCCTTGCAATTATACTCGGGTCAACATCGACGTCAAACTGCACCTCTCCCATGTGATGCTTGAGGATCTCGATGCGGCCTCGGACGTCAGGCAGACCAACCACGACTACCCGGCTGATATCAGTAATTAGAGCTTGATTTCAACTAGCAGGTGACGTACCATGTCGGTCGAATCGTCCAGGTCGAGTGAGTGCCTTGTCCAGCGACTCAGGGAAGTTGGTAGCGGCGATGATGATGACGCCTTCAGACTGCTCGAAACCGTCAAGTTCGACCAGAAGCTGATTGAGGGTCTGCTTCATGTAGTGCTGCACATGAGATCAGCTCTGTACCGTTGTATGGGCCGCAAATGCTCGCACCTGATCCTTAGCAGACCGCTTGCTACCGATAGCATCCAGCTCATCGATGAACACGATTGCTGGTGCTTTCTTCCTAGCCGCGGCGAATAGCTCTCGGACCCTCTTTGCTATCATCGGCGTTTCATCAACACATTCCCCCAGGCCATGCAGCAGCGATGGACTGCTAGCAAGCGGAGGTGATTGTACTCACCGCCAACTCCCACAAACATCTCATCAAAGCTCGACCCGCTCGCGAACAAGAACGGCACCTCCGCCTCCCCCGCCACAGCTCGGGCCAACATAGTCTTCCCCGTCCCGGGTGGTCCCGTCAGAAGTACACCTTTCGGCAATCTCCCTCCCAGAGTCGAGAACTTCTCGGGGTTCTTTAGGAACTCGACGATCTCCTCCAGTTCCTACCCCAAATCAGACCACTCACCACAGCTCAATTGAAGGGAACGACCTACATTCTTGGCCTCCTCGACGCCGTGGACGTCAGAGAACTTGACGACCTTCCCTTCCTCCGGCTCGAACTCAGTAGGACCGGGACCTGCCTTGAGAAGACCGGTGTTCTCCATTACCATGGAGAGGATGGTGAGGACTATGAAAGCCCAGATGGCGACGCCGAAAAGCCAGCGAACGCCTCGCCATACATTCATCTGAGGTGTCGCGGGTGCCATCTGGACGTAGATCGGGGAGAGGGGTGAGCCGGGGTTGGAGGTGGATGTGGAGGAGGAGGCAGTGCCGCTACCGCCGCGGATGGAGGAGAGGATACCGGCGAGGGATGTAGCAGCGGCTTGAGGTGCTTCGGTATTAGTTGGAGATAACAGGGAGCCAATCGGAGATGTAGGCGATGTCGTCGAAGCTTGCGATGATGTGGGAGCAGGAATAGTCGCCGCTCCAGCCAACAACCGATCCCTCCTCCTCACCAGCCCCGCGACCTCGCCCAATCTCCCCCCTCTTCCCAACGCCTCCACAAACATTCCCCAAGCCTCCTCACTGGCTATCAAAGCCTTACTCCGCTCTCCCTCCACCTCACTCAGCGCCACCGCCTCATAGTATTTCGCCAATCCCTGATACTCCCCTCCGCCGAGGAGCTCCCGGAGGAGGACGAGCTGCGCATCGGACGATTCGGGGTGGATGTGGGCTTCGGTCTCGAGTGCCGCGATACGGGTTTGAAAAGGGGTCAGGGGGTGGTCATCGAGTGTTGGTACTGGGGGTGGGGGCTGAGGGTTGGAAGAAAGGGAAGAGAAGATGCCGAATCGGGTTGGGGTGGTGGTGAGGTGTCGACATGAGAGGAGGAAGCTCGATCGGACTGCCTGTGGAGCAACATGAGAAGACCCTCAAATATGGCGAGACTGAGACGAACAGGGTTGGGTGTTCGGAAAGGGCTATGTCGTGGACCTCGACATGTTGCGTACGGTCGAAGCAGGTCGAGGAAGAGCACCTGTGTCGGGCGGGCCATCGACGGGCTGTACAGCTGGTTTAGGTAAGGTCACGATGCAGAGATCCGAAGAGTCACGGCTCGCTTTCGATGCAACGGTGATCCAACTGGATCTAGCAGGAGAAGAAACAAAAGGTTTCGACAATCTTCTGTCTTTGAGCTCGGATTGTCCCAAACTCAGTACGAGCTATCGCAAATTAGAAAATGTGAGCGTGGCTATGCGATCAAGATCAAAATCCATTGTATCCCTTATACTGCCCCATCGCCGGTCCGATCGCTCCATGTGCATACCCTCGAACACTTCTGCTACCGCCATTTTTCGAGAGGTTCCCGAATCCGGTACTGTTCTCTTGACGTGGTGGTACTCCTCTACCCTGCCTCGCCTGTATCTGATTCCAGTACCAGCTGGTATACGCCACAGAACCAAGTGGTGGTGGCGGACCGGCTGAGTTTGGGAACCTGGGACGGCGGGACGTAGCAGGATTAAGCGATGATTTCGGGTTCTCAGCCATGAATGCTGCTTGATCCCGTTGTGAAAGTCTCGAGAATGCCAATGCCTATGGCCATTTCAAACCTTGTTTGTGGGAGCGGAACAAAGGGCAGACATACCTCGCCCTCCATTCGATGCTTCTTCCTCACCCACCAAACCACCACGAAAATCGCCACCAACCCCAACACGCCGCCCGCCACCCCGAGCGCCACAGCGAGCTTCTGCTTCCAGTCCGTGGACTGTGGACCAGTGGGCAGAGTAGTGGGGGTATTGGTGACCACGGCCGCAAAGACAGTGTATGGTGCTGTCGGGGAAGCGGGGTGGGGGGAAGTAATAGGCAGAGGGGCGATCGAGAGGGTCTGCCAAGCGAAGAATGAGTTTTGGGCGATAATCGGAAGCTGGCATGTATCGTTGGTCTTCCGAAGCTCGCGTCAGAGTAAACCTTTTGAGTCTGTGGAAACGATTAGGGCTTACCACAGTAGGTTGAGCGAATGTTTGATTGAGCACAAACATGTACCATCCGGGAGTCTGGAAGATGAAGGCATAGGCGATAGATGTGTCTTCGACGGTGGCTCTAATTCCGTCAGTGGTCTACCATCCAAGTCACTGAAGCATACTTGGGGAAGCGCATGGGAGATGACACGTATTGGCAGACTTACCCACAGAGCCCGTCACTCCCCGCAGGAACTGCACCAGCATCGCTTGGCTGATTGGCGCCACTAGACGGGAAGACATTTACCTGAATTGCGATCAGCCTCATGTTACGCCCCATCAAAGAGAGGGTCATTGGTGATGCAGACTCACTGTATAGTTTGGGAAGACCAGCAACGGCTGGACCTGTCGAAGTCGTCCCCCTATCGTGGGAGCAGGCCGAGCGACAGCGTCGATAAAGCCGAATGAATAGTTGAGACCTGCCTCAACGGGGTGTGTCAAGTCTACACTACTATCTTTGTGAGATCTCTGACCGACATAGAGCTTCTTCCATGGGTTCGGCATGATCAACCCGATCGTCGCAGCCAGAGGGACGGGATTAGTGGCGGTGGCGAGACCATTCGTTGTGACGGTGGGCGACACAGTGGTCTGTGCGTCGACTGCATTGCTTAATGTAGGATCGGAAGAGATTGGTAGGGTACTATCTCGCGGATCCATGTCTACTTGCGCTATCAAAGGAATCGTCGAGGGCGAGCAGGTTGTGGACTGTCGATCAACGTTGAAACGGGCTGTTGTGGCGCTTGAGAAAGGTATGATGACAGTGTGCAAATGGAAAAGGACGCCACAAGGGCGCTTGAGAGCATTGAGATTTTTGTTTGGAGTAATGGTTGGGAGTGTTACAGGGGGTCGAATTGATGGGAATAGGACCGGAAAGGACGCGGCGGATCAAAAGTCTGAAACGCTGCCACACCGGAAAACATGAGTATGACGTAAGCATTCAGCTCGGATGTGCTTAAATGGCTGCTTCGCGTTCGCTCCTTACTTTCCCGTTCACTTTCGTTCCCCACCTTACTTGGTATTCTACGGCTTGGACCCGCATACTAGAAGAACAATTCAGCACGGCGTCCATCATGGATGGGATACTCATCAAGGTGAGTCTTCCCATCTACCACCGACTGAGCGTGTTTCTTGCCACTCCATACTCTCCCTGCTATCTCGAACCCAGGCGAAGCAAGTTATGGCCTAGCTATGGTGTTGTGGCGACTAGCTCATACTACGGGGCCCATTCGCTGTTTCCTTGGGGGGGATCTCGCCTATTCTATGCACCCTCGTCCATCAGAACATACCAAGCTGACGCTAGCCTTCCCCCTTTGTCCCTCCCTTGTTCCCGCGCATATTGCACGACCAACTCGCCTCACTATACTATCCCTCATTCTCGCCGCCTGCCTCTCGCGGTTCTCCGACCTCGTACCTCATAGGTCGTCAACATCATCGTCTTCGCCTTCTCCCTCGGCTCCAATGTTTACTCCGTCGCAGGTCCTGAGGATATTTACGGGTCATCCAAGAGTTCGTCCTTCCCCTCTCATCCCTCTGACTTGTCTCGCTGATCTTTTCACCATCAGCGACCTTCATAACACCCAGCAGTTATGCATTGTTCGTCTGGTCGGCGATTCATCTGTTGCTATTCGGCACCATGATCTTTCAGTTCACCGCCCGAGGCAAGGAGATCATCGTCGACTCCATTCAATGGCGATTCGCTCTCCTCGGCATCTTTAACAGTGTCTACGTCTTCTTCTGGACACGGCACTGGTATATCCTCGCTTTCGTGCTCTCGCTATTAGTCAGCGCGACCGTTAGCCAGATCTACTATGTGGTGAAGAAGAACCATGGGAGCCGACAGACTTTGGGTGAAGAGGCATTTATCCACCTGCCCTTTTCCCTCTACCACGGCTGTGAGTGGATGGTTTATGACCAGTGGTGCGATGGCTGATGGACATGATAGGGACGATTGTACTGGTTGTGATCTCGCTCTTCGAGGCGTTCGGCGTTGATTCGCACACCCACACGGCCGGCATCTGGACCAAGGCCTCTGTATTCTTGGCATTTGTCTTCCTTGAGACCACGGCAGCGGCGTACGCTTTCGCTAGTCAGGAGGGCGATGCCGCGGGTGCCGCTGCCATCACATGGGCACTCTTTGCGATCTGTGAGCGGTTCATACTCATCTCGGCCTATCTTGGCTGTGCTCGAGGAATTGCTTCGCTGACAATGTGGTCACAGTCATTCACCAGACGAGTAGCAAATTCATCCACTGGTCGGCATTAGTCTTTTTCGTCCTTTCCCTCTTCGCGATCCTCAAATCGCTTTAGTGAGTGGCTTATTCCGCAGACCGCAGACGACTCTGATTCTGATGACCGCCAGCACCACGATCCGAGGCTCGGGTACATTGTTGCACGACGAGGAGCGTGCCCCGCTCGTTTCAGGCTCGTCATAGCCGGAGCAAACACACGAGAGGTTCGAGGGGTCCATGGATGTCTGACGGGATCGGGAGAAGGGCGAGTGCTCAGGATAGGTAACGTGGTGTAGGTCCGTGTACCAAACGCGAGTGTCCGGCCCGGAGGACAGTCTGGATCTGTAACAGTGGTGGATAATGTGATGGTTCACGACCAGGGTCATATTTTACGATGCAAGCAATGTTCTGCATTCGAAAGCTTATCACCGTAGTTCCATCCTGAACTGGCTCCTGGCCCTGTCCGATACGCTTTCTAGTGGATCGATCGACCGAGCGATGCTCCAATATCTGCTCGTACCGGACGTTCTTCACAACATGCACAAGGCCACAACGCAAAGCCTGCCTCCTCCTCCTTCCGCTTCGAGTCTGCGCAAGCGGCGTTGGCTCTTCCAGGCTCTTCCCAGTCACCAGTCTTCGTTGCCTTTTGCATCCGCTGAAATGGCTTGCTTCGCCTTCCTCGATCATAGCTGCTCCGCCAGCTACTGGCCCTTTCTCTTCCTTCTGGTCGGCTTCGTTTCCTGGGTCGGCTTCGTTTCCTGGGTCGGCTTCGTTTCCTGGCTCACATTGCCAGTTGTCTCCTTTGCTTCCGCCTTAGATCCTTCTCCCTCATCGCCCTTACGCTTCCGACCGCGTCTTGCTGCTTGGACCGGCTTCTTTCGTACATCAACCTCATCCAATGCCTCGTCTGCTGTGACTACCGGCTTCGCCTCCTCTGGATCCCCATTTCCGACTTCCTTCCGCTTCCTACTCTTCGGGGCCGCTGTGCTTTGCTTCTTTGCCTTCTTTGTGGCAGTGATCGCCTCCTCGTCCGCTTGCTCCACTCCGTCCTCCCCGTCCAATTCCTGCTTCACAGCCTTCTTTTTGGCCTTTTTCGGTCCAGGTACAATCCCTTCCCATCCACCCTTCTTCCCTAGCAAGACGACAGCCTCATAAGCGGCATCTTCGACCGGCTGTACACCTAGCACCTACATCAGCTCATACCTTCTCCCAGATCCGGCCAAGCTACTCTCGGCCGGACGTTGTCGAATGGCTGAACTCACTGAGTCGTCCCCGATTAACGAGTGCCATCCCGTTCACCGCCTGAAAGCCTTCAGCGCCGATGTACTCCACCTCGTTTGGCATGGAAGGGAGCGATACGAGATGACGGATGAGAGCGAGGGTAGGGGGATGTGAGAGTCGTTCGACAAACCTCACGTCCACCTGAGAGGGCATCAGCTCTCAGCAGGTACCAAAGGGATGAAGTGGACCATGAACCATGTCGGATTTGCTTGGTCCGTATTGGCGTCGAAGTAAGGGTGCGCCCTATTGTATCCTCTCAATCTTGACGCGCTATGGATGTGATAGCACGCTTACGAATCCCAAGCAGTATCCACACCATGATGAGCTACAGCGCGAGTGTGGGTGCAAAGAAAACGGACAGTCGGGATATCCTTCTCGCGTGACCTCGGCTAAGGCGAATACCCCTAACACCCTCCATCAGCTCCATGCAGACAGCGGAGGCGAGTGCTGCGGACCTGGCATTTTGGTGTTGCTGTGGTAAAATAGTACCTATTCAAGAGCTTCAGCAGTTGCAGACGAGTACAGGAGACATGGCCGACTTGATTTTAGCTCACCTTGTCGCCCAGCTTCATCTTCTCCTTCATGATCCTTTTCGCTTCATGGCTTCGTACACCTAATTCAATCCTCAATACCTTGCCATCGACAATCGCAAGAGCGGCTCACCGTCCCATTTCGATGTTCTTCCAGAATGAAATGGATCAGCTGGCTCCAAACAATGCTGAGCGATTGAAGGCGTACCCGATATTCTCGAAATCGTCCACCGAGAACTACGATTCCTGTGAGCTTGCTTTCAAACTCAATAAGCCACTTGCCTTGACGTCCTGTCCCTTGACTATCCGCGTGTCAGGCTCGGCCTTCATCAACCATGGCATGTTGTCGATCCTAATCGCTTGGAAGGGCTTCAGAAATGACGGATCAATTCCAGGTACAGGCACACGAAAAGTCTCCCACGGTGTTCACTGATATTTCGGTGAAATCACTCTCCCTGTAACTTTTGCGAAGAAGCTCGAACACCAGCTTGGGGCCAGCAATGGCATCTCTCAAAAGGAAGCACGTCAACTTGACGGATCAAGGACATCCGTCTCCTCCGGCGGGACCGACGGTCCACCCCGACCGAGTAGGTAGCACTCAGAAGCTCTCGGCACG
>JAABUL010005705.1_pt1 | contig 15220 bp, 22 predicted proteins | sample 5559151 | NCBI WGS metagenome assembly JAABUL01 (sample SAMN10711876, study PRJNA513368) | rock metagenome | isolation source: Antarctica rocks | place: Antarctica: Victoria Land, Pudding Butte sud | reverse complement strand
TGTAAATTTCGGCTGCTGCTCTGGTGCAGCCGTCTCTGCCGCGCCGGCGCCGCCTCCTGCTGCCCGGATCATCTCTTGATGCTGCATCGTCATTTGAAGAACACATTCTTATAATCGACATCAAATATCGTGCATGACACAGCGTCACCGTGTTGACGGCTTCAAGCGCGTGAGAGAAGACGCGAACAAAAGGAGCAAGCTGCTAGTGGAACATATTGCATATCGGCACACACATGCTCCGTGTCACATGTGGGGTACTTGAGTATGCACACCTTGAGCTCGTTCGCCTCCTGACAGATGCCGAAGGGTTGGCTGCGACAGTACACACATCAGTGATGAAGGCAGCAGGTGCGATAGGCCGCAAACCATTCTTTGGCTGCCGGTCGCGGGCCGGCGTGGTGACGCTCCAAGCCGCCGAGGAATGTTCACACCGGCGGCTGCGCCGTGCACCTGTGCAGCTGGATGCAGAAAGGCAAAATGACATGGCAGATGAATCAGGCCGTGTTGCATGCATCGGCATGTAGGCTGTTGAACTTGTAGCAGAGCTCGTATGCATCATTGTTCACCGCTGTTCAGCTTCTGAAAGCAGGATTATATTCAATTCATACATAAACGCAACGCCCCAGAACACGGCAATCAGGCAGTCTTCGCAGGGCTCCTCCTCCAGGCTGTACTTGGCGCGCAAGTTTCTGTTTTTCTGGGTTCGATTTACACGTCTTAGATATTCCAATGTACATATCAATATTATTTCGAGGTTCTATTTCACATCAGACGCACCAGCAGCATGCGATTATCCTCCAGGCCGTACTTGGCGCGCAGGGTTTTGCGCTCCTCCCAATGCATGTCTGCGCCAGCAGGAGCACGATTGCGTCCAGCAAAATCCTAGGCAGGTTTTGAGCGAGACAAAGGACATCGGACGGCATGAACTCCTCAAATGCTGAAACCCGGCTTGCTTGACGTGGGGGAACAGGAGCAGCAAGGGTGAGGGCACTGGGCATAGACAACGGCAGTTTCGAATGCGAGAAGGGACCCGCAAAGATCTTTGCCAGTCCCTAGCTCTAGAGCAGCGTGCTCATTCAGGCCCGTAAGTGACCGTGAGAGGCTGTATTGTGTGCAGCAGCTGTGCATGGTCTTTATTATAGGTCTGGCAGCAGCATCCTCAGCAATAGGGGAGGGGGGCAACGGACTCACAGCAGCAGCACCACAGGAAGCACAGGCAGTGGGCGAGCCACGGCCACTTTCCCTCGCCGACGCGCGACGCGTTCTGAGCGTACAGGCACGGCAGGAAGAAATAACCGCACAGGCGCGTCATCAGCAGAGACTGAACAGACAGGAAATGATCTGCCCCGTACTCGCTGACGCGCGATGCCTTCTGAGCATGCAGGCACGGCAGGAAGAACCACGTGCACAGGCATGGGCAGCGCGTCACATGCAGGGGGCTCAGCCATGAGACGCAAGCTCTGCTGCATGCACATGGTTGATTGCTGCGCTGCTGCGTCTGCTACTAGCATTCCCGGTAGTACCGGGAACACAGCAGTGCTGTGCGCATGGAAAATGCATGCTGAGGCCTATGCAAGCGACGATGACGCAGCAGACAGCTGCATTGCGGATGCGGCATGACAGCTGCATTGCGGATGCGGCATGACTGCTGCTTATTCCGCAGCTGAACTCTGTGGGCCGTCACATCATGGAGCAGCGACATCGCTGGCTGGCTGCTGATATTCGTTGGTTGGAGGACACTTCTCTATCCGAAAGACCTGCTCACAGATCTCAGGATTCTCGAAGCAGTCCAGCAGGCCGTAGCGCCAGCGCTGGCCCTCCCCTGGACTGGGCTTTTTTTGTCCAGGCGGCATCGGCTCAGTGGCCGCCCAGCACCGTTTCAACGCGCTCGACATGACTGAAGGTCTTGGCTATTCCGCAGGTCGAGATGATACAGTACGTTTGATTACTGCCATGGCAGACCGACGTGACGACTTGTGTTCGCTGGCGCGCGGAGAACGAGGACGCAAGACGCTACATGAGTTGCAAGAAAGGACTTGTCCTGCCAAAGTTTGGTGCGACATACATCGGTGACTTCGGCTAGAGTCAGGGTCATCACCCTGTGTGCGAGAATTCTGTCCAAGGATCTCTCAGAGATCAGGCATCAGATGTAAAGCACCTTACCCCTTGTCAGCAACAAGTACGTGCACGTATCGTAGTATTACGCAATCATCGGCAGCTGGCGCTGTCGCGCGTGCGCCATGTCAACTCAGACGTCGTCGCCTATTCACCTTGCGGCGGCAGGGCCGCGCCACCAATTGCCGCCAGACACAATGACGTTGCAAGCATTGCATATATCTCCGCTCTGAGCTCGACCGCATACGCGTGCTGCCCCACCATGCCATGATATCTTTCGTCACTGTCACATAGTGCGCTTCTTGACCTCACTCCTGTACGCGGCAGCCAGCTGCTGCTTCACCAGCTGCAGCTTCGCCTCCGTCGCCGCCAGCTGCGCGCACACAACATTTTCGAATGTTAACACAACCATAATGGGAAGCGTTGTACTTGAGCAGCCAACCTGCATATCAGACAGGCAGTAGCTGTGGCTGCAGTGTTGGACGTCAGATAGCGACCGCACCGTGGAATGCCGAAATACGCCATGAGGAAGCGCGCCGCGTGCCTGTGCAAATGCCAAAGTCTTGGTTCCAGGTGATCGTGCACGGCAGCAGATTTCAAGAACTACAGTACAGCACAGCACAACAGACAGGCCCAGAGCAGCCCGATACGAGCACAGCATCGTGCCTGTTCTTGAGCGCTGCGTTTCCAGCAAAGGCGGCGTTTTCTGCAGCCTCTGTGCCAACAGCAGCCGCGCCTGCCGCTTCTCCGCAGTTCTGCCACATGACCGAGGGCTGGAGAGATCGCCTGGATATCACTGCAAGTAGAGCTGCTTACATGAGGCGCCGGCGTTCGCCAGTTCAGATGCCAGCTGTCCGCCTGACGTGCCTGTCCAGCCGTGCTGCCGGAACGTATGCCGAGGCCGGCACCGCTGCTGGCTCTGCAGCGCCACATGCTGGCATGTCGGGGCGGCGGATGTTGGGCGCGCAGCAGGCTTCTGCGCAGAGCCTCTGCGCAATGTGGTTGCCTCTTGCCGGGCGAAGGGTCCTGCCGCTGGCGCTGCTGCTGAGCTGGCTGGCAGCGAGCCGGGCTGGTCACTGCAGACAACCGCCTTCACCGCTGCTGCCAAGGATGACTGGCGGCGACTGTGGTCTGCTGCGGCTTTGCCGTGCTCAGCAGCGTGCGCACCAGCAGCAGCAGCAGCGCCTTGCTTTGGCTGCTGCCGCAGGCTGCACAGCCGCCGTCGCATGTCCGTCATGTCTGCGTGCCGTTGCAAGCGATGAGCTTAGTAAATGTAAATGTAAATGTAACAAGCTCGATCGTGGAAAGTGTTTTTTAGCCTATGGAGCCAGCTGACATGAGGTCTCTATGTAGATGAATAACAAAAGAGTCATCTTGCACCACATCTCGAACCCCTGAGGTTGACGCCCTCCGGTGTCAGACGTGGCTGCTGCGCCACCAGCCCGGACAAAGCATGCAATTGAGGGTCCTGGAGAGCGAGTGCAGGAGCCTTGTGCGGCGGGAGATGAGGGCGCTACAATCAGACAATTTACGAACAGTGATGCAGCACATCCGGCGGGAGCCGCATGCAGTCTACGGCGCTCTGAAGGGGCGCCCAAAGCCGCTGCCGCTGTCTATGCAGACAGCTGACCTGTGGGAGCCATATGTGGAGAAGCTGGCGGCCTGTGACCATGAAGATGACCTACAGTCGCTGAACTCAGCAGCCGCAGCCTTCCAGCCATCGCCGCCGCCGACATCCCGCCTGCAGCAGCGGCCGCCTTCCAGCGGCTGGACGACCGGCACTCAGAAGCAGAAATGCTGAACGAGGCGTTCACGCCGGCGGAGGTGCTGCAGGCATTGCGAAAGCTCAACACTGGCAAAGCAGCTGGGCTCAGCGGCAAGCCGGCAGAGCTGCTGCGATATGCGACGCTGAAGCTTCACCTTAAGCTTCACCTTAAGCTTCACCTTAAGGTGCCAGATGGCAAGGTGGAGAATGTGCTGCTGCCCGCCTTGACGACGATGCTTAATGCCGCCTTCCTGTCGGGAGAGATCCCGGACCAGTGGAACACAAGCATGGTGACGCCGATCGCGATATACAAGAAGGGAGATGCAATGGACACAGCGAACTCCTGCTGCGCCGCCCTCCACTGACTGAAGGTACTCAAACAAACCATACATGTACAAACCAAATAATGTCGGGCTGACGTGACAGCCCTGCTTGACGCCCAAGCAGGACTTGTGCATGTTACCATGGCGGCCTGCCACCTTGACAGCTGCCTGACTGTTGATATACATTGCCTTGACGCCTTTCAGCATGTTGCCATGAATAGCCAACCCAGCCACCGTCTGCCAAAGCTGCTTGCAAGGCACGCTGTTGTAGGCGCCCTTCAGATCGATAAAGCAGCAGAACAACTGCGCTTTCTTGTGCTGTACTTGCTGATATATGTAGTGTTGTAGCGTCAAGAGCGGATGGCGGCAGGACAGCGCTGGGCGAAAGCCAGTCTGGACCGGCGATCGCAGGTCGTGCGTCTCTGTGAAGTCCACCAAGCGGTCATTGAACAGGATGCCCAAAACCCGCATGGCAGGCTCGCCCACCACGATGGGGCGGCGCAGCAGTCCAACATACAAAACTGGGCAGCTGGACTGTTGGCATGTGCGAAGCATGCCATCAGCGCCTGTCAGCGCCAGCCATGCTGCGCAGTATGGCTGGCGCTGACAGGCGCTGATGGCAGCATGATGGCAGCGGCAGATGAGGGCGCGGTCGCGGCCGCGGCAGCCGCCGCGGCCGCGCTGGAGCAGCAGGAATTTGTGAGACACGAATCCGAGGACAACGCTGTCACGTGGCGTGAAGTGGACGACATATATGTCGTCAACATATATGTCGTATATACGCAGCATGCGCATGGCTTTCGCGCCCTGGCTGGGCTCACGAAGGCGAGTTCTGGCAGCTGGAGTTGTCGGCGCCGCAGCTGCGTGCTGTTCAGAGGCTCAGCTTGGGATCGTACTCGCTGCCGGTGGAGACCGGCAGGTTTTCAAAGATAGACAGGCAGGAGCGCTGCTGCACATTTTGTGACAGTGGCGCGGTCGGGGACGAGAAGCATTGGCTGATGGAATGTCCCGCGACAGACGTTGCCCGGCAGCGTTTTTCTTGCCTGTTTGATCTGGCGGTGCTGCCGTGCATGCGTCAGCTGGTGTGGAGAGGGGACAGAATGCTGGTTGCCGAATTTGTGTTGGCATGCTTGGGGGAGGTGGCTCTCATCGGCTCATCTGCTCAGTGAGTGTCATCAACCTTTTGCGACATGATGACACATGATGGTTTATTGGTGATTTGATGTCTTACCAGCCTGACTGAGGCTGGCGGGTGTTATCTATCTATCTATCTATCTATCTATCTATCTATCTATCTATCTATGTGATATTATCTGTGTTGCAGCACGACATCTGGATCTGTGTTTGTCTCACTCGAGATGCAGCTGTGGATGGAGTGTCGGACAGCGAAAGGTTGACGACGAGGAAAAATCTGGTGACTAGCCAGATGTAAGACGTTGTAAGACTTGGAATTAAACAAGCCTTAGAACCACCGTCCGAGCCGTGGGCCTCATTCAGGCGCATAAGCACTCTTCCCCGTCGGATGCACTGCATTTGTGACATTCGAGTGGTAAAGCAGAACAGGTGAGAAAACGTCACTCGTGAGCACAACACCGTGAAATATTGCTGACTTCGCAAATGACTCGGGTTCATCACCGACTTGAACACCTGTTCTCTCCGACAGCTCAAGGTCAGCATGCAATCAACAATTGGAGCGCACATATGCTTCTGAAAGCTCAGTCGGATTATATAGGCACAGCTTCAAGGTATGTGGACACACCGATAGACTCAGCTCCAAAGTGAGTGAAATACCCCATGTCAGTGCGCCACCAATGCAGCGTCGCAGCAGACTTGGCGGCCAGCCTCCGCTGTCAACACCAGAGGAAGTGCAATCAGCAGTGATGAACATGATGCGCGTGTGTTCAGAGCCGGGCTGATGAATGATGGAATAGACTACAGATACCATATGACTGCTGGGGCCAGGCTGGCGCCGTGGCCGCTGCAGCAGGTCACTCGGACTTGGCCTGAGAATTGTTGAACTTTCCCGCCTCGGCGCGAGAGACCGCCGGCCACAGGCCCGGCACGATGGCGGGCAGGCGGGCAGCATAGTCCAAGAAGGCGTTGCCATAGCGCTGCTTGCCGCTCTCGATGTGCCCAGGCATGGAGGTGACGTTGAAGAACGCTGCTATCACGGGGGTCAGGAAGGCGGCAGGATGTCCGGACACCATCGCAAAGCTGGTGTACCTGCCTCGAAGAAAGGCAAACAAGATATCAGTGCGACAGGTGATGTTGAAGAATGCTGCCATCGCGGGGGTCAAAAAGGCTGCAGGGTGCCCGGTCACGACCCCAACGCTTGTGTGCTTGCCTACAGAAAACTTCGATGTGTCCAGTGTGCAGACGGTTTTCAAATACCTGCAGGAGTGCGAATCTGAGGAGCCGGCTTCGTGAAGATCACGTGCTGAAGCCATGCCACGGCATGAACATGCAGCTATCTGTAGGTCCTTTCACGCACGGCTACTTTATCAAGCTGCGGGCTAGATCCCCTGCTGTCGCCGGCGACACCATTCCAATTCATGCAAATCATATCCGTAAAGGTACATAAAGCTCACCGCAGCCAGTCGCCCAGGTAGTTGGGGCGCATGCTCCACGTGTACGGCCCATACGTCACAAGCCCGCCACCTGCTTTTTTGGCGCCCGCCTTGTACCAGTCGCTGCCGATGTTCAGGAAGTTGCCTGCATGGTCAGGGCGATGCCGCCTGAATCTCGGTGACCATCAGGCCTAGCGAAAACCTGGGCATTTCTTCTGTGAGTCCTCATGCCCAGCATCTACTCGCGCCCATGACACTGGATTTGCGCCAGACTGCTCAAGAAAGGTCGCTTGACGTCAGAGGACTAGCTATGAGAAGGACCGGAGAGCGTGCTGCAGGAAATGGCTCACCCACTGAGAAGACGATGATGCACGCAATTGCATACCATGGTGAGATGTCACGCGGGTTGCTGAAGGCCAGAAAAACTGGGTATGTGTACCTGCGTGACAGAAGAAAGCATGGTGCATTTTCCAGTCAAATTTCTTACTGTCATGTCTGACAGCATCTGCCATTTGTCAACATGCATCATAATGAAATGCAGACAGTCGCCGAGACTCACCCCACACCAACAACCATAACGCCCAACACAAGAAGCGTGGCGGCGGAAGCAGGCGAGTCGAAGGGCTTGTAGTCCGGTATAGCGATCTGATGCCAGAACCAGTAAAACACCTGCAGCATCGACAGGGCTCCCACAGTGCTGATTTTGTCCAGTATCGCTGGCCAAGGCGCGGAGTGCAGTGCCATGTTGGCGCACGTTGTCAAGGGCGTGCTGTTGGACCTGGCAGGGTGCAGCCGATGCAAGGGCCTGTCAGATTAGCAGTGGGGCAATCAAACATGCGAACGTCAACACAATGACGGTCGTGTCCTCACATAGGAGCCTTGTAGACCAATGTAAAGGGTCTGCGTACAACCAGAAGACCGCGTCACGTCAGACCAGCATGTTCACACAATGCAGCGGCAGAGAGGGTCTGCGGCACATCGAGACGCGCCTGCCGCGTGTTGTGGACGCCGCCGTGCATCCAGATGCACGCCGCGAGCAGGGCGACAGTGACGACCTTGCCGATGTTAATGGCATCCATGTTGGTCCACTGACGAGCGGTCTGCCGTGCCGCATCAGTGCCTGCTGGGAAGATACACGAGAGTCAGCAGCCAACTGCACCATCGGACCTGCAAGCTTGAAATCCGCAAACCCTCCCCTTAAGGGGAGGGCTTGCGGCCCATGGCCACATTGATCCCATGGTCTTGATGACAGGGTGAAGCTCTCGACGCTGGAACAGTGTCGACACTGTTCCAGCAGCGCTCACCTGTGCTGGTGGCCATCTTGTGAGTTGGATGTGCGGACGTCTGAAAATTCGCCACCGCCGCAAGGCCCGCCGAAGCTACTCTCACTGGCTGGTGAAGATGCAGAGAATGATATGCCTGCAGGTGCAGGAGCAGCAGCGGGCTGAAGCTCGGCGTGTCACCAATTCGGCTCCAATGGGAGCACAGGTATCGCCTGACTCGCAGGCGAGGTGCACCTGGGCTTGTAGCGTTCTTCGCGCGTGCACGCCACTCAGATCGGTAGCCGGAGTATGTTCGAAGGTTTCTGGAGATGAGCAATGCTTATGACCCGCATGTCGGTGGTTTTCCTGGGGTGGTGCAGAGCAAGCCACGTGGTCGCCTGATTAGCGTCGGAGATTCGTCCGCCGTCTCCACGCTGCGCGGTGCCTTGCATGCCACTCTTTGACACGCTTAAATTGCTCACATGTGCCGCGCAGCTCTCTGTACAGAGAGCTGCGCGGGTCTCTCATCCCAGCGCGCGGTGGTTGCACCTGCAAGGTTTCGACTAGAGTCATGCCTGAGGTGCAGCTGCCGAATTCGTCACGCAAACCCTCCAGCCCCAAAGTACGTTCATACAGCCTTTTTGCATTCATTCAATGTAAGTTAGTGATGTGCACTCCGCAGTCCATGGTCCTCTCGACCAACTGAAGCACATGCATTCGTTTTTGTGGTGGGCTGCCACCATGCTTAGGGCAGTCGACGAGCGGCAACATGGTAAGCAGCCTGTGGCTCTCTGTCCGCGTAGAACTGGCAACCATGAATGTGGCGTGTGCTTACCAAAACGTTCACACACATTCTCGCACATCAATGCAGAAGCTGGGTCTGCAAGTCACACCCGCCGCCATGCGCCACCATGCGCTTTGAGCAATGATCAGGAGGAGGCCGCCACCAGCAATAAACATACAGGCCTCGTGAGGCACCTCGCCGCGGCATGTTGACAGCCGGACCTCTGATGCATTCCATCGTGACAGATTGTAGATCGGGGCTGGCGCCGACACCAGCGCCATCAGCGGCAAGGTTCCCAACTATTCAGCAATGAGCCGGCCAGTGGAGTAAAGAGGGTGCGGCAACGCTTGAGCCCGCTAGGGCATGATAAATGGTCTAGCTGACGTCAATGCGCCGCACGCAGTAGCACTGACGCAAAGCCCGGTCACCTAATGCAGCGCTCTCGAGTCCAATGCAGGTAGAGCCCGCGGCCCTACGCAGACGGCGAGGCTGGTGCCCGTGTGCCTGCCTTCGGTCCGCTATTGCAGCATTAGGTGTGGTCGTCGTCGACCCTGCGATTTGCTTGCAAATCGTGCTCTACCTCGTTAGCCGCACGCCGTCGATGCGGCGGCCGCTGCCACATCATGCTTCAAGGGCGGAGGCCAGCTGTGATACTGACTTAAAACTGTGCGGCGTCATGTTTCATGACCGGGTATCGGATGATGTGCATGCGGTGCACACTGAAGGCTGGACACACAGCCACTGCTAACGAAACTGCAGCACGCAAGCTGGTGCTCGCCCAGCAGATTAAAAGGGGCAGGCTATGCATCCTGCCGCCATGCATTCGCGGTCGTGAGAGCTGAAAATTGTCAAACTGATCTGTCTGTGCATATCTTTGACCACATCCAATGCCGCCCCGTCCTGAGTCGGGCTGTATCGGCCCATCCTAGCACAGGCATGTGACGTGTTGAAGTGACTCACCCAGGCGAAAACAGCGAAACACACACGTGGTCGTGTGTGCCTGTGCGCTTGATCTGTGGACCGCAGAAGTATTGAAAGCTTAGTTCATCTGGAAAACGATGCGTGGAGGACTTGTACATGAGGCCTAGGCAGCCACTGACCGCCGCCGTTTTGCCCCTGCAACACGCTTAGAGGTCAGCACCTGGCCAGCGCAGCTGGCAGCGAGATGAGCCAGCAAGAAGCTCCACAGAATTAGATGCAGGCCGTCCATTCACGATATCACCTATCATGACGTAGTGCACGTAGTGTCTCGTGTGCTGACAATCGATTCTGTCACGTTCAGCAGCTTCCTGCTGTTCTTCTTGCGGGCGCAGCCAAATCACGGGAAAAACGTTCGTGGCTCAGCTGCGTGTGGCGCAAGATCCTCGCGAATCGCCGTCCGCGAGCAGACAGACAGTGGCCGTAGCGACGTGATAGACAGTTGGCAAGCAGACGTCTGCCTTGTTGGTCATTACCGCCAGCATGGCCGGCCGCCGCCAGGGTACGACGGCACAAAGTTCAAGCCTGGTCATCCTGGCACTTCAGCTGACTTTGCTCCTGGCGCCTGCCTGCCGGCCAGGCGGAAAGGCACACAGCAGCGGCCGAGCGCTACGAGCCTCAGACGGCAGCCTGGGACTCGATTTCCGGTCTGGTGGTGCCGTCTCGATGCTGGCGGCAGCCCAGCCCGCTGGTGGGTGGCCTAGAATTGTGTGGCTCCACCCTGCAAAAGAAGTGAGATCTGAGGCTTTCGAGTTGAACAGGATCGCCTTGATGAGCGTTGTTGACGCCCGTTGTTGACTGCAGGCACACTGCCACCGCCACAGCCAGCAGAAAAGCCTGGGGTGCGATTCGAGTTTCGTGCGCCAGCGGCTGAGCAGGCCTTGACAGGCAGCGCAGCCAGCAGCCTGCGCACCTTGCTGGCCACCGGGTCACCGCCGGCGGCGCCCGGCCCGCCGCCGCAGCCAGTCCCGTCGCCAGTGCAGCCGCCGCCGTTCCCGCCGCCGCCGCCGCCCGGCAATGTCCTGCCAAAGCAGACTCGCGACTCTGCAGCTCCGGCGCCTGAGCCCGCTGTCGCAGCTCCTGGGCAGTTCGTGCTGCGCTTTCCGCCGCTAGTGCCACTGACGAAGCTGCCGCCATCACAGCCGCTGGCGCTCCAGCCAAATCTGCCAATGCTGCCATTCGCAGCGGCGCCCACTGCCGCACCCACTGCCGCGCCGACTAAGGCCTCAACGGCGGCGCCAACGGCAACACCCACCGCTTCGCCGCTGCCGCTTCCCGCAAAGCCGCTGCCGACCCCTGCGCCGATGAAGGTTGCTGTCTTGCCTGCACCTGCTGTTGAGGCGAGATATATTTCTTGAGCGTGTTACTGAACCCTGGTCTTCCCCCAACACGCTCCATGCCACAAGTTGCCTTGCAGGACCATGCACTTCTTGTTTCCGTATGTGAACAAAGCGGGTGTGAAGTGCACATGTCCCGCCTCGAATATGCGTCCTGTAGCGCTTGGGCGACCTTTTGCTGTGGTCACTATTTCCTTTGGTTGCTGAGTGGTCGCTGAGACAGCAGTGTTTGCGCCGCAGGCTGTGCCGCCGGCGCGTCAGACTGTGCTGGCGCCAGTGCCCATCCCCGAGGTGACACAATGCAGCCGCCGTTGTCCTCGTATCAGGTTCACTGGACTGTATAGCAGACATGTATGGAATGCCGTTGCCTGCTTGTCGGTGCCTCCCCAGCTGTTGTGCAAGATAGGCAGGGTCCAGTTCGCATATTACTACTGCAGAATATGGGTGTCTTAGATGGCCATCCGATCGCCTGAGTTTTGCTTGTGCAGGCTTCTGCACCTGGAGGCGCACTGGGAGGTAAGTGCAACAACTGTCTCGCATCACTCCACGCGGCATTCACAATTCCCGCGCCATCGCCTGTAGCCCGTTGCGCACCGAAGAGCTGACACACATTTGCCCAGGATACGCGTTCCCTATCTTCCAGCTGGAGCAGAGAGATGCGGACTGGCGATATACCCACATGTGCTTTGCAGGTTGATAAGAAACCACCACCACAGCGTTATCTGCCTGCGCGCAGAGTTTGCGCCGGCACCGACCGCACCGCTGCCCGGGATTCGGGCGCCCGCTGCGGCGCCGACATCAGTGCCGACCGAGCTACCCACGGCCGCACCCACATCCGTGCCAGCAGCCGGGCCCACTGCGGCGCCCCCTGCCATACTGTCAGCCGCGCCGGCAGCGGCGGGTGCGCCAGCCACTGAGGTCACGGCGTCCACACCCGCGGCGGGCGTCCCTCTTGCTGCCGAGCTGCCGACGGCAAACGCCAGCATCATCCGCACCTCCGGGCGTCGCTTTGTGGACGACGACTGTCGCGAGTTCCTGTACACCGGCTGGAACTCGTGAGTCCTGCGACCCTCCTCACGCGCCTATTCTGGTCTCACTTTGCGGCTTCGCGTCTAGGTTGTAGCTGTGCACTGACGGGCCGCCGCTGCGTGTGGGAGAACTGGGCCCTTCCTGTTGCCGTTCGACAGCTGCATTTCAGCTGCTCAAGCATAACGTACAGGTGTTCATCATCCTGTGCATTTGCTCCACAGTCTGGCGGGCATGTTTCTGCTGGCGCAAGCGTCGCGTTCAGCTCACCTTGCAGGTCAGGATTTTGACGAACTGGTATCATCCGAGGGCTCGTTAAATCTCAAGCTCGGTTTTTGCGCAGGTACAAGGAGCTGAATTCGGCAAACACCTCCCTGCCGCCAGCGCCACTGCTGACATAGGCGCCCGCCTGCCTCGCGGCGCAGGATACCACTGCACAATAAGAATGCGATTATCCTAACCGTCGCTCTCCTCACCTTTCTGACTGCATCGGCTCAGGTGCAATGAGCTCATCCTGGCCGGAAGCGTCCCGCCGCCGCCGCCGCCGCCGGCGCAGGCTGACGCATAGCTGGCCGGGAAAACCGGCACCAGGAAATTTGCCAGCCCGTCTCCTTGTGAGGTTCGCAAATAGTTTTTGTGTATGCAGGTACAACGAGCTGGTCCTGGCGGGCACGTCCCTGCCGGCGGCGCCGTCTCTGGCGCAGGTTCCCGCCTACCTGGCGGCGCAGAACGACACCGTGACGAATCGCTTCGCGGAGGCCAACGCCGCGGGGCTTGGCGTGTTCCGCGTGTTTGCCGCAGGCGGCGACTTCAGCGGGTTTGTGCTGCAGCCAGGGCCAGGTGAGAGGTGTAATTGCTGCTTGCGAAGAGAACATAGATTGACTCGTACCCAATGCGAGGTCCACGCCGCCGAGCGCATGTTCAGCGGGGTTTGCGGCCGGAGGCACCTTTCACAGCTGCCGTGCTGCCGTCATGGCCAGGTGCGCCGTAATGAGCGTACAGCCTTAGCTGGCTGCGGAACGGGGGCTCCCTTGGCAGCAGCGGCACTGACTGGCTTGCTGTCTGCGCAATCGAAAGACATGTGCGAGGGACCACGGGTTCAGGGGAAAACAGAAAGTGAGTATTCCCAGTATCTACTTCCTGCCGCCTGCAGGGCAATACAACGAGACGGTGTTCCGGGCGATTGACTACATGCTCGCGCAGGCGGGTCGCTTCAACCTTAAGGTGCGCCTGGCACACACATAAGTAACCCGACATGAGTAACCCGACATGAGTAACCCGACATAAGGAATCCTAAACATCAACCCAGGGCTGCATGTCGAGAGTTCAGCAGTTCGTTCCGCATCTCAGCAGTCTGTTCTGCGATGTTGCTGGCCCGCCTGACGGCATGCCACGTGCCTTGTGCTCGTGTCCTGAGCTCACCTGTGCATAGTAAAGAATTAAAGGTGCTCATCTTTTGTTGCAGGCGGTGCTGACGATCATCGACAACTGGCAGGTCCCGGACAACAAGGGCGCGGTGCGACACTAACAGTCAAATTCCGAAAGTGTGCTAGTTTGACACCTGCACTGATTTTCACAACATGTTCCTTTACTATGGAGTACCTGTGCATCAAGTCTGCTGCTTGTTGTCGATTCCTTCCAGCTGACACAGCCGGCAGTGCGCACCAAAACACCCCACACCACGCTGAGCCGCCAGCAGGCCTCGCAGCGTCGTGCAGCGCGCCACGCGCATTTCTGGCGGCGCTCAGTGTCCACCTGCTTTCTGCCGCCGTGCCTCCCCGACTGGCCTATCAACCCCTTCAAGCGGGCGCTGGAATCTGTCGCTAGGGTTTAGGGTGCTGTAGGGCCTGGCTCACTGCCGCCCGCCAGCACTGCTGGCAGCAACACATGCGAGTGAGAAGCTCGAGTCAGCATTCTGTGCTTCGGTCTGACTTGTGCATCAGGTGCACTCGAAGCTGCATCAGACCTGTGTTTGTGGGCAACTGGCCGCGGATGAACATCCGATCAGCAAAGCTGTGCGGTCTGCTGTTATATATATATAAATATATATATTATATTATATATAATATATATGCTCGCAGATATCTGCAATGGGCATGCGTCCGCCCGAACTACAAATTCAGGATCAGACCGCGCGCCAGCGAAACCTAGCTAAACCCTAAACCCTAAGCAGCTGCACATGAGCCAGTGCAAGGCACTCGTAGCACCAACGCTTTCCGCACCCTACTTTGTGTCCATGCTCTCCCGCAGGTGTGTGCAGTGGGCTGGCATCCCAAAGTATCGGTTATGAACCAGCCCCTGCGCCAGGCAGCTGCGCATGAACCACGTCCGCCGAGAGATCTTATCACCGAACCTCTGGTTCCTTCAAGGCTACATGTCTGATTTGCAGTATGCGCGGCGGGCGGGCGTGCCGGAAGACAGGGACATGGACATCCACTTGCGCTAAGCAGCTGTAGATGAACCTCGTCCGAGACCCTCTCTTCACTCATTTATAGGGTTTAACCCATCTCTGTGACCTTGCAGTACGTGCGGTGGGCGGGCGTGCCGGAAGATCAGTTCTGGACGTCCCCCGCCGCCAAGCAGCTGTACATGAACCACGTGCGCACGCTGGTGACGCGTCGCAACGTCTACACGGGTCGCCTCTACATGGAGGATCCGGCGATCTTTTCCTGGAACCTGTACAACGAGCCGCGCAACCCGCAGTCCCAAGTCCCGCCAGGTGACTGCACAGTTCCTGCTGCTACGTAGGGTATACAGGGTATACCCTGTGAACGCACAGCAGCATTTGCTCAGTCGCATCTTCAGCACCTCCTGCCGCTGTGACGCCCACCGTCTCCAGCCCTCACACGAGGCAGCACAACAGCGTGCAGCTGGCACATGATCCTTCGAGCGCATCGACAATGAACGGAACCTAGCAGGCGCGGAAAGGACCACGGCTTTGTCAGTTTCTGTGCAGCAAATTCAAGGCCAACGCTGGCCCTGGCAGCCTACACAGGCCGAGCGGCAGTCGTGTATGTCCATCCGGAGCCTGCAGGATGGAGGTCGTGCTGTGCCATAGGCAGC
>JAABUL010005703.1_pt1 | contig 15222 bp, 11 predicted proteins | sample 5559151 | NCBI WGS metagenome assembly JAABUL01 (sample SAMN10711876, study PRJNA513368) | rock metagenome | isolation source: Antarctica rocks | place: Antarctica: Victoria Land, Pudding Butte sud | reverse complement strand
ACGACATGACCAGCGCCAAAGTCGCCTGCGACGCCAAAAGCATTGCGTTCTCTGTCCACGCCAATGCCCCGCTTACCAAATACACCGACCCGCACTGGATGCAGCTCGCCATTGATGCCGACCACAATCCCCAAACAGGCTGGCATGGCTACGACTTTGTCGTCAACAGCCGCGTGCTCACTGCCAATACCACTACGCTCAAGCGCCTCAGTGACGGCAAGACATGGCCTGTTCCCTACCGCGCCGCAGGGCAGGACTTGGTGGTGATTGTTCCCCGTGCCCTGCTCGGACTGACCAATCTCCACAAGACCACGTTTGATTTCCACTGGATTGACAACGTTCCCGTCGGCACAGGCGACATTGCCGACTGGTGGTACAACGGAGACAGCGCCCCCGACGGACGCTTCAATTACCGCTACACAGAGATGCGCTGAAAGATTGAGAAGAGGCCTTTGAGCGGTTTATAAAGGCGCCGCATCAGCGTCTTAACGGCTTTGTCAGCGCATACCAACGACGGAACAAATCGTTCCGTCGTTGGTATGCGCTTGCCACGCCGGAGCAACGCCAAAGAGACCGGCTTGCGACAGGCAGACGACAGGCAAAATCAGCCTCAAAAACAACAATGACAACAAATGCATCTTTGTATGAAAACGTGTTATAATAAACGTACCGGGCCACAGCGACAAAGGTCTCGCCCGGCGGCAGGCGGAACGCGCTTTTGGGAACTGGCGCAAACCGCAGCATCAGTTCGCGTTGTGACAGGTTCACTTTCTCATAGTTCACCGTTATGATCGCCTGAAGCAGCGGCAGCCTTAAATCAGTTTTCATTTTTTGAAAGGACGCGGCCGTGAGCCGCATACACAGTCTTATGAAACGCAATACTTTACGCGGGCTGCGGCGCCGCAGCCTGGGCCTCGCCGGCGCGCTGGGGTTGTCCCTGCTGGCCGCCGGGACAAGCTTCGGGCAGCCGGCAAAGCCGCCCCTTTCCAGTGTCGGACACCTGACGCAGCCGCTGGCGCCGCCGATGTTTGATGTGGCCGGCGACACCTGGGCGGGCACCTATGTTGACACGCGCGGCCAAGTGCAGCCGCTGCCGGACAATGCCGCCGTGGGCGGACCGCGCATGAATCGCACCGTCGGCATTTTCTATTTTCTGTCCAACAACACGCCCAATTTTCCGCTGTACGACATTTCTCAGCTTCTCGCGGCCAATCCGGCCAACCCTGCTTATGGCCCGGTGAATCTGCCGCATTGGTGGGGGCAGCCCGTGCTGGGACACTATGCATCCGCTGATCCCGCGGTGCTGCGCAAGCATATGCAGATGCTGTCGGACGCGGGCGTGGATGTGCTGATCTTTGATGCCACCAACGGCCTGACCTACCCGGATGTTTATATCCCCTTGTTTAACGTGATGCGCACCATGCGCGGAGAAGGGCTGAAAACGCCGCAGATCGCGTTTATCACGGGCAATAACTCCTGGAATACCGTGTACAACGACGTTTATGCCAAGAACTTATTTCCCGAACTCTGGTACCGGGTCAACGACGACCCAAACTCGTCTTCGCCGGGCAAGCCTTTGCTGCTGGTGCATCCTAATGACGGCGGCAGAGACCCAAGCACAGTGCTGAGCGCCGCCGAGCAGGCATTCTTCACGTCTCGCTACTCATGGGCATGGGACCCCGGCCAGGGTCGCTGGGATTGGACCGAGTTCAGCAATCAGCAGGACCCCGCCAACGGCCAGCGAGGATCGTACGACGCCAACGGGAAATTGGAAGAGGTCAGTGTCAGCGTCGCGTCCCACCCCACCAACAGCATCGGACACAGCTATCGTGGAAATGTGCTGGGAGCAAACCGAGGCAGCGAGCCGGCGGTGGATCAATATCACCTGACGAACACGCGCGGATTGGGCCTGTATTTCGACCAGCAATGGCAGCGGGCATTGCAGCTTGATCCTAAGTTTGTGTTCGTGACAGGCTGGAATGAGTGGACGGCGCAGCGCTTTGTGGTCGCGCCAAGCTCGCCTGGCGGCGTGGACAGCACCCATGATTTTGCGGGCGGCACCATCGGCCCCGGCGACACGTATTTCGTAGACGAGTTTAATGCAGAGTTCAACCGCGATATTGAGCCGTCCACCGATGCGTTAGACGGCGACAATTACTACTACAAGCTGGTCAACTACATTCGCCGGTACAAAGGCGTGCGCGCTGTGCCGCCTGTCACCCCGGCGACCATTCCCATGAACGGCGACTTCCGCCCGTGGGCCGCTATTCAGCCCGAGTACCGGGACACAGTCGGCGACCCGATGCACCGCAGCTACCCGATGTGGGGCCGCAGCTATGCGTACAACCAGACCGGGCGCAACGATATTGTCAGCGCCAAAGTCACCTACGATGCCTCCACAGTCTACTTCTCCGTTCACACGAAGGAGCCGATCACGCCGCCGTCCAGGGACGTGCGAAGCTGGATGATGCTCTTTATCGACGCCGACCACAACCCGAACACGGGCTGGCTGGGCTACGATTTTGTGGTCAACCGCACGGGGATCGGCGCAAAAACAACGATTGAGCGCAACCTGGGCGGCTACCGCTGGGGAAATCCAACGCCTATCACGTACCAAAGGTTCGGGCGTGACCTGGAACTCGCCATTCCTCGCTCGGTGCTGGGCGTCAGCAGCCTACCCGCGATCCTTGACTTCAAGTGGGCGGACAATATCGCGCAGGATGGCACAGCGACCGACTTCACCGTGAACGGCGACGTGGCTCCCAACGACCGCTTCAACTACCGCGCTAAGCTGGGTCAGTAACGCGCGGCAGAGACAAAGCAAAGGCCGGAGGTGTTACACCCCCGGCCTTTGTGCCGTCACGTCCGAAGCGGCCTGTCTTCCCCGCAGCGTCAGCGCGCTTTGCTGTGAGGAACGCTCTTTTTGATTGAGAGAGAAGCGGGGGCGGCGGGCAGCATGACAGTTTGCGGCGTCCAGGTCGGCTGGGTAGGCAGAAACACGCCGCCTTTATAGTTAAGGGGGTCGTAGCCGGGCTGCTCCCAGCCATGGTATCCGGCGGCCTGGGGCGGCTGCGGATGCTGCCCGAAGTGCGCGCTGATCCACCAGCGCCCATCGGGGCCGACAAACGGCTGGCCGTGCCCCACCTCGCCGTAGGGAACATCGGGCGCCTGCGTGAACGTTTTATGGAAGTGATCGCACGCGGCTTTGTTTTGCGCGCCGTAGATCGGGTTCAGAGCGTACTTCGTCCAGGGGCCACGAATGTTTGTGGCGGTCGCATAGCCCACTTCATAGCCACGCCCCCACGACGAATAAAAACAATAATAGGTGCGCCCGATCTTAATGACTTCAGGACCTTCGCGCCCGATGCCCGGCCCCGTATCCCAGTCTGTCGGCGCGCCATTGCCAATGACGGGCCAGGAAAGGCCGGTCACCCTGGCATGCTCCAAATCAATCGGCATGGCGACACACCCGGCGATAAATAAATAATCCCGACCATCGTCGTCAGTGAAAAGGTCGGCATCGTTGCCGTTGGTCAGGGGCTTATCGGGGGTCAGAATGGTGTAAGGGCCGGTGACGCGGTCGGCGACTGCCAGCAGCACCCCCTGCGGGGCATGGCCCTGCGGTGGCTGATCCTGGTTGTAGCACGAGACGGTGCAGTAGAACTTGCGCCCGCCCGGTGTTTGCTTGACATGAATCTCCGGCGCCCAGAAGCGGTCTTGATACCACGTGCCCGCCACGCGCGGGATGATCGTTCCCTCAAACTTCCAGGCCTTCAGGTCGGGCGACGAATACAGCGGGACGCCGAGGGGGCTGCCCATCTTGGCGTAGTTCAACTCAAAGAACGGCTTGCCGGTGCCGGTCATATAATACACCCCGTCCACCTGAAAGACATACGGGTCGCGCAGGCCGTTGACCACGCCTACCGGCTCCGGGTTTTGGTAGGTGAACGTGCGCGGGGGAGAGGCTTTCATGGGCAGTGGTTTTCGGGCAGGCGAGGCAGCCAGGCCCGCGCCGCACGCCAGCACTGCAAAGACCGAGGCCGTGCTGCAAAAGAAAGTAGTTTTCATCATAAGCCTACTTTAACAGTCCTGCTTCGGTTTGTCAAGGACGAACGCCCCAGACACTCCCCGCAAGCGCAAACATCCCTCCCAAATCATTGCAGGAAATAGACGCGCTCAGGGCGAAACAAAACCACACTTTACGCACATCACTCAAGGACAAGTTATGGACGAATTAACCACGCAATTTGAGAACCCCGGCATGGCCTGGCGGGGCAAGCCCTTCTGGAGCTGGAATGGGGAACTGCGAGAAGACGAGCTGCTCCGGCAGATACAAGTCATGCAGGACATGGGCCTCGGCGGCTTTTTCATGCATTCACGCACAGGCCTTGTCACCGAGTACCTGGGGGAAGAATGGTTCCGCCTGACCAATCGGTGCGCCGAAGAAGCGGAGCGGCTGGGCATGGAAGCCTGGCTCTACGACGAAGACCGCTGGCCGAGCGGCACGGCGGGCGGCATGGTCACGGCAAACCCCGAGTTTGCGGCCCAATATCTCTGCCTGCGTACCTGCGCGGGCGGCGAGTTTGCGTGGCAGGATGACTTAGTTGCCGCCTTTGCTTGCGACCTTCAGGAGCTTGCCTTCACCGAGTGCGTGCGGATTACCCAAGACACGCCCACGAGCAGCTATGCGGACAAGACAATCTTGATGTTCCGCAAAGAAGCGGCGGCGGCATCCAGCTTCTACAACGGCAACACGTATGTGGATACGATGAACCCTGCCGCGACGGAGCATTATATCACGCTGACCCACGACAAATACAAAGAGCACTGCGGGGAGCATCTGGGAAAGTCCATCCGGGGCATCTTTACAGATGAGCCACACCGGGGCGCGGCCTGGACGGGTTTCAGCCTGCCCAACGAAGACCGGTTCTGGATGGCCCCGTGGACAGACGACCTGCCCCGGTGGTTCCAGGCACAGTTCGGCACGGATATTATCGCGCAATTGCCCGACTTGTTCCTGATGCCCCAGGGCGAAAGCATCCGGCCCGTCAAGTGGCAGTACATGGAAACATTGCAGCAGATGTTCCTGGCGAACTTTGCCAAACCCCTCTTTGACTGGTGCAATGCCAACGATATGCAGCTTACCGGCCACGTTTTACATGAAGACAACCTCACCTCCCAAGTGGCGATGCAGGGGTCGCTGATGCGCTTTTACGAGTACATGCACGCGCCGGGCGTGGATGTGCTTACCGAGGGCAACCGCAACTATGTTATTGTCAAGCAGCTCACTTCGGCGGCGCGGCAGCTCGGGCAAACCTGGCTGCTGTCGGAGCTGTACGGGTGCAGCGGCTGGCAGATGAGCTTTGAAAGCCATAAGGCGACGGGAGACTGGCAGGCGCTCTTTGGCATCAATCTCCGCTGTCACCATCTGTCCTGGTACACGATGGAGGGCGAGGCCAAGCGCGACTACCCGGCCAGCATTCTGCATCAGTCGGCATGGTGGCGCGATTACGGATACGTGGAAACCTACTTCGCGCGCCTCGGCCTCCTGCTGACGCAGGGCAAGCCGTGCTGCGACCTGTTGGTTGTCAACCCGATTGAAAGCGTCTGGTGCCGCGTGCGCGTTGGGTGGGCCGAGGGCTTGTCCCCGAAAGACCCGGACATCATTGACACTGAGCAGAGGTATGCGCAATTGTCCGCATGGCTGCTGGGCGCGCATCTGGACTATGACTACGGCGACGAAGAGATGCTGAGCCGCCTGGCCTCGGTGGTTCAGGACGCCGATGGGAAGCCTCTGCTGCGTGTCGGCGAGGCGAATTATCGAGCGGTAGTCGCGGGTGGCATGACGACCATGCGTGGGTCTACCCTGCGCCTGCTTGCGGAGTTTGCGCAGGTGGGCGGCACAGTCATCTTTGCGGGGGATGCGCCCGGCTTTGTGGACGTGCTGCCGTCGGACGCCGCCCGCGACTTGGCAAAGACAACTCCACAGATTGCGTGGGATGAGAACGCGGTTGTGTCCGCGTGCCGCGAAGCCGTGCAAAACCGGGTGACAATCACCCATGCCGAGACGGGCGAGGCTTTGCATGATGTGTACTGCCAATTGCGCCGCGATGGGGACACGTTTTATTTAGTCGCGATGAATATCAACACGACCGAGGGCTTTGGACAGGCGCGGGTGACCATCCACGGACACGGGCAGGTCGCCGAATGGGACTGCCGAACCGGGGTGCGCTATGCCGTGCCTTCGCGCACGGAGAACGGCGGCACGACGTTTGACACCCACTTTGCGCCGTCCGGGGAGCGGGCGTGGACGCTGGGGCTAGCACAAAGCGAAGCGCTTGCGGCGCGTCCCGATGACACGGCTGTGGGACAATCGGAGATTGCCGGGCCGTTCGCCTTTACATTGGGCGAGGAAAACGTGTGCGTGCTGGACAATGCCAGCTACCAAATTGGAGACGGCACGCGCCAGGACGCCCTGGAAGTGCTGAAAATAGACCGGGCCGTGCGCGCGGAGCTGGGGCAGGACCTGCGCGGCGGCGAGATGGTGCAGCCCTGGTTCCGGCAAAAGTACGAAGAGGCCCCGCCTGTCCTCGCCCCGCTCTCCCTGCAATTTGAGTTTGACATAGACGTCCTGCCCGATGGCCCCGTCTTTCTGTGCCTGGAGCGCCCCGCCCAGTGGACGCTGACCCTGAACGGACACGCGCTGCCGTCAGCCCCCGAAGGCTGGTGGGTGGACACGGCGTTTGAGAAAATCCCCATCCCCGCCGACCTGCCGACTTTGGGACGTAATACGCTCACAATGGACACGCAGTTTGATGCCGGGGTGAATATTGAGGCTGTATATCTGATTGGCGCATTTGGCGTGCGGCTGGACGGCACGCGCAAAACGCTTGTCGCTCTGCCCGCGCGTGTCACGCCCACGGATTTGGCCGTGCAGGGCCTGCCGTTTTATGGCGGCAGCATCACCTATCAAATCCCCCTGCCCTCCGATGCCAAAAACGGCGGGCGGGTCTTTATTGAAACCCCCAACTTTGAGGCGGCGTGCGTGAAAGCCCTCGCCCCGAATGGCGAGGCTGGGATGATCGCCTGGCAGCCGTACCGCGCGCAGATCGACCCCGGCGCGGTGCAGGCCGGCACACTCGGCCTGGAAGCGGTGCTTACGCGCCGCAACACGTTTGGGCCTCTGCACCAGGTGCCCTTGAAGTCGGGCGCGTATGGGCCGGGCAACTTTGTGACGGCAGGCGATAGCTTTTCCGAAGAGTACATGCTTTACCCCGCGGGCCTGCTGCAAGCCCCGATGATCTCCTGGACCGCATCCGTTAAATGAAAGCAGGCGCCGAAAGCCTGCCTGGAGCACACTGCCATGAAACGTTTTCTTCCCCTGGGGCTAGTCTTTGCACTGGCCCTTTTTTTCCTTCTGCTGCCGCTTGCAGGCCCCGCGCGGGCGCAGACCCCGCCAGTATCCCCAAAGCCCGCACCCCGCTGGGACACCTACAGCGATACGTGGGCAGGCACTTATGTCGGCACCGACGGCAAACCTCATCCCCTGCCCTCTTACGCCGATGTCGGGCCGCCCAAGCCCGGCAAAACCGTCGGCATCTTCTATTTTCTCTGGATAGACGGGCGCACGGGCGAAATCCACAACAATGCCGATTTGTTGGGGCAAAACCCCACTGCCATCATCCCCTACACGCACGGCGCATGGCACTGGTGGGGACAGCCCCTGCTGGGCTACTACCTGAACACCGACCCGTTTGTGCTGCGCAAGCATGCCCAAATGCTCTCCGATGCGGGCGTAGATGCGTTGTTCTTTGACAGCACCAACGGCTATGTCCACGCTGACCAGGTGCTCGCCCTCTGCAAAGTCTTCACCGATGTGCGACGCGCGGGCAACACGACCCCGCAAATCGCCCATGTCACCAACGGCAAAAGCGGCCAAACCATCCAGACCCTATACGACGACTTTTATTCCAAAAACCTCTACCCCGACTTGTGGTTCCGCTGGCTTGGCAAGCCCATTGTTTTGGGGCATCCGGCGGAACTGACCCCGGCCCTTTTAGATTACTTCACTGTCCGCTACTCGTGGGCCTGGGCCAATGCGTCTGGCTGGTTCGGCGACGGCCACGATAAATGGCCCTGGCTGGACAACTATCCCCAGAAGTATGGCTGGCACGCCGACCCAAGCATCGCGGAATCGATGGCGGTCTGTGTCGCCCAGCACGCGACCACCAGCAAAGGCCGCAGCTTCCACGGCGGCAAGGAGCCGCCTGCCGCCGAGCGTTACCCGGAGCGCGGCATCAATTTCGCCGAGCAGTGGAGCCAAGCACTCAAAGTCAGCCCGCAGTTTGTGTTCGTGACCGGCTGGAATGAATGGATCGCGCCCATCCAGGCGGCCAACGATAAGACCGTCTTTACCGGCCTGAAGCTCAAAAAAGGCGATGCGTTTTTCGTGGACGAGTACAGCCCCGAGTTCAGCCGCGATGCGGAGCCGACCCTGTCCGGCGGCCTGAACGATAACTACTACTATCAACTGGTCAACTATGTCCGGCAGTACAAAGGCGTGCGGCCCTTGCCTCAAGTGACACCGCGCCCCATTAAGATCAGCGGCAGCTTTGCGCAGTGGCAGGCCGTCGGCCCCGAGTTTCGCGACGACATCGGCGACCCTGCCCACCGCGACTTTGACGGCTTTGCCAAAGGCAGCCACTACACAAACACCACGGGCCGCAACGATATTGTCGCCGCCAAAGTCTCCTTTGACAAAGCCAATCTCTACTTCTACGTCCGCACCCGCGCCAAACTCACGCCCCACACCGACCCCGACTGGATGGTGCTTTATCTCAACACCGACGGCGACGACAGCACCGGCTGGATGGGCTACGACTTTGTCATAAACCGCCACGCCGGAGCCGCAACGACAACAGTGGAAAAGAACGTCGGCGGCGCGTATCAGTGGCAGACAGTTGGTGCAGTCAAGTACCACGCCTTAGGAAACGAGATGGTAATCGCCGTCCCGCGCACATCTTTGGGAGCCAAGACTTTGCCGTCGCACATCGACTTCAAGTGGGCCGACCACTGCTTTGCGAAAGGCGACTGGAGCGACTTCACCTTAAACGGCGACGCCGCCCCCAACGACCGCTTCAACTACCGCGCCAAACTGGAACGCTAACGCGTTCTTTGCGCATCGCTTCAGATGATTATCGGCGTTCCCAGCCCATACCAACGACGGAACAAATTGTTCCGTCGTTGGTATGCCGTCAATCAGCTTTAGCAAAGCCAGAGCGACAGGCTTGCATCAAGCAACCTTCAGCGCCCCTCCCCCGATCTTGCAGAGTCCCCAGAATTGTGGCAGGGGGGCCATCTCAGAACTCCCCTTCTCGGCCTTTCAAAGCCAAGTGCCGTATTCACAGCTAAGCTATCGTATAATATAACCGACGACAGCGCAGACTGACGTCTCATGGCTTTCCCAGGGGAATACCATGTGGAAAGCAATACAATAGGGCACTTCAAGCGTTAGCGAAACAATTAGAAACCGCACGCGCCCGAACAGAAAACCTGCAAAGCCAGGCTTCAGGACTGCCCGGCTCGGCCCCACTGCTTCAAGAAACGTTTCAAGAACTGCAAGCCACACTGGAAGAGCTGCATATGGCGGAAGCGGAACTGCGTCAGCAAAACGAAGAGCTGGCTTCGGCGCAGCAGATGCTGGAAGCGGAGCGGCAGCGCTACCAGGAGCTGTTTGACTTCGCGCCGGAAAGCTACCTGGTCACCAACATGTACGGCATGATTCGGGAGGCCAATACTGCCGCCGCCGCTCTACTGGGGGTGTCGGCGCGCGCGCTCAAAGGCAAGCCGATAGCAAACTATGTTTCCGCAGAAACACGGAGCGAGTTCCGGCAGCATCTTCTGGGCCTGGCAGGCCCGGCGGCGGGCCTGGCACGCCTGCCGATGGCGCTCGCGCCGCGTCAGGGCAAGCCGGTTATGACGGAAGCCAGCGTCACCCGTGCTTACAGCGCGGCAGGGGATGGCCCTGCCCTGCTGTGAGTCGTGCGCGACCTGACCGAGCGCGTGGCAGCGGAACAAGCCCGGCTGGCATTGGTGCAGGAGCAGGCGGCCCGCTGGAAAGCAGAGCAAGTGGAACAGCAGATTCGCGAGCAGTCGGTGCTGCTGGAAACGATGCTGACGACCGCGCCGACCGGCTTTGCGTTTGTCAGCGTGGACGGGCAGTTTATGCGGGCCAACGATGCACTGACGCAGATGATGAGGGTTTCCGCCGAAGAGTGCGTGGGCCGGAGCGCCGCCGAAGTGTTGGGGGAAACAAACTGGCAGCGGCTTCAGCCGATCTTCCGGCAGGCCGCGCAGGGCCTGGTCGGGCCGGACGCGGAGATTGAATACCAGCCAAAAGACGGCGCGGTTCGTCATCTGCTGCTTTCGCACTACGCGGTCAAAACCGAGGCGGAAGTGAGGGGCGTGGGGCTGGTTATCAGCGACATCACCGAGCGTAAATCCGTGGAAGCGACATTGCAGGCGGCTTATGACCGCGAGCACCGCATTGCCGAAGTGCTGCAGCGCTCCATGCTGCGCTCTGTTCCAGACGGCGCCTTTGCCGGGCTGTCGGTGGCGACCTTCTACGAGGCCGCACTGGACGAAGCGCAGGTCGGTGGGGACTTCTTTGACGTGTTTACCCTGGACGGCACCCTGGTGGCGTTTGCTGTCGGCGATGTCTCCGGCAAAGGGCTGGCGGCAGCCGCCTCCACCGCCGAAATCAAGTACGCGCTGCGGGCATTTGCGCGTGAAAACCTCGATCCTAAAACAACGCTAGAGCGATTAAACAACTTCATGTGCGAGGCCCGGCAGCACGGAGACTGGGAAGCCAATGTCTTTGCCGTGCTGTCCCTGGCCGTGGTTGATCGGTTTACAGGCACGGGGCATCTCGCGCTGGCGGGGGCGGGACCGGCGAGATTGCGGCGGGCGTCCGGCGAGATTGAGTTGGTGGAGCCGCATGGCCTGCTGCTCGGCATTGAACCGGAGCACGACTACACGCAGGCCGAAATTACGCTGCTGCCGGGCGATACGCTGCTGATGGTCACGGATGGCATCACGGAAGCACGCCCGGGCCGCGACTTTCTTGGAATAGACAGCCTCAGCAGTTTATTGCAGCAGGCCGCGCCACGGGAAACAACAAAGGCGATTGGCGAAGCGATTTTGCAGGGCGTGCAGCGCTTCGTGTCGGAGCCGGAAGGCACGGGCTGCCTGAGCGATGACGCCTGCCTTCTGGGCGTGCAGCGCCTGGATGCCTAAAGTTTTGCGGCAGGCACAGGCCTGTTTTTGCCCTGTCCCCATGCTTTATTTCGTGTCTCTGTGTGCTATAATAGCCCATTGTTGAATGAAACCCCCGTTGCGGGATTTTATTCCTCTCTGCCCCGCGCGCTTTGGCGAACGTGCCGGGGCTGACCTGACGCCGCTTTGCAGCCGACTGCTCAGCAGGCGCCGATACCATTCATCATCCAGAGAGAGGGAGGCAAAGAATGCCATCAGTCGCCATCAACCGGTCCTATGAGGCCGTCTACATCGTGGACCCCGACATGGGGGAAGAGCAAGTTTCCACGGTCACCAGCCGCTACAAGCAGATTATTGAAACCAACGGCGGCACGGTCGTCAAAGTGGACGTGTGGGAGCGGCGTAAGCTCGCCTACATGATCAAGGGCCGCACGGAAGGCATCTATGTCGTGATGCAATTCTCCGGCCCGGCGCAGGCCGAGACCGAGCTGCGGCGCATCTTCCAGATCAGCGAAGACCAAATCCGCGCGATGATTGTCCGTCAGGATGAGGCCGCGCCCGACCCACTAGCAGGCGAACCGGAAGCCGCCGCCGCGCCCGCAACCCCCCAAGCCGCCCCCGCCGACGTGGCTCCCGCCGCCGCCGCGCCTGCCGAACCGGAAGTCCCCGCTGCCCCTGCGCCTGCCGAGCCGGAAGCGCCTGCTGCCGAAGAAGCACCAACGGCAGTTGCAGAAGCCGATGCTCCCGCTCTCGCGCCGGAGCAAGCTCCCGCCGAGTAAGACCACGACCAGTGACCGCGTGTAATGAGAACAGACAAAGGAGAAGTGAGAAGTGTTAAACAGAGTGATTTTGATTGGCCGCCTTGCCAATGACCCCGAGCTGAAGTATACGCCGAGCGGCATTGCCGTGACGCAGTTCCGCCTCGCCGTCAACCGCCCCATTTCCAATGAGGCCAAGCAAAGCGGACAGGAAGCGCAGGCCGACTTTATTTCCATCGTCGCTTGGCGTCAGTCGGCGGAGTTTGCCGCCAACTACCTGGGCAAGGGGCGACTGGTCGCCATTGAAGGCCGTTTACAGGTGCGTGAATATGTCACGCAGGACGGCCAGAAGCGGCGCGATGTGGAAGTGGTCTCGGACAACCTGAAGTCGCTGGAGCGCCCGAAAGACGGCGCGGAGGGCGGCGGAGGGAGCGGCGAGCGATCCGGCAGCTATGGCGGCGGGAATGCGGGCGGCGGTGGCAATTATAATCGCGGCGGCGAGGCCGCAGCCGCCGATGGCGAGGCGTATGACGAGGAACCGGCGCCCGCGCCGCGCGCGGCGGCTCCTGCCCCGGCAGCCAATCGCCGCCCGGCCAATGCCGCTCCCTCCGGCGGCGGGCAGCGCGGCGGCTATCAGGCGCCCGCCGAGGACGATCTGGATGACCCCTTCGCGGACAATTAGTCCCCACTCATAAAAAAGCCCTGCACCAAACGGTGCATGGCTTTTTTGCGTCTTGTGCTACTCGGGGCGGCGCAGCAGAATGTGCAGCTTGGTGCGCAGGGTCTCTGGGGCGCGCACATGGGTGAGCTTTTCGCGCAGCGAGATAATCAATGTTTGCTCAAAGGTGAACCGCTTAAAACAAGGCTTGCAGATTTCCAGATGCTGCAATACGACCACCCGCTCATCCGATGTCAGCTCGTGGTCTAAATAGTCGTTTAAGCGGCGCAGGGCTTCCTCGCACGAGTAAATGTCGCCGGCATTCGCGCAGGAGGTGCGCTTCACGGCCTCGCCTGCGTCTTCCATATGTTGCTGCTTATCCACGTGATTCGTCCCCGTTGAGATAATCCCAAAGCGCTTTTTGCAGCAGCTTGCGCCCGCGCGAAAGGCGGGAGCGCACTGTGCCGACCGGGATTTCTAAAGTATCTGCTATCTCTTGGTAGGCCATTTCTTCTAATGTCGCCAGGGCGACCGTCTCCCGGAACTCCGGCGGCAGGGCGGCAATGGCCTTTTGGATAATCTCAATATCCAGCTTCTCTAATACGGCTTTTTCCGGGTTGTCGGTTTCGGGGTGGTCGCCGCCGACCCCGTCTTCCGACAGGCGGTTGTAGAGGTAAAAGTCCTCTAAGCCGTCGTAGGAGACTGTTTCCCCCTGCCGAACCCGCTTGCGGTAGTCGTTTAAAAAAACCGTGTTCATGATTCGGAACAGCCATGCCTTGCCATTGGTTCCCAGTTGATATTGGTAGAAAAAGCGGTAGGCGCGCAGGTACGTGTCCTGCAGCAAGTCTTCGGCATCGTTGGCGTTGCCGGTCAGGCGCAGGGCGTTGCGATACAGGGCATCGAGATGCGGGTTCATCTCGGCTTCAAACACAGCCGGGTCGGTGACAGGATGCCCCGCGTCGTCTTCTGCCGCGCTTGCGGGCAGAGGCGTGGCGGGAGGGGCAGCCGCGTCCAGGGCAGTGGGGTCGCTGAAGGAAGATGTGTGTGCCGTCGTTTCCATAAGATGCTTCTTACCCGCTTGCGGGGGCTATCAGACGCGCAAAGTGACTTTTGCCGACTTTGACAACCATTCCCGTCTGCACTGTGACCGTCTGCGCGGGGTCGGTGAGCTTGACCCCGTCGATGCTGACCCCGCCCTGCTGCACCAGCCGCTTGGCCTGCCCGTTGGTCGGCGCGAGATCGGGCGCGGCCAGGACGACCAAACTTGCCAGGCGCAGGCAGCCTTCAGCGTCCACCATCTCGTTGGGAACCGCCACGTCCCGAACATCGTCCGGCACGGCGTCGGCGCTTTTGCTTTTGCCGTGGATGGCTTCAAACGTGTCATCGGCGGCCTGCGCGGCTTCGGGGGAATGGTACAAGCTGATAATCTCGCGCGCCAGCCGCTTTTTCGCCTCGCGCGGGTGCGTCTGCGCGGCGTCGGTCAACACTTTCACTTCGGGCATGGGAATGTCGGTGCAAAGCTCATAGTACATCGGCATCAGCTCGTCCGTGATGGACATGAGCTTGCCGAACATAGCGTCAGACGTTTCGGTGATCCCAACATAGTTGCCGAGCGACTTGCTCATCTTCTTTTGACCGTCTAGGCCAACGAGAAGCGGCATCAGCAAAACGACCTGCGGCTCCTGCCCCATCTGCTCCTGCAAGTGGCGTCCCGCGAGGTTGTTGAACGTCTGGTCCTGCCCGCCCATCTCCACATCGGCACGGATACAGACGCTGTCATACGCCTGCGCCAGCGGGTACAAAAGCTCATGCAGGCTGATCGGCTGCCCTTCGCGGTAGCGGGTCGCGAAGTCCTCGCGCTGCAAAACCTGCGCGACCGTCATGCGCGAGGCCAGCCCCACCAGGTCGGCAAAGCTCAGCTTGCCCAGCCATTCGCTGTTGAACCGCACCTGCATCTTGTCCCGATCTAAGATGCGCGCCAATTGGTCAACATACGTTTTGCCGTTCAACGCAATCTCTTCGGGCGACAGCATGGGCCTTGTCGCGCTGCGCCCCGACGGGTCCCCGATGAGGGCGGTGTAGTCCCCAATAATAATCACGACCTGGTGCCCCAAATCCTGAAACTGGCGCAGCTTGCGCAGCACGACCGCAAAGCCCAGATGAATATCGGGGGCAGTGGGGTCTAATCCCAATTTAATCTGCAATTGCCGTCCGTCTTTGGCGGCGTCCAACAGCTTCTTTTTCAGTCCCTCGCGCGGGATAATATCGGACGTGCCGCGTGCGAGCAGCGCCATCTGCGCGTCTATGTCTAAACTTTGGGCCGAAGAAGCAGTGTTTGCGGGCGTCATAACGCCCTAGTTTAGCACACGGCGGCGGGCGCTGTCAATGCAGAAGAGTCCCTCCCCCAGGGCGAGCGCATCTAAATTAGCTTGCCTGCTCTAAACTTGTTGAGGTATCCTGAGACAGCTTCCGAAAAGGAGTTGTTTCATGGCTGCCTCTATCGCGACTGCTTTGACCGATTGTTTTGCCGAT
>JAABUL010005702.1_pt1 | contig 15222 bp, 14 predicted proteins | sample 5559151 | NCBI WGS metagenome assembly JAABUL01 (sample SAMN10711876, study PRJNA513368) | rock metagenome | isolation source: Antarctica rocks | place: Antarctica: Victoria Land, Pudding Butte sud | reverse complement strand
CCATCCGCCATCGGAGCGTCCCCCTTTCCCTCGTCCCCAACATCAGCAGCGCGAAAATCCATACACCACACCATCCTCGCCAACGCCAGACTCATCTCCAAATACGCCAACGGTTTACCCACACAGCAACTCGGCCCTAGAAGAAAAGGCGCAAAAGCTTTATTCTCCCTCGCCTCAGCACAAGCGGGAAAATTCATTCCCTGAAAAGTATTAGGGGAGCGCGTGGACGGCGAAGTAGGGAATATCGTGTTTGCCCGCGACATGGGGAAGAAGTCGAATTTGGGTTTATTGAGAGTGGGCTCGCGCTCGACGACATTCCTGGGCATGAATCGATCGGGATTGAAGACGAAGGGGTCGGGGAAGTAGGCTGGGTTGTGGTGGATGGCCCATAGGTCGACGGCGACTTCGTAGCCTGCTGGGATATGCTCGTTGGCTATGGTGGTGCCTGAGGGACCTATTTCGCGCCAGAATAATCCTGGATGTGGGGGTGCGAGACGCATTGATTCGTCTAGGCATGCGCGGAGGTAGTGGCAGGAGGTTAGTTGGGGGCCCTGACGGATGTGTTCGATGGTTGGGAATGTGGAGCGGACTTCTTCGGTCAGACGGGCATAGGCGTCGGGGTGGCGGGAGAGGTGGGACATGGTGGAGGAGAGGGTTGTGGCTGTGGTGTTGCTTCCTATGTATCAGGTCAGATCTAGCACCGTTCTTGAGATGTATCAATTCAAAATGGATGAGACCGACCAGCAGCGAGCATCCAACGTGCTTCATCTCGTACCTCAACCTCTGTAAATTTATCTCCCGTCTTCGGATCATGAGCGTCAGATAGGATTGATGTCAAATCATTTCGGTCAACAACTTTACCCTCGGATTGCGTTCGCTCCTCGGTCAACTCGGCTAGGACCTTCAACAATCGCTGCCGCTCATTTGCCGGTGGAGAGGACGTTGACTTGTCAGGATTGAACCATTTGTCAAATTTGGCATCGAGAAGCGTCGGAAGTGACGTTCCTGAACAATGATGGCAGCTACTGGCCATGATAGTATTGACTAACCCGCGATGATCACATTTGGTAATAAGATTCAAGGATTGACCATAGATAATGTTGTAATTGACGTCCATTGTCAGATAGTTCACTGTCAATATCTGTCAGAATCCTACCAGATCATGTAGAACCATCATACGTACTCCACGAGGCAATGTCTTGTGGCAGTGACCAGCTATCTTCATTGATCAAAGGCCAATCGATTTCTGCTGTCGCCAGGAGGGCTTCGCACAGATTGCGGATATGATTAATTATTACAGGCTCGTACGAGGTGATAGCGGCAGCGGCGAAGCTTTGACCTATGATACGCCGTTTTCTTCCGTGTGCCTCCTTGTCGATGCAATTATGGATGTTGACCTGAGAAGCTGAAGGATGGGTTGCGTAATTCTTCGATTTTTGGGTATTCTTCCCAAGACCATAGATATCTGTCGAAGAACTCATTAGAAACAGGTGAGCAGCCATCTCTGAGTCCTCACCTCTCAAAGCCTCTGCTGTGTTGAAGACAAGTCTATCGGGAGAACATCTCACAACAGGACCTACAATATAAAATTAGCCTCAAGGTATGCATAAAGATAAGGCTCCTGTCCAGAGACGTCTGACCATATGTCTCGTGACATCTCCGGATGTTTTGATGAAGATCCTTGCAGTATGTATGATAGATAGCATACATTGGCAAGATGCGTGCCCAGAAGGGTCCCGGGTAGCGTGCAAGTGGGTGAAAGACGCCATTATATACTACTGTGACAATTAGGTAGCTCGCACCGAGCCAGAAGGCACCAGCAAAGACATTGAGCAGCCAACCACCTATATAGATCGATGCCATTGTATTCTGTATCTGCGCTTCACAGCAAAAGTCAAAAGAGGTAATGTAAGCGAGGCGAATGGCGTATGCATCTCATATGCATAAAGGAATGATGATCGTCCCGGATTTGTGAAGTTTTGGTAGGCTCTGTAACAGGATGGATGATGATCATCGTCAGCGGTTCCTATGAAGTATGTAGAAGTATCAGATGCAGGTTGTGGCGGAGTCCGGCGGAAGCGCTCATGCCACGAGTCTAGTATAATGGGTTAGGATGCGCAAGTGTCAATTGCCAGATATGCGCCAGCCATCGCGCATTCGGTTCCGTAAAAAGCATAGAGTCATAAGATTTAGCCAAGTTGAACGAGTAACCACTCCATGCTGACAGGCCGATGTTGAAGCTAGATGATGTTGGGGATATGGGTGAGCCGTCCCATAGGCCGATATGGGAAGCTCCGAGAAGCGCGAGCCGTGTACTGAGGCGGCTGGTGTGATAGCGAGGTGCTTCAGCGAGACCCGCCTCGACGTCTTGCGACAAAGTGTCCTTGGAATGGTTTGTATTGATAACAGATATCTTAGCAAACGATGAATCCACTAAGGTACAATTACCAAATTGAACTCATAACACATTCGAACACATGAAAATCGGAACTAGGCTTTGAGATACAGAGTATTTAGACACTACATGAAGTGGAATGCTAAACGCTTGTTTCTATCAGAGAGGGAATAAAGAAGGCAGGCACAGAAGAGCCACGAGTGCTGAAGAGACCCCGTTCACGGCTGCTGGAGGTGGCCATGAATGACAGCTTGTTACACGTTATGGTAGGATCCCCGCAATTGTACTTCAATCAAAGTATGGCCACTTCCGGGGTCGAACCAAGCTAAATGGAAGAGGGAATGAGAAGTAATAGGAATAACTCAAACATACAACCCTGAATTACTCAAGTCAAGTCATGACTGAATTGGAGTAAGTGGGTTAAACACCATCAGTCTCATTCGACTTCGTGATGCCTGACCCACTGTATGTAGAAATGCAATCTGATCAAGCTCCACTGAACCTTACATAATGCAAAGGTGCCGAATCTATCTTCTTTTAGGTTCGAATGGCAGACAATAAACGCCAAATGAGGATCCAGCAGTTGGGAGGGCAGCGAGTTTCGGACAACATCAAGTGCGATAGTCTCGACACATGACTGACTCCACACCGTTGGAGGTCTAAATATTATCGTGTTTGAGGAGTATTAATCGCCTTTCGCCCATCACATCAGACGCCGCAAGATTGGTGAATCAGCTGCTGTCTGAAGCGCAAGTGGTAATCTGCCGGATTTGATGCTCCAGAGATATGCAGATTTATACTCCCCATGAGGAACACTCGATGATCTTCTTCGATTGCCAACGTTCCCACACATTGCGCACAGTTTCACTGGCTAATTGAGAGGTCGAGCAGGGTTTGATGGCCATGACGAAGCATATGAGGCTCGAGTATATCACCCAAATGCCATTGAAACACTTTAGAAGATCATAATTTTCCCGCAGAACAATAGCGCTGGCGGGTCAAAATCAACGGAGCTGACAGCTGCAAAGTGCTTGTTCTGCTTGCGGATGAGTGGCATCATGATGGGGAAAGCCTGTATCATGATGGAGATCAAGAGTATAAGAGGAGAGCTGTGGCTCGATACTGACGCTTGTGCCGTGGGACTTGAGTGACTTGTGACTTATTCGCGCAAGATATCTCTTCAACAAGACCAAAGCGAAGAATTTACAACTTGTTGACCGTCTCTTCCTGTGGTGGTGTATAATGAAGACTCTGCCTTTGTGGACGAGTAGAAGCTCAAGTGATTGCGACATTTGGCGGTGAGGGAGTAAATCTGGCCGAGATCCAGCGCTAAGGCAAGCTACTGCAGGGAGAGTGGCCGGTCCGTCTCGGGCTTACTATAGTACTCTAGTAGTAATGGTGGAAGCGTGAAGAAGCAGAGCTTCGCCTCGTGCTGCAATAGAGGAACGCCATCCGTCTATCTGATGATGGCGGGGATGGCTTTTCTTGAGTCTGCGACTGTGCAACGAGCGACAACAATTGCCGTCTTCCATGGATGCCCATTCGGGCAACATAGAACTAGGTTGATCAAGTGTTGCAAGTCGCCTGCCACTCGCACAGTACAGTGATCTTCTTCGCCTTTCGTCTTCACTACCGCCAGACCTTTCCCCTTGAGATCAGCAGAGTGCAGAGGGCAGGGCAAAGTCCAGAGTCCAGATCTATTTTCCGCATAAGCGCGGCACTTCTTGCCATCGAGTTGAAACATGCCGGTCTTGACCCCTTCAGACTTAGCGCAGCGCTATGACGGAATCGGGTCGACGCTATTGGACTAAAGTAATCTCGTAGTTCGAACCGTGCCTTTTCTCTTGGCGCCATCCAACCTTCCCCCGCCTCCACTTCTCTTTGATCAACCACACCACTCCACCTTCCACCCTCCATCTTCAATCCTCACCACCTCCATCTATAATTCTTGCGCACATCGCTTTACTTCTTCATCAATAATTGAATAATAAATACTGCTCCACTTGCCGCAGTCGGTCTCGACTATTTCACCCTTGATCGCTCGACAATCAACTCTCCTTTGTTGTTCCCGCCGAAACCGCTTGCACTGCCCAGCCGCACCCACCGAGCTACTTCATCCTCCTCCTCGACCACATCATTGTTCTGCATCTCCACAATCATGTCGGGCTACCATTACGGCTCACAGCACTATCAGCCGTCTTCATCATCATCACACTCGTCCTCAGCGTCGCATAATCATCACGGAGGCCGGTCTAGGAGAGCTCCTCGTCTGTCAGCATCCCAGAACTCGCATAGACAGTTTCGTGGGGTCCGAAGCATGAAGGAGCTGACCGAGAGTCCACCGGTCTCGGCCTTCCGTGCTCGATTCGAGGCCGGCAGGTCCTTCGACTTGGATGATGACTTGGAGTTTTGCCCTGGCTTGCTCACAGAGGACGACGTAAGTAAACCTATGTATAGGCTTCGGTATTGCCGGCCAAGTCATTAGCGATGCACAATTGCTGATGAATGTTACAATGAGTAGTTGCAATCAATACACTCTTCCTCATCGGACGGCTCCCTCTCAAGTGGCTCACCGCAATCATCTCCTCTCCAGCCGAACATCCAGCCGCAACCACAGGCCACTCCAAGCTTCTCGATGTCGTCCGCCGCCTCGAACAATTCTTACAACCCTGTGACTGGCTTCCAGGCAAACAGCAACCAACAGATGAAGCTCCATCAACCATCTGCCCTGCGTACCCGCAATGCTATCCCTATAGTGAACCCAAATACTGGGATGCGGCTGCCTTCACCTCCATCTTCGATTTCTCCCGCCATGATGCAGCAACAGACCTACCAGCGTCAGTGGTAGGCGCCTGCAAATCTGGGATCTTGCATGTCGCTAATGATGACGGTCTGTTGCATCGATTGTATCTATTGGCGGGCCCCACACTCTTTGATACCGACTGGCTGCTCTTCTTCTCGTCGCCATCACTTGTCTGATACCCCTTGCATGGACGACCTTTTGATCCGCGGTCTTGATTAATATACCCTGTTTCGAGTATGGTGTTTTCCAGGCCTGGCTATAGATGCGAGATACCATTAACCGTTGTCTGAGCGGTTTGCGACACTCTGGATTAGCGGTTTGACTTTCGACAAGCATTGTTCGCGTGGTGATATGGATGATAAACGGATTTGGTTGCATGAAAATGGATGGATAAGCGGTTAAGAAAGCGAGTCATGACATCAGGAAATATGGGAGCTGGATGGAGCGATATACCTTGTTGATAATCGGGGATGACAGGGATTTTGGTTCTCGGTGTTCCGATGTTGACGAAAGAATTCTCATGACTGCACATATCTTGCTTTGATAGTTCGATGACTACGGTATCTAGCCTACTGTCTGAGCGCTGTACTGTATCATAAATCATAGACAATCTGCTCTTTCACTAAAGCTCTTTATACTATCATCCACGGTAATTTCTCGAGCTGTGACGATGTCCGGGCGTTGATACTCTTTAAACTTCAACCCATTCCAATCTTTCGAGCTATGACTGAAATCACAGGGGGCAGACCACCACCAGACACATTGAGAAAAAGTGCACCTCCAAGACTGAGACTCCCGTCGTTTGTTGCCAGACCCAACAACAACAATAACAACACCCACCAAACCATCACGATGACTGACAGCCTCCAAAGAGCCTCAAACAGACCGCCCAACCACTAGCCGACAACATCTGTAAGCTCGTCGCGCGATGCCACGGTTTGCCCTCTACCTACGACTACTTAGGTTTCCGTGGCCTAGCCATGTGTTTTACATCGAGCCATGGTCGAGGATGACGGAGGGGCCGCCATGAAGGTATAATTTCCGTCGTAAGCCAAGGTCATTGGCGTCTGTCGATTTCATTCTGCGCCCGCTGAAGTCTGTTGTACCGCCGAAGATTCTCCTCTACCTTCTGGTGACCCTGCGGCATGGCGCCCTTAGCTGCGTAGACGCTTCCTTCGTCTCCACGTCCTTCATAATCAAGATTCGCACCACCGGAAATTCGGCGGCGTTGTGCCTTTCGACGATGATTTGATTGATGGTCACGCCTGTTAGTAGGTGATTTCCTCGTCTCTCATTCATCTTCAATCAGACGACCCAAGGCAAGGCCTTTCGACCTCGCCGGGCTGACTCTGCGCGATCTTTTCCCCTCAGCCATGCCAAAGATACGTTCCCGACTGTCAGTCCTGCCTATTAATCCGCTTCGCTCCATAGGGTTGGGAGAAAGCCCTAGTCCCGGTCCGCTGCCTAAACTCTCGAAGCGGTCACGCGATTCATTGACGGCGACGCTGCTACGACTGCGCGGAGTAGCCCAGCCAGATGACTTCCTGGCGTGGGAGCTGCTCGATGAGTCCGAGGTGTCGACGTCGTCACTGCCATCCACTGAACCTAGTTCGAAATTGTCTGCTGTTGGCCCCTCTTCGAGCACGCGTTCGTAACTGCCCAAGCTATTGTTCGATCGGAGGAAGGGTATTTTTCCGCCAAAGAGCTTGAGTTGTGAGCCACCTGCTCGCCTTGAGGGAGATGAGATCTTGTTGTAGATACGCTTACGACGGGCACGACCTAGCAGAAGGTAGAGGGCGACGCACAAAATCAGTATAAAGAGCAGAAATCCAGGGATCCGACGTGGGGTAGAGGCTCGAAATAGTGTATCATGCCAATGATCATCTATTTCATCGCTGGCAGTGGTATTTACTGAATCTGCGTTCGGGGCTTTGGAACCCGCGTATTGGAAGTCGGGCGGGATGCCAGGCACGGTGTTGCTGCCGAAGCCTACAGGTAGCGCATCTCCGCTCGTAGGAGGGATTTGGCTGGACGCATAAAGGACCATCTTGCCAAGGGTCCAGCTGACTTCTGTATCATCGATCTTGTTAATAGCCTGGAAAGATGATGTATAGCCTTTGCTCTTTGCGTTGTCCAGTACTTTCTTCGTGCCATTATGTGTCCCACCCGAAATTGCCTCCAATCCGATCCTAGGAATGCCAATGCCTTCGTACAGGATGTTAATCAGCCAACTGGCCTTGAAGCACACCTCTATCGCTGTCTTCTCGTCCACCTTCTTCCCCCACCTATGTTTCTCAATGCCTTTGCTGATGATGCCCCAATCCTGACTGCAGAACTCCTCCACGCGCTTTTGATACGTATTGAAATCATAAGCTTTATCGTTATGCTCATCCTGGAATATCTCATGGGTGGTATGCCAGTATTCGCTGACTCCAACAAAATGGTTGACATCAAAATCGATGGCTGGGACGTGGACCCCATTAAGGAGGCACGGGTTGTCGTTACAGATGTGGTCTTTCTCGAGCAGAGGCAAGGTGTTGGTGAGACATGTATCAAATTTACCTGTTCCGTTCAAGGTTGGGATTTGACCGTTGACTTCTTTGGATCCTGGTAAGAAGACATCGCCCTTGGTAGTGATGCTCAGACCAGTGGGAAGGCAAGGATCTTGAAGAATCTGTGTGTCGACCGCACCGCTGGCCTCTTGTAACGCTTCGATGTAGCGCTTCCTCGCCTCGTTCACACCAAAGCCAAGCCAGGTAGTCGTGAAGACTTTGTATTCGGCAGGTGTACCATCGACAGTCCTCATCCGTAGCCTCTTCAAATCGTTCGCGTGGCGATCGGCTTCCGTGGCATTGGGCGCAAAAGCAATCTGCGCCGATGCTCCTCCCATGTCCAAAAAGCCATATGTATGATGATCCTTCCCATGAGCATGCTCCTTGGGCGAATCGAAGCCCCCAATGAGATAATTTGCTGCAACCCATCCGTAAAGACCCTCGACCTCACCTGGTATCACCTGTATATGTACATCGCAATCTGGTAGCTGAAACATGGTGTGTGAACGAGTGTAGGAGCATATCTGCCGTAAGAGTGCGTTGCGTTGATCCTCTGGTAATAACCGCATGCCAGCAGTAGCAAGCAAAAAGACTGGTGTGTCTTTGACAGCCTTTTCGGGGATAACCTGTCTTACTTTCTTGAAGAGTTTCTCTAAATGGTCTGGGCCCACAAGATCAGGTTTCTCGCCGAACGTCGATATACCTACACATGATAAGCTTCGTTAGGCTGCGAATGACAAACATGGGATCAAGGCGGACCTGGATGTATCTTCTTGGTCCATTCTCCCTTGGTCTCGAGTACCGGCAGTGATTGCAACTGTTTCGGATCTGCCTCTTTGCGGGCTATCTGACTATGAAGCCATCGATAGATGTGTAGACGCGTACCCTATCCTACATCAACAAAGAAGGGAGACAGTGTAGTGTAGACTTTGTTTACCGATGAGCCAGCATCGAATATGATCCCATATTGCCCTAGGGAGCCAGCACGTGAGCCTTGAGCTCTCGGATGTATGCAATGGTATACGTACACTTTTTTGAAGTCATGGCCTGGACGCGACAGAAGTGAGATTAGTGCATCGAAGGGAATTTCATGGTGCGCAGACGTGAATTGAGAGAAATGACAGACAGAAGGCGAGATCACGGAGGTAATCCAAGAGATGAGTGAGCAATACGGGAATCTACAGGCTTTGTCAAGACCTTCGAGACGGCGATAAGGAGCGATGCGGCTCGAGTACCAAAAATACTTTAAGTTTAGCGTATGATGAATCGGCTTCCGCCGCTAAGATAATCCCTGTGACGGGAACCCCAGATGTGAAGCTGTTGCGAGCTGCAGCCTTTCTCTACAGCCTCGTCTTTGATTTTCCACATCATCCAGCTCTGATGCTGTCACCATCACAGTACTACCGAGCTCGAGAAATCCCGAACAATTGACTTCCTACAGATTGGCAAGATGAGCAAGATTATCTCCTTCGACGCGCTGCCTACAGAGATAGCGTGGGTGACTACCACTCTGCATCTCAATTTGTACGCCTGATACTAATCCATCATGACAGGAGCTATACATGCAGCTTCCTTTGTCAGTCGGACATCTCGAAATTATCGCTGACAGGAAAGTCAATCTACCAGCTTGTCCGCCCAATCCTTTACCGTCACCCGAGCATTATTACTTTCAGCTCCCTCGTCCTCTTCTCGCGCACGATTTCCAATGCGACCTACATGGGAAGAGCAGATCTATATTGGTCAAATCAAGATTGTCTAGACCAAACGAAATTTCTGAATCTCACAATTGATCCAACCAAGAACGATGGCCAGCCCGCGCCAGCCGTGATGATTTCGCGCACTATCCAAGCTATTGTGCGGCGGTGTCCTAATCTAGCACTCACCTTGTGCTTCTCTCATTGCCAGTGTGGACAGAGCCCTGTCTCAGCCTTGGGGACTGAAACCTTCCCTCGCGTTATCAAGCTGGTCGTCTATGTTGGGAAGCATGATCCGCATGACACACAGAGCCAGGTGACGGAAACGAGAAATTGTTTCCCTAATGCCAAATTTTGGCGACCCTTCGTCAATGGTGAGGTATTTCCAGATTGCTCAGACCTTGAGATACGACATCACTGGGCGGCCACCCCACCCGTGAATGCGAGTCTTGATCTACAGAAGCGGTACCAAGCTTCTGCCAACGCTTTCGTGGCCTCCCCTCAGGGACGACCTTCTCGCTTTGGATCTCGTCGGAATTTGGTCAACCGTATGGCCAATCAGGAAATGTATCTACCCAGCACAGAGCTAATAGGCAGTACGAGTGGTCTGAAGAAATTTGAAAGCATTATTCTGGAATGTCCTCCTGAAATCAATTCTCTTCTACTTATGCAGCTGCTTGGGAATCCAAACGCGCTCGCCTCGAACCTCACAAGTCTGGAACTCAGATTTTGTAATCTCGGTTACGAGACCATTTCAAGTTTGATATACCATGCACCTCTCAAAGTAAAGCGTTTAGTCCTTCTTTGTTCAGACATTCAAGACGATGGCTTCCACGCCTTACAGGAGGTAGTACACTTGTGCCCGTTGATTCGTGAATTCAGTAAGAGTCTTGTTCACCTCGAGTTTGGCGCTTCTACGGTTTGCCGTGAGCTCTTCTTCGATGACCTCGACAGGCAAGCCCTGAGAAACAACGGCATTGAGACGGGTCTGGGTATAGATGGGGGTGCGGAAGACAAAAACTTCGGGAAGCTCGATGGACATGCTGTAAGGGAGACAATCCAAGCATGCCGCAAGCGAAAGAGGATGAAGTTTCGCAATGACCGTGTCAAAGAAGCTATCACTGCTGCAAAATCTCGGACGAGCTCTGAGATATCATCGACCTCTCTTTTCGGCGGTGACAGCATGAGCAACGCCAATCAAGCCGCTACAAGAGCTCAAAGAGAAACAGAAGCAAGCCTTGGTAAGCCATCTTTCAGAGCCATTTTCCCCAGATCTTAAGTGCACGTTGAAATCCGACACGTTTTGCCATCGGACTTGTCATCTTATCGCAAGTAGTACGTCAAATTGTAAAACAATTGTTGGGGATATTCCCAAGAGATCTGTCGTTTCATTGATCACTTTCCAGACGTCAATACTGACTCCAAGATGCCATAGACGAGGAAGCAGAGAAACGAAGCCGACTGATCGAGGGGTCAAAGATCCCTTGGTTCAGGAGGATCATCTCTTATCACGGACTTTGCAACGCTGCAGATACATGGGCCGAAATGCAGATTGCTGCTGATATGGAAGAGGAAGGGATAGAATGGGTCCTTGCCAGTAGGTTTCAATCTTGTTATAGTGCTGTCTGGTTAAAAATCCGCTGATCATGCGCAGACAAAGAGCTTGGACTGGCAAGCCAGCATTCCAACGGCAAGCCGACCATCGACATCAATATGGGCGAGGCTTTCCGTGAGAAATATCGATTTGACCAGGCAGGAATGGCTGACCTAGTGACTGCTTGTGACATCTCGGACACGGAGTCACAGGAACATCTCTGAGCTTTGATACAAGCTATCTTTGCTGTGGTGCTAGTCATTACTTACGGAGCTAGGTGGGTTATGAAGTGATGCTATATGATACCCTGCTTCTGGGGACAGTCCCCTTCGAACATGTACTTCTAGATCATGTCATGCAAAACTAGACCAAGCTTCAGCAGAACAGCAGGAGACTCGACCATTGAATAGAAAGTTATGCACTTGGGTAGTGTGCTGAGGTTTTCCATGGGTCCGAAAACACTTTCTCCCTAGCGTCCGAACACAATTCGGGTCGAGTGAAAGAGATATTTTAGCCTCGTTTGTGATCTATCCAAGGCATTTATCACCATCTTGCAGCCACTCGCCCATGTTCTACAGTACGGAAACACGAAAAAGATCCCTTCCCAAGAGTCGAGCGTAGTCATCATACTCGCAGCAGATCCGCCCAAGCTGGTAGCTGATCCTACCCATGGGAAATCTGTTGCATGGATGAATTGCGCACTCCAATTCGGCAACCCGCCAAAAACCAACACCCTCTCAGGAACGCTCATCACAATAGACCTCCTTCAAATAACCCAACCCCGCCCCATCTTCCCATTCGCATCCATCTTCCCAAAAACCCTATAAACATCCCACTCTCCCACCCATCGTCCGCACGCACACCCTCTTCATACTATCCACCATTTCAATTCCCATATCCTAACAACCCAGCCCCATGCACAACTCAAAAGCCCACAGATGAAGCTTCCCTCGTCAAAGCAGCTGGGACCTTGGCCTTATCGCTTCCTAGGCTTGCGTTTGTGCAGAGGTTATGACGAAGTGGAGATTGGCTAGAGGACTTTTATGACGTGCGGGAGTAGTAGATGGTGTTGTGCAGACTCAACGACGACGCGGATTAGGACGGTGGGAATGGCATAGAGGGAGGATCAGCTATGTTCTGGGTTCGGGAAATGAGTTTGGATAGAAGGTGAAATGGTCCGCTTTACTCTTCTAGTTTAAGTGGATCAAGAGAGGTGGTTAATTTCTTTAGTATAGAGGGAGGAAATGGGAGAAGATTGGAGAGTCGCATGCGCGAAACGATTCGCGCTGGGGTTTGCTATACGAAGACGCTACTGGTAAAGATATTGCGGTATCATGGACGTTTCTTGAGCATGGGAATGGGATTGGCTTAGATGGCACCTTCTGACGTCAAAGAGGGTTTGTCGTAGGTGGCATGGAGGGAGATGAGACGGGGTTCAGTGATGGGGGCTTCGGGAGAGCATGCTTGGAAATGTGGTCGTCGTTAGGGAATAGATTGGGTGGGTTTCGCAGAGAGTGAAATTTTGGCAAACTGATTTGGGACAGTCCCAATTGATAGGCTTCTGAACCTCAGGAAGGAACGTTCGAATTGCGATATGCTTTCGAGAAAGCGTCATAACCCTGCGTAGATGCCAACGATTGTCCACCTTGCTCAGTATGGTAAAGCTCCATAGATCTCTATTAACCCCGTCGCTGAGACTCCAAAGTCGTTGTCGTTGTCGTTGTCCGAATCCCACCTGTCCTAGTGCAAGCCTAGGACTGCTCACCTTATTCGGCGTAGTCAAGATCCATGAATTGAGAAAGATCCCCATCATTGGCCCCCTGAGGTTGTTGTCCTTGGTCTTGTCCTGCATGAGCCTGTTGGACCGGTGCTGGTGCTGCCGAGCTCGCTGGTGGTACAGCTTGCGCGTTATTCGTCTGTTGTACCGGACTGTCTAGCCCTTTACTAACTTGCGTACCAGCAGGAACGGCCCTGCCAAATGTCTCGGAGCGGTCCTTGTAGCGGGTACCAGGTTTCATCGGAGAGCCATTAGCGTCACCACGTCCGTTGATCCAGGAGCCAACATCACCAATCTCGCCGCGCTCGACCTCTTGTTGGAAGTTGGCGACGCCGTGGAGGATGGGCAGAAGGATGTAAGACTCATACCAACGGCCTTTGATATCTGTAATGCTGATGCGGGCAGCGGCTCCGATGATTTTCCAGTATGATATCGTACGCTTGGACGCGATGGTGAGTCGGTTGCGGTAGTTGAGGTCTTGACGCAGGCGAATTGGAAGGTTTGGATTTTCGGCGGGCTCCTGGCCAGTGATGTAGGGCACGTTGGCCCAACGGTAGATGTCACCAATGACAATAATCGTTGCCGATGCGGCATTTGTAGAATTGGCTTTCAGCTTTTCAATGATGTGGTGGATGATCATGATATCTTGTTGGCCATTGGGGACGCGAAGACGGACAGGCTCACCCACCCATAGCTTTTCGCCACCAAGGTAGAGACCGTTGTAGGAGCGCTCGCCGGTTGTTGTGGTGTTGTTGCTGAGTTGATCGATGAGCGAAAAGCTGTCGTCTATCATTTTGGCCGCATAGATGCTGCCATCAACCTCAACGTCTCCGGTACCATATCGGCCTTCGAGGACCGCCTTCCACTCGACAGTGTTGTAGTGAAGGTTTTGATTTATCAGAGCTTGATGAGTAGGACCCGGGGCACTCCACGCAAGCCATGGACGTAAATCCTGCTCAGAAGAAATGACCTTGGCTTCTGGATGGTTGAAGGGATGAGACAGAGGTTGGACGAGATATCGAGGACAGTCCTGGTTCCGCTGATCTTTGAAGAGATCTCGTTTGGTGATGACCGAAAGACCCCATGCCGTACCGCGGTTGAACCAAGTCAGCTCGCCTGGACGGTAGATGAATTTTCCTACTTGTGAATCTATGTCTTGCTCTAAAGATTTTGCTGCCGCCAAGGCGGTTGGCATCAGAACTCCGGGGACAATACCACGATTGATTGGAGCATTTATATGCGGGGCAGGTTTAGGAGCTGGCGGTGGTGCAGGTTTCTTCAGTGCTGGTTTGTTAGAGACTTTGCTGTCCTGAGGGGTCGAGCGCTGTTGTATTACCACCTGGGGATTCTTGGGTAGATTCTGCTGAGCCACTGCTATGCTCGGCTGTTTCACTGTGGCCTTTACCTTGTTCTTTGATGGCGGAGGGTCGCCAACTTTTTCCCTCCCAGGCAAAGGCTGGAGGGTTGCAATATGCTTCTCAAACCATTCAGGGCAACAATGTTTGCAGCAGCAGTCCGTGTGGTCATCACTTTTACCCTCGGACAGCCACCAAAGATGAGGGAAGAACTCTGCGGGACTTTTAAACCGCTGCTTGCGACCAAATGGATACCCGTAAAGATAGCAGTCTTGGCCCTTGCTAGGCTTATTGGCTTTAGTACCATCCGATTTTGATGCTGATGGTTGCTCGCCCTTTCTATCCTTCCCTTTCTCCTTCTTTTTCTGGACATGCCTATACAGTCGATAGTTCTCTGGGAAATCTGCAAGAACCCATGCCACATCACCTGGACCCTTCATGAGGTTCATCTCATCATGTAGGGTCTCACCAAGGCATGCCTTCCAGTAGATTGCGTCTCTATCGTCAGGAGGTAGTAGTTCAAAGTAATCGTCTTCGTTGGTGTTCTTGTCGAGTTGGGAGTCCGTTGGTCCATTGAATTCGCGGCCATGCTTCTTCGTTTTAATTTGAAGCTCACCATCTGATCGCCCAATCCAGACCGGTTTGAAGTCATTGATCATCCGGGTCGCAGCCATTATGTGTACAGAGGTGTGGCAATGCCCTTGCAAAAGCTTGGCGTGTTGGTATCCCAAAAGATCTGATGACAGTGTTTGTGATAGTACAAAAGCGCCGAAAGATCACATATGGATGGATTCAGGAATTAGTCGGCACTTGACTGAGGATTCGGCGCTCAGTTGGACAGTCTCTACAGCTTTCAGCTCGAATTATTCTTGTGCTCTCGGCCAAAACTTATTCAGCAGAGTAGCATGATCGCCGTCGGTCCGCTCACAGTCCATGCAAACATCACTCTAGTGTGCCATTTCCTCACATGCCATCCCCCGGTGGAGACGGGTGAGCAACTCTTGGGTAGTCCTGAGAATACAATCTTGCCTTGTAGATCCGCCGGATAAATT
>JAABUL010005700.1_pt1 | contig 15225 bp, 15 predicted proteins | sample 5559151 | NCBI WGS metagenome assembly JAABUL01 (sample SAMN10711876, study PRJNA513368) | rock metagenome | isolation source: Antarctica rocks | place: Antarctica: Victoria Land, Pudding Butte sud | reverse complement strand
TCGAAACCTTGATTGACGGAGGGAGGCTCGTAGCTAAAATGGCAGAGTCTGATAGGTTGCCTATGCCCGGCCAACAGCCCATATTCTAAGCTCAGCAGCCATCAATTTTATGCAACTCATGGAGATTAGAATAGAATCGACCATCTTAGAGAATTACGATATATAATACCCTGGGGCTGGGAGAACAGAGTATACTATGTTCAGGTTACACTCCTGCTTGTGACTTCAATAGGCAGAATACCTAGCTCGGTAAACAGTCGCTCAAAAATGTACAGAACCCTCCAGAGACTTCCCTACGTAATGTGCTTTCACAACCAGCCTATCTCTCAGTCAAATGAAGGAAAGGAGAATATGCCTAGTCATCCGAGAAAAAAGTGCATATCAGATCCACTTCTCCCAAGTCACCCGATTACCAAGCGCTCAAGCAAACACCAATAAAAACCAAAACTCGAGAATGATGCGAGCGGTCATATGTAGTCGCCAACTGAACAGCCCTGTTCTCCATCTATCGAAATCGTTAAATATTTGCAACCCATCCACGAATCTTCTCCCAGCCATGCATGCATCAAACGAAAATCCTACGAATGGGGTGTGCCCCTGAAATTGATGGAAGCTTTCTCACTAATTAATGAAGCGCAAATCTAGGTCTTCATTCCGTGGATTCAAAATATTCTACTGATGGATCGGGAAGGCTGTAGATCATGGAACTATTCTCGAGTTCTGCTGTGACTTGTAGCTGAAAAATTATTACGCTGTCGTGCTCTCGCTGTACATGTCTCGTGGCCGCAATGCGTTTCGGAATAGGAGGTTAAGTGTAATAGAAGGAGATGAAGAGTAGGGAAAGAGAACACAGCCTAATCTCATGGTTGTAAGAGGTGTAAGATTTATGTATGGTTAAGATTGATGAAATTGGTGTTTGGTACATGAATAGAGATCTTAATGCACCGTAGTCGTGGATGGTGAGCTCTCCTGATGGAGGCCATCCGTCCATGGGATCTTGTTTGATCTTATATTTTGAGCGTTTTATCCGTGAGTGGATATATTCATCGCTCGGGGGCATTACAACGACCGCGGCGTCTCAGAGCACCTCTTTGAAAGATGGATTTAGTGTGCTTTGAGGGCGACCAGAACCGATGACAGGCCAGTTTCGCTTGACAAAATGCTCTGGGAAGATTAATCGGTTGGTCCCTGAGTAGTCATCAGCTTTTCTGTACGCTAAAGGATTGATCAGCGCCTCACCGACTGCGATTATCGATCGAGAGGACATCTAGATAGGTATCAAGCTCTGATGTTCCGGAAAATGAGGAGTGGCCATGAGCGTATGAGGACGAAGGAATCTGGGGGCTGGAGGGGTATATGTCCTTTGTAGATCTTTAAAGCCTGTTCACTGGCTTATTCCCAGCTGTCAACTGCTCGGATCTGGTGGTGACATGGACCAACACCGTTACAGTGCGAGAGAACAAGTATTTTCAGGCGCTTTAGATCAAATATTGTAATATGGTCAAGATAGATCGTAAGTTATTGTTGTTTGATCATTACCGGTTACATTTCATAACTTGAGTGAAACAATTAATTTCTCCAACGAATATCTTCTTGGTGGAGAGCTGCCCCCTTGGGTTTTCTCAATCAAAGAAGTTCTCAGTTAAACTTATCTCTTGATGGGTGAATCTCTTATACAGTAATATGGAGTTCCTTCTTAGGCAAATCGCTTATCACACGAACTTCGTGCCTTGGACTGTTGTTCAGTCAAGTAAAATCCTTCGAAGGGATCAATCGCTTTCTCTGCGTGACCGATGATCACGTCCATGCCCTGTTGCACTTCGAGACTCCAACAGGGCTATAGGTCCAATATCAGAACACCAATATGCTTACCATGGGATTAGAAAGACTTACAATCTCCTCTCTCAACTGATGATTTCTGCGTTTCGTGCGCTTCGAGAGCAAGTACGTTGCTGGAAAGTGATGCTGGAAGTCCGACCACTAATCCTTGAACAAGATACATTTGTAGCTCTTTCTCCTCGCGTATATCTTCTTTGATCAGCCGTATTTTATCATCTTTGGAAAGTTTCTCCCTCCGTTTTGAGCGAATGGATTTGATGATCTCCATTACAGTATGTTCAGAAGCCCGCTTTCGCGGACAGCCGTATTTCGATGGATCACGTACATAGCGCCGGGTTACATCTGTAGCTCCGTCGCCGGAAAAGGCAATACAGTAGGATAGCTTCAAACCCCATCCTATTCGAGAATGTTTAGCATTCCCCTAGCTGAAAAAGGCAGGACCGAAGCTAGTCATACCCTCCGTGTACAGCCTCGGATTGTCCCAGGTCCCTTCACAGGGGTCGATATGTATCCATCGTCTTAGGTGCTCGGAATAGACCTCTATCCACACATGATCCTGTTCATTCCAAACCCACCGTGCTCGTGCTCCAGTAGCTCGACATAGCATGCCAAAACAATTTGCCCATTCTCCAGCTCGGCCTCTTCTCGTTCTCAGCAGTACCCAGGGATTTGAGTATCGAGGAAAGCGCTCAAAAGCACTGCAATAGGCAATCGAGCAACGAAAGAGTTCCACACGTTTAGCACCGCCGGCAATTTCGTCGGCGTCCGGAGGGGTTGTCCCCAACATGATAGTTGGCGCGTGACAAACAGAACATGGCGGGTTATTGACCCAAGAAAAGAAGGACCGCTTGAACCATCTGCAAAGTAATCAGAGTAAGACTGAACTGTCTTTTTCCGGCGACGTTGTTGGTCTTACCTCGTCAATGCACGGATCACGCAATCTTGATAACCACATTCGGCTTTGCTGGCGCCACCCAAACATAACGCCGTTGCTTGGAAGACTCGGCTCTCGTCTCCTGCTTCGCCATAAATGCGATCTAACGGAACCAACTGGAGTGCCTCATCCAATAATCCTGGGTTCTCCCATTCGAGCGGTGTAGAAGACAGGGCGGTTAATTGTGCGCCAAACAGGCCTGGCTTCCATGCTCTCACTTCTGTCGGAGACAAGAGAGGAAGTCTCGGCGAAATGTGCTCGGATTCGTAGAGAGGCGGTGGAGGCGACGATTCTCGACTTTGCTGCGATCTTGATGGTAACGACGGCGGTGATGACGCAGTTTCTTGAGAGCCTGATAGCTGCGGCATAATCCTGCATTTAGACGAAGCCCGAAGCGCATTATTTCTTGTTTTCCCTAAAGCTTGTTTCTCGTGCCAGATCTGCTCAAACAGTACTCGTAAATCTTTCGCCCAATCCTTATCATGGGTGTACATTGGGTTTTCCACTACGATTTTTGAAGACGACGTATTGAAGACTTTAAGAAGAGAATCCGTGCTAGCCTCTGCGTGAATAGATGCTGAAGAAGGATTCTCAACTGCTCTTTTTAATGAAGTCTTTACAAGAGAATTTCTTTCGTTTGCTCCCAGCTCTAACAGGATTTGGCTATACGCTTGTTCCATGGACGGAACTAAATTCATCAGAAGACCAATATAGAATTGAACGTCTTCCAACTGTTCATCATAGTCTGAAGTGTCTGATGTTTCGGACTGCGAGTCGACTTCCACTTCACTGCCGTCTTCGCCGTCGAGATTGGTCGAAATGGTAGGGTACACGATTTCAATGGATGCCATTAACTTATCAACTTCGTCCGCGGCATGCTGATGACTGCAGTCTATACAATCTTTAGTAAATTCTGCCGGGCCTCGACCGTCAGCGAAAACTTAGAGCCTTTGATCTTTCATTCACTCTCACTTGTAATCAAAGACTTGCTCAAGGCGATAAGAAACCGCACGATCGACAAACGAAGGTCTGGATAAGATTCGAGGATCAAGTCCAGCTTTCCACCCCGGAAACCCTCACCCCACAGGAAAAACCTCCCTAGTTCATTCACGAAATCTTGAGTCACTCGGTGGCTTACCCGCCACGAGGAATCTGCGAGCACTGTGAAGAGAGTGAGAGCATCGGCGTAAAGGTTCTCCACATTGCTGCTGTTGTCAAGCTTCTGAACTTTGGATAAGGGTCGAGAAGTCGTCCCGGCCATCAATCCAGTGTCCGCCATAGAGGCTTAATCTGGTATCTAAAGGTTTGTGAGAAATCTGATACAAATCTGTCGCTTGGCGGGTAGCAGTTCTCTGATTAGCTGGAAAATCATCAGACAGGAAGCTTGCCTCTCTTGGTAATGGAGAGTTGTTGCATCTAACGACATTGAATGACTGAGCCAAGCGCTTTCAAGATAGAGAAGTTCAGTACATGACAGAAGTTCATAAAGATACAATTAGCGACTGTTGCTGTGCGCCGAGACGCTAATGCTCCGTTCGTACGCATTACGCGTCTCAGAGCCTCAACGCCTCCCATTTGCTCAACCCAAGATCAAGAGCCATTATTCCGTAGTCTTATTCCATGAACTTCGCTTATTAACCCCTGAAACCTTTGAAGGTTCTTAGTCTGTAGCGCGTGTCGGTTGTGGTATTTTAGACAGGAGCAAGAAAGCGGTGATTCAACCTCAATCTTTACATAGGAGCTCCATGTCTGTCGGTGTTGGTTTATCTCAAAGTCTCGAACCCTCGCACCATCTATTCCAAAGGCGGCAAGCGGACGACGATGTCTGGAGTTGAAGCCGCCGCGGGTTTGGTCTTGGGAGTGCTGCCGCTTGTCATTTCGGCAATTGAACATTACGATGATATGCTGCGTCCCTTTCTAAGTTATCGCAATTTCACCTCAAGAGCGCAAAAAATCTATGACGAACTCGAGACAGAAAGAGCAATCTTCTGTACTGAATGTCGACTGCTGTTGTCCACTGTTGCACAGCGTGATGTTATTTCAAGAATGTTTGATAATCCCGACCATCCATCATGGAATGATCAAGTTGTGTGCCAACGATTTGGTGATCAACTGGGAGCATCAGGAGCAGCCTGTGCATCCGTAATTTGCAAGATCAAAGGAACCCTTGATGAGATTGGGAAAAAGTGTGAGAAATACAGTGCCGCCAACCTGATTCCTGCAGAGGTGAGTCACACATAGTCATTGGCATGTGTTTCTTATCCGAGAGCTCGAACGTACGTTGACTGAATTGATCAGGGCTCTATATTCGGAAACATTGTTTGGCGACGTCGGGTATCCGTACCCCGCACTTTCACTCATCCTTAAGCGAAGGATGAGTGAAAGTGCGGGGTACGGATAGGCAAAAAATTGAAGTTCGCCTTTTCCGAGTCGGGTTTACTAGGGTCTATTAATGAGTTGAGAAAATTGAACAAAATACGAGGCTTTGGGTCCTGCGTGTACGGTTCATACTCAACACCTGGCGCTGCTCTGTTCCGAGGCAACATTTTATAATTACGGAGGAAGTTCTCGGCACCCGGAAATTCAATTCAAGTTGTCCATCACCCATACCCATTCAGACGTCAGCCTGATCACCCTATCGCACGTAAATTGTCACACCGGCGGGACAATGCCTTTTTCTTTGGAGCAAAGAGCCATTTCCAGTAATCGAGGGCAAACTCACAAGCAAGCCAGTTCTACTATCAGCGAAGGTCATTCAGAATCGCCAACAATATCCGTATGCAACCTCTCCTGGATCGAGGTTCGAACCGTAATCTCTAGACACGGAAGTGCCTTTCAGCAAGCCTCCCACAAAACATCCTCTGAGTCCGATATCGCAGGTCAGACCAGAACCTCTCTTGGGATGCTTGAGGAAAATGCCTCGAACATACACTTCATCTGTGGTCCATCCACTTGCATACCAGCAAGCCCGCATAACAAATCTATCTCGCTAACCCAGCTTATTGCACAAGAATGCGACAATGGGCCCATTGGGGGTATGCCGCAGTATCAACGCCTCTATCTTGCTAAATCCCTCGCCTTAGCCGTCTTGCAGTTCCACGCAACGCCGTGGCTTGGTGCAAAATGGCGAAGTGACGATATCATGTTCTATAGTTTTGCAAATCCGGAGCCACGGCAGCAAGAGCCTCGCTTAGTACCGCATCTAAACGCAGTTATAACGCCGACAAGACTCAAGACCGGTCCTATAGGTGAGGCGGATACCTCACGATCTTCACTATTGGCAACAAGCATTGCTCCAAACGTGCTGCTCTTCAAGTTTGGGGTGATACTTCTGGAGATAGCTTATGGCGCTCCTTTTGAGATGTTGCAACAACCTGAAGATATTGCGGCATCTTCGGATGATAGATTTACTGATTTTATTACCGCACGAAGGCTTGCCGACGGGGTGGGGACTTCGCTTGGCGCCGCGTTTGCTTCGATTGTGAGAAAGTGTCTTCGGTGCGACTTCGGCTGTGGTGAGGATCTTGATGATCCCGTATTGCAGGCTCGTCTGTATGAAGATGTCGTCTGTAAACTAGGAGCACTGGAAGATGGTTTTCGAAGATTACAGATAGGCGTATAAGGAATGGCGTCGACGTCAAGGTTACGTGAAGTGCTGAAACAAGCAGCAATTTTGTGCATTCTTTGAACTGATCATGAAGCCATGGTTTTCAAATAGATGATCGATATACAGGATTTCGAGAAGATACGTTCATCTTCGATAGAAAATATCGAAAAGAAGCTGCAGCAAGGATCGTTCAAAACGAGGCAAAATCTACGGGGTTGCTGGTTCTTTTAACAGGCAGCCTCGGGCACTCAAAAGATACTCAACGGAAGTAGACGACTAGAACTGGTCGAGAATTGAAAGTGGAAGAGAAACCTCTCGGCCTAGCTGGTGAACTGAATGGTGCTTGATGAACTGGTGAGATCTAATCACTTTACGGAACACCTGATAGTAAATTCCAGCCTTGAAGTCCCTCTTCAGTCCCCCGGCCGCGATCATTCAATCGCAACCGTGTCGTTAGCAAACCGTATGTAGTTCGACACAACTAGTACAAACTTCCTCCTCGGACCCACTTCCGTTACACCGCCAAGTCCTCTCCGCAAACAAACGTCCACCACGTGCCGAATACTCTGAGCGATGAGGATCGGCTTGAAAACGTCTGTGTATCCAAGCCGCGCGGCTCCCATGGTTACCACACAGTTGCTGTGGGCCCAAACCAAGATTCCGGCGTCTGCACTGAAGACTCGCAAAGACTCCGCACCCTCACTGCTTTCGATTTCCGTCGATATGTGGATGCAATCTGCCTCATTCAGAGGATGAGCTGTTGGATCTCTAAGGCTTCTGCAAGCTACCGGCCAGCCTGGTTGGAGGCTGATAATGGGGTCTATAGTGGGCTTGTTTTGAGAAAAGCCGATTAGGCCTGCGGACAGGTCGTCGAAGATCTTGGAAGGCGAGATATCGCGCCTCTTCGCAGCTGGCGAGGAAGCGGATTCGAATCTCGAAGGAAGTGCGAATGACATTGTGAGAAGAAGACATAAGCTGATGAAAATACCTGGAACGAAGCAAAACGATAACATGATGTATTTAACAAATGGAGGTCAGAAGCGCAGAACAACAATATTGAGACTTCAAGATAGCGAGGTTGCTACGAGGATATTTGGATGCGCAGGGAATACATTGTATACCACTTAACATACTCATATACCCCACCCCGCATATGCGATCTTAGTTGCACATCAACTCAAACTTCCCCAACCAATTTCGAATCGCGTCTTGACATTACACCCTCACCGGCGCATATATCGAGACGTTTCCGACAGCCCGACATTGTAGGCCGCCTCAGTACAGCAGAGCCACATAGCCACGGCACTACCCCACCCTTTCGGGCGGACAATTGTTCTGAAACAAGCATTTGGTGATTCCGTTCGATGTCTCGGTATAGCGAGAACATGCGATATGGCGATATGGGGGGAATGAAGATCGAGAGGACGGTATCGAAGGTACCTGTGAGCCTTGAAGCTTAGCAAAACCACGAGTACACTGAGTGCGTCAAGTGGTTTGAATTGGTAGCAATGTCCTCAGCATCCTCAGCATCCTCAGCATCGATCATGTTTCGGCCGAGTATTGCTCTCTGTAGGCGATGAATGAAGAATGCTCAGATGAAATCGAAGCATATGTTTATTGCTTTTACACCGCACATGTACATCATTTACTTCTGTGATGTTCCCAGTATTACCATCAAGTCCGCTCACGAAGAAGATGCTAATCCCTAAATGATACGTCCCCATCATGAAATAGCTATAACGTTCAAACCGCTCCAGACACAGAAAAGTCGTTAAAAGAAAGGGAATGCTCACGAACCTTCAATAAATATTCTAGGGACTTTTAACATGTACGCTGAAGAAGAATCGAGCTTTCAATCTTTTTCCACACTCTTTTCTTTCTTCTTCCCATTCTGTCTCTCATTTCAACTCCAAGCTTTCTCTACCACGCAAATCCTCAGAAGCAAAAGCAATTGAAAGCTGATTAATTTCAGCTCGAAAACGACACAACGATATTTGCTAAATCTTACTGTTACCGTCAAAAAACCAACTCGACAAAGATGAAAACAAACATGCTCTAAACATATTCCCTTTCTCAACTAATCTTTATGTATCAAGTGTCAAGACTGACGATCATCTGCTTTTCTCTATTACAATTTGCTGCGACTTTATGCATAAGAATCCGCCGAAATTGCTCGAGTCGTGTTTGATCATGTTTCTTCCGAGGCTGTAGATCTCATCCGATGTTACAAGACACAATTCCGCGCTCCGAGATCGAGTAGATGGAAAAATCGTGGGAAAGATTTTACGTCGATCATATCGATATTTGTCGCAGGGTGGTGGTGATGAATGTTGGCAAGGAGGTCGTGTTAATGTTAAGGGGTCGTTGGTACTACTTTTTGTTGCACATGAGTGTTCATGAGCTGGTCAATGAGCTAACGGATAGACTTCTTGAGAACCCTCGAACAACTCGTCATCTGGACGCACTCGACCAGCAAGCTGAGTGACTGCGACGTAAAAGCTTCAGCCATGACTTCTCAACTATCCAGTCACTGCGAGGTCAAAAAGTCAGCGTCGCAGTCGGTATAAACTTTCATTTACACTCACACAACCCTGGACACGACTTCGCCCGTCCCACTTCGCACCCCCCCCCCCTTCCCCCCTGGCCGCACCCTCCTCTCCGCTAATTCAAAACACCTGCACCTCGATCTGCAAAAGAGCCCTTCGCACCGCCCTTCTCCGCGCCTAACTCAGCTCCACACCCCTAGGAGTCAACCTTGCAACGAAGCCAGCCCCCACCATCGTCGTCGCCATCATCCCCTGAAACACCACAAAAGTCGCCCGATAGCACCTCCCCCCCTGCCGTAGATAGACATCCAACCCCCTGATCACATCCACCAACTGCTCGTTTGTGAAAAGCCGCCGCCCCGTCCTCTCGCTCTTGATGCTCACACACAAGGGATGCGCGGCGTCGTGGAGGATTTCCCGAAACCACTGGCGCGTGTCCTGCTGGAAAAAGACGTCGAAGAGGCGGTTTGCGCCGTAGTGCGCAATGTCTTCTTGGAGCGTGGCGTTGGCGAGGGCGAGGAGGCCGCCGAGGTCGAATTCGGAGAGGGGGGTGCGGGGGTCGCCGAAGTTGACGCGGAGCCAGAGGGTGGGGCTGGTGTTGGGGATGCGGTAGATGTGGGGGAGGAGGAGGTTTGGGGTGGTGTTGGAGGGGGAGGGTAAAGAGGTGCTGTTGAGAGGGAAGGGGAGGGTGAGATTGGTGTTTTCTGAGGTGGGGAGGAGGGGGGGGGAGAAGGCTGGGGCGAAGAGGTTGGTGGGCAGTGCTGGGAGCGAGGAGCTGAAGCTGAGGAGGGTTAGGAAGAGAGTGAGAATGGGTTGGGTGAGGAAATACATTCTGTGATGTTTGTCGCTGTTGGGAAGCCCAAAGTTGGAATTTCATGCGATTGTGGGCTATGGGCTGTATGTGAAACATGAGAAATTTCAAGTATTTGCGCAACAAATGGGCGGAAGAACGCAAGAGGGATCGCTGAAAGCGGCTCTGACATCTCAAATCTCCCACAACCCCAGATTAGCCCTTCTAACACCTTCAAATTCCAAACTGTCCCCAACGAGCCCCTCTCTCTCACCTGAGGTGATGTGAAAGCTGTTAAGGCTAATAGGGGCGGTAATAGCAGACCAACCAGCAAAGAAGTCTGTGATGACAATTGCGCCTAATGTTGAGAGTGAGATGGGCTGCGCAGAGGTGGACGAGGAGTAAAAGGTGGAATGGTGCTGTGAGGATATGGATTGAATGTTCTTCGTTGAACAAGGCTGCCGTGGCGGGGTTGCGAGCTTCTTATTAAATCACCCTTCGATGGTTTTCCAGCCAGGAGCCGTAGATGTGCGTCGCATCTTGGTGGGTGAAGCCGAGTGGGACGAAGGCAATTGCGATACTTGCGCGACGAGTCGGCTAGGGGCGCGAAATCACTCCAAGCGCTTGTCATGAAACGTCTATCGTGCAGTTGTGTCAAGCTGAACATAGTTCATGCTGAGACGAAAGACATACGTTAGAAGAACGAAGAGGTTTTCATTACAGCGGGAACAGAAGAGTCGAGTGCGAAGCAAGAGACACGTGAAAAATAGGTCCTGACGCACATCATTAATGATGAATTGCTAATGCCTTGCCAAAATTATCATTGGTTATTACAGCGCATAAGGTCTCATTGAAGCTGAAAAATAATAGTTTCGCAACCCTACATGCTCATGGTACCCATGTCGCATTGAAAGTAACATTGGCATTGATGACGTCTAACGTCTTGTTTGAAGTGAAGGATAGCAGTTCTCGACCGTCGGTCGATAGCCTTGACCTTGGAAATTTGCGACATTTGTACAGGATACCTGCATCGGATGGTTAGTTTACAAGGGTTATTTCATTTCAATTAACAGAGACAACTCAAAGAGGCCGGGGGGGAGGGACGTACTGAAGACATAATAAACATAATTGTTAGGATTGAGCCTCGACTGCTCGGCATTCAGCCCAACGCAATCGTTAAGGCGAATTCCCTCATGTGTAACCTGAACACCCGATGCGGCTTCGCTATAGAAATGCACCAGCTCGTGAAGCAGGACGCTGACCTGAGTATTGACGAGTGAGAGCCCATCGCTCTGGAATTGATTGGTGGCTTCATTTACGCGATTGCATATTCTTCTTGTAGGTTTGGCCGAAACGCCCCAGAACAACGGACAGAGGACGATCAATGGTGTACCTTGAATGTACGCGCCTATAGCCCCGGTTGGGTCGCTCCTGCAATGCTGATATCCAGCGGTTATTGCTGAAATGTACGGACTGAATGGAACAGGGGATTCGTGTGGGTCGGGCATGGTTGAAACACATGTGATAATTGGACTTGATGTCGAGAAGCCGGGAGCGACTTGGGCCGGCAGCATAGACGTTCCCGCCGCGATGTTTTGGAGGACACCGTTGATAAAGGGGGCGTAAGAAATGTCCTTGAAATAGGTCTGGTAAGCGGCACTTGCATGGGTAAAGCTCGAGTCAGAGAGAGATGGTTGCAAAATCGTCCAGAGGTCATGGAGTCGATCAACAATCTGTGCAGCATCTTGTCCGCAGTTCCTTATCGAATAAAGACCGCTGTAAACAACGTTGGGGGTGACTAGACGCGGTCAGATTTATAAGGGCGCAAGACCGTTATTGCAATCTACCTTGACGGTCTTGTAAAGATGTGCTGGCTGTAACGAGCGCGCCAAAAATGGCAAATAACGAGGACCAGCTAATTGTCATTTTATAAAGTCTTCGGCCCCAATCCTGCTCTGAATACTACGCGTCTCCCGAACAAACCCTGGTAAGCACGCAGGTAGCGCTCACAGAGTGGCCGATAGTCAGAATAGAAATGCAATGTGTTCGAAACCAGTACTATGGGTTGAGGTTTGCGCAGAATAGATAAGTATCAGAAATCAACTTATATATTTGAAGCGTGCCTTCTGTTACCATGGGATGGCTATGAGGAAGTTCCGAAAGAACCGTTAAAGGATCGCGAGATGCGTGATTTTATAGAATTGCGATTTGGACAGGTGATTGCAGGCAGAAATGACAGTTCAAGTACGGGATCTACATGTTTTGCAGAGCAAGCGCCGACGCGACAGGCGATAGAGAGTGTCCGTGTACTTTGGGGGTTTCATACTAGCCGATGTCCTATTCAAGGTGGATGGATGTGCCCACCAGGAACAAAGATCTTGCAGAAGAAACACGAGGGGAAGTGACAATAAGAAAGATGTAGCCCGGTCTGCAGTCGTTGACATTGAGAGTACATACATAGTGACTGATCGGTTAGCGATCACGCAAGCTTGAGAGCGCTCTACAGTATAGCAGGTCAGGCGTTGGCATCTCATCTTATCAGAACCCACCTTTACCGAGCAGGGCCATCTGCGTGTTGACACAGAGTACATCGGATGAGTCCAATTCCACCGAGACTTTTATGCACTGCAATCCCAGGGATGTCTGTTTGTATAACAAGGTCATCTGGTGAACCTAAGGGATGATAGAAGCTGAATACGGTAAGAGTCTATCTAGGAGAAAGAAGACGAAAACTCTACTACAGTAGCGGGTCTCAGCCCTGTGAGGCGAAGATCACCAACCAAATTATTCTTAAACGATTGGTATGGGTGATATATTGCCTGTAGGATGCTTTCTTCCGTGCTCATATAGGCAAGGTGGTCGTATACCTGGTATGGTAGCTTTGATGACTTCTTGAGGGATATTTTAGAGTCATACCTACCAAGTTTAAGAGATATCTAGCTTGCCTTGAGATCAACAGATCTTTAATGCAGTTATTATAATGATTAGACTTGGGCTCTTGTTCCATATCAAGGGAAGAAGGCGTATAGACGTTATAACTGGTTAAGGATCTTCCTTCCGTTGGCTTTGCTACTTCTTCCACTCCCTTCCCCAGTAGTAAGATTCATGACCATGTATATTATGACATTATCAATCAAGTATTTTTCAGAAGAAGTCTAAACTACAGCCCAGCCCTCTCTAATTAGAAGGTCCATTGAAGCAGTGGAAGCAAACATTCCCGCGTCATCAACGGACCGAAACATCCCTGCCACGCGCCCATTCTCGTCCACCAGCGGCGCTCCACAGATCCCATCTTGCACGTTCGCCCCTAGGATCCCAAACGCAGAAAAGCGCAGGTCAATCTTCCAATTTTTGTAAGGAATCTTGTCCTCGGGCTGAGAACCTTTGTCTGGGTACAAGGCCCCAAGACTTCGTGCACATAGATCGATTCTCCCGGTCGACATCCCGTCACACTCAAACCAATCTCCTGCTTGGATTTCGGTATGGTCTATGAGTCTTTGGGGGTTTGGAGCTTCGAAGTAGCGCCGATTGTCAAAGATGATGGAGGGATCAAGCTCGGCAAGTGCAATATCGTGAGCTGGTAGACGGAGGCGAATCTGACCAATGCATCGGCCAGTGGTAGGATCAGGGTGAAAGACATCATCACTATGCTTGAAACCGTGATTTGCGAGTGTCAATCTCCGCTCAACGCCCTTCTGGATCAACACACCAGCGGAGGTAGACAGCCAAGCCGTCCCCCGAGCACATGCCGCAGATGAAGCGCATACACCTGGCGACAGCTTGAATGGCTCGGTGTGGAAGTAGTTTGTGCTGTCATTGGCCGTAGCAATGGGAGTGATAAGCCTGGCGTAGCTTGCTTCACGAGACTCTGACCAGAAGCTTTTCTCACTATGGTGATACATGATGTTGAGCCCTCCAGCCTTTCCTGGAAGAGTTTTGCGCTGGTACCTCCTCCCATCCGTAACCGGAAGCTCAACTATGATTAGCGGAGGGACAAAATATACCGCTCTTATGTTGATTTCGTCTTGGAGCGCGTCCACAATGGTTGAGCGTTGGTCCAGCGTCGGAAATTCGAACCTTGGCAGTAGAAATGGGAATATGTCACGCTTTGCTGTGCTGTAAGGCATAAAATTCCCAAGAGGAAGGGCTGTTGGAAGAGCGACGTCCGGTGGTATAAATCGCACCAAGCAGCCTGCGATAGTGAGAGGGATGGGTGGAGTTGGGGCTACAATTGTCGTAATGATGATGTCTGGAGATTCAAAGATGATCTTGCTGGCACTGAACCGTTTGCTGATCCAAGCCCACTGTGCATCAGTAGGAGTGTGAAAGTCAGAATTGGTGGAGTCCCAAAGCGTGAACGGGGCATCGTCGGAGATGTGTCGGCTTCCGAACCCAGGTTTGATCTCGCGGAAGCGACTGATTGGTTGAACATGAGAGAAAAGAGCAGGTGTTTGCGTATACCCTGGCCGCTCAGGAACGAGCTTGATTGGCGATACTCTTGTAACAGTTGTAGAGGTCGGCATGCTGATCAGCAACGAGATTTGGTAGAATATGCTGCGAGACTCGCAGTTGTAGTGTTTTACTGAAATTAAGCAACAGTGTTCCGGTTCTGTGGGTATAGTGAGTAGGAATGAGTTGGTTTGACTAAAAGGGATTTACCTTAGCGCGGCGTATAAGGTCGTGACTCCTTCACCAGGTGAGGAAGGAACCAGACGGCTGAGGCTAAGAAAGAAGGAGAACACCAAGCACCTATTTACATATTTATTGAAGGAGCGGGGACCTCTCCTTTCTTTCTGTGCATGTAGCATACTACTGAACGAATCTACATATCATACGTAGCTAGGCCAGCCCAGAATACAGTTCGTTGGATTGCAGGCATCCCCTTCACACCGACATGAACGGCACAAATGGCAAGTCATTTCGGCTGCGCCTAGGTGCGAAACTCTAGGCAGGCTATCTCGAAGGATTCGGAATTACCCGATCAACAGGTACTGTTGAGGCGATTCGACATTTCGCGAGAAAACCGCGTAGAACGGCGTCAAAAAAGGTCGGCGGACTGTGACGGTACTGTAGTCTGTGGTAGGTACCTTACCTTAGCGAAAATAGCTGGGATTGCTTTACCGTAATCACATCGTAGTGACATCGTAATGAAATTGATCGGTAAACTTGATTTAACACGGCCCCGAAACAGTCCTGCGATAGAGCAGATGACTCGATTAAACCGTTCTTAATAAATATACCGTTACGAGTAATTAACCGTTCACTCCTTATTACTACTTTGACATCGTTATAGCAAATAACTGTAATTATAAGCGCAGAGATAAAATATCCCGTTCCGTATTTTATTACATGTACACACGATGTACATGTTGTACACACAATGTAATCGTGCCACGCAATCACCTACTAAAGTAGGTGCTGGCCACCCAAATGACGTACACCCCCCAAATGACGTTTTTTACCCCAACAGGTCTACAACCTCTTCTACTGAAGCCCCATCCTCGTATTC
>JAABUL010005699.1_pt1 | contig 15229 bp, 13 predicted proteins | sample 5559151 | NCBI WGS metagenome assembly JAABUL01 (sample SAMN10711876, study PRJNA513368) | rock metagenome | isolation source: Antarctica rocks | place: Antarctica: Victoria Land, Pudding Butte sud | reverse complement strand
GGCGGCTGGGCCTGCCGTCGATGGCCCGGTTGCACGTGCTGGGCGACGGGGCGTCGTGGATCTGGAAGGCGGCCGGGCGGGCGCTGACCGGGTGCCGGCAGACCCTGGACATCTTCCATGCCGCCGAGCACATCGCCGGGGCGGGCAAGCGGCTCTATGGCAAGGGCACCGCCGAGGCGGCCGCGTTCCACGAGCACGGCCGCGACCTGCTGCTGGAGCAGGGCTGGACGGGGATCTGCCGGCTGATCGGCGAGGAACTGCAACGCGAGGATACACCGGGGCGGCGTCGGATCCTGGACCGATTGCTGGGGTACTTCGTGAGCCACATGAGCCGGATCGACTACGCGGGGCGGCTGGCCAGTGGCGATGCGATCGGCAGCGGGGTAGTGGAGGGTGCGGCCAAGACGTTGGGATTGCGGCTGAAAGCCCGAGGGGCCCGCTGGAGGCACAAGAACGCCCGAGCGATGGCCGCGCTGATCTGCTGCCGCCAGACTGACCAGTGGTCGCTGTTCTGGAGCCGGTCGGCGTGAGCCCCCAAGATTCCGTGGTTACACCCCCCGCCAACTCCCATGCGATTTGCCATCACCGACGCGACCTGGGGCATCATGGGGCCGATGGTTTAACGCTGCAAGTCTCCCCTCGGGCCCGCTCCCGACCTGCCCGACCGGATGTTCTTCGAGGCCGTCCTCTACTGGGCCCGCGTCGGCTGCCCCTGGCGCGACCTGCCCGGCGACTTCGGCGGCTGGTCGGCCGTCTACAAGCGCCTCCGCCGCTGGATCGACTCGGGTCGTCTCGCGCGGCTCTTCGGCCTGATGGCCGTCCAGCCCGCCTGCGACGGCACGCTCCGGGTGATGATCGACTCGACGATCGTGAGGGCGCATCAGCACGCCGCCGGGGCGTCCGAGGTGAAGGGAGGCGCGGCGAGCAACGCGATCGGCCGGTCGCGGGGCGGGCTCTCGACGAAGATCATCGCCGTGGCCACGGACGAGGACGGCGTGGTCGCGGTGGACATCGCCGAGGGTCAGCGGAATGACGCCCCGTTAGCCCTGCCGGTGCTGGCTCAGGCGAAAGCGGCCCTGGGCCGGCTCGACGAGGTCCTGGGTGACAAGGGGTTCGACTCGGACGAGATCCGCGGCGCTTGCCTGGATGAGCACGATGCGTTGCCGGTGATCCCCAACCGGGTGAATCGCAAGGAGCCATGGCCGTGGGATGAGGTCATGAAGGGGATCTACAAGGAGAGGAACCGGATCGAGCGTGCGTTCTCCAAGGCGAAGCAGTTCCGCCGGTTCGCGACCCGCTACGAGAAGCTCCGGGAAGTCTTCCTGGGCCTGGTGCGACTGGTCTTCGGATTCATCCACGTGAGGAAGACCGCCCTATCCGTCAACACGCCCTAGCGGGTCGTAAAGGGGGAGTGCAAAGTCCCTAGCGGGTCGTAAAGGGCCGACCCGAGATCCGGTGACGACCCCGCGCCGGCCCCATCCCGCGGCTCCCACGACCGCCAGGATCATTCAGGTGGCGGCAGGAACCCGCTCCGGCGACGCGACGAGGTTGACCCGGCGGGTGCCAGATCCCTCGCCAGCGGCGGCCTGAATCGCTATCATGGTCGGAGTCGCTCCGGGCCGGTCCGGTGCGGTTGCAGGGGTCTCGCCCGACACTTCAACCCGGTTGGCCCGTTGCCATGGCTCATCGCGCGAATCCCGGGGCGATCTCGCCGGCGGCCGGGCCGGAACCTGGGGATCGGTTCGAGCTCTCCCGCGACGGCGACCGGCTCGGGCTCCCGAGGGACCTGGGCCCCGACGGCTTCGGGGTCGATTCGGTGGTCGACGCCTCGGGCAAGCCCCTGGCGACGGCGGTCGACCCGGAGAGTCGCCGGGTCGTAATCCGGGCGGGGGAGGGGCCCGACCGGGACTCGTTGGCCACCCCCTGGTTGGAATCCCTCGGGCCGGGGAGGTTCCGACTCGTGCTGGTGGACGGTCCTCCGGGGGCAAGTGGCGGGGAGGTCGTCACCGGGCTGGGGATCAAGATCGCGTGCGACCCCGGCGACCTGGCCATGATCCGCCGGGGGGGTGGGTCGGGGGCCGGGATCCGTGAGCTCGACCTGGCCCTCCGCGCCACCCGGTTGGCGACCGTCGCCGGCTTCGATCGCCTGATCGCCCTGCCGATGGTCCGCGAGGTCGAGCCGCTGGAGCACCAGATCCGGACGGTCAAGGCGGTCCTCCGCCGGCTCCGGGGGCGGGCCCTGCTCTGCGACGAGGTCGGGCTGGGCAAGACGGTCGAGGCCGGCCTGATCCTCTCCGAGCTCTTCGCCCGGGGGCTGGCCCGGTCGGTCCTGGTCCTGGTTCCACCGTCGCTGATCGAGCAGTGGCAGGGGGAGATGCGGCGCAAATTCGCCATCGAGCTGACCAGCCACGACGACCCGGCCTTCCGCGAGCGGGGGCCCTCGGCCTGGGCCGAAACGGATCGCGTGATCGCCTCGATCCACACGGCCAAACGCGAGCCGCACCGGTCGAGCATCCTGGCCCGGTCCTGGGACGCGGTGATCATCGACGAGGCCCACCACCTCCGGAACCGGAACACCCAGGCCTGGAAGTTCGCCGGCGAGCTCCGGAAGCAATATATCCTGCTCCTGACGGCGACCCCGGTGCAGAACAACCTGGAGGAGCTGTTCAACCTGGTCACAATCCTGGAGCCGGGGCTCCTGAGCACCTCGAAGCGGTTCCAGGAGCAATTCGTCGACCGCCGGGACAAGGTCACGCCCAGGAACATCGACGAGCTGCATGCGCTGCTGGCCGAGGTGATGGTCCGGAACCGCCGGAGCACCGTCGGCCTCCAGTTCACCCGACGCTGGGCGAAGACCGAGAGCGTCCCGCCGACGGACGCCGAGCGTGAGCTCTACCGCGACGCCACGGCGTTCGTGAGGGACCGGCTCCGGGCCTCGTCGGGCCCGGCCAAGGTGGGGACCAGGGGGGGCGGGGCCTTGAGCCGGATGGCGCTCCTGACCCTCCAGATGGCGTTGGGGAGCTCGGCCCAGGCGGCGGCCGGGACGCTCCGGACGATCGCCGAAGGCTCGAGCATCGACCCGGCCGGCCGGAAGCGGTTACTCGAGCTCGCCGATCGGGCCGAGTCGCTCCGCTCGGGGGCCAAGTCGGACCGCCTGCTCGGCCTGGTCGGCGAGTTTCCCGACAAGATGGTGATCTTCACCCAGTTCCGGGCCACCCAGGAGATGCTCCGCCGCCGGCTGCTCGAGGCCGGTCACGACGTCGCGCTCTTCCACGGCGGCCTCTCGCGGCTGGAGAAGGAGGCGGCCATCGACCGCTTCCGGGGGCCATCGCGGCTCCTGCTCTGCACCGAGGCCGGGAGCGAGGGGCGGAACCTCCAGTTCGCCCACGCCGTCTGCAACTTCGACCTCCCCTGGAACCCGATGCGGATCGAGCAGAGGATCGGCCGCCTCAGCCGGATCGGCCAGACCCGCGACGTCCACGTCTTCAACCTGGTCGCCGCCGGGACCGCCGAGGCGGTCGTGCTCCACCTCCTCGACGCCAAGCTCAACATGTTCGAGCTGGTCATCGGCGAGATCGACACGATCCTGGGCAACCTCGACGACAACCGCGAGTTCCAGGACGTCGTGGCCGACCTCTGGGCCGAGTCCGACGACACGGACGACTTCTCCCGCCGGGTGGATGCCCTGGGCGACCGGATCCTGGAGGCCAAGCGGGCCTACCTCCAGCAGCGGCAGCACGACGACCGCCTCTTCGGCAACCGCTTCGCCCCCGAGGCCTGAGCGACACTCCCACGGAGCCGCCTCCCCTTGCCGGACTCGACGGGCCGCGACGCCGCCGGATCGCCCCTGGAAAGCTTCTTCCGCGACTACGCCGAGGCCGTCGGCGGCGTCTGCGACGAGGTCGAGCCGCAGGTCTACGACCTGATGCTCCCGCCCGAGGCCGGGGGTTCCGGGGCCGAGATCATCCGGGTCGCCTTCGACCCCGAGGCGATCCCCGAGCATCCCGGCGCCCAGTTGGCCAGCTACGGGACTCCGCTGGTCGCCCGCCTCCTGGCCGGGGCCCTGGACCGGGGACGCCGGGTCGATCTCTACCTGACCGGCCTGAACCTGGCCCCCCGGGGGGTCGAGGGGCGGGCCCGGAAGGCCCTGATCCTGCCGGCCGGGGCCGAGCTGGGGGTCGAGAGGATCCGTTTGATGCACTTCCCGCAGGCCGTCTTCGGTTTCGAGGTGACCTTCGTCGGCGACCAGAAGGAGCAAGACCTCCTCCCGGCGGCGGTGGACCTCCACTCCGCCCGCCTGGTCCGCCACCTGGAGGCGCTCCTGGATCGCTCACGGCTGGCCGAGTCCCCCTGGGAGCCGCTGCCCGAGGCGAGCCACGGCGGCCTGGCCGCCGTCTACCCCGTGGCCCGGGACCGGGTCATCCGGACTCTGGCGGCTTTGACCAACGCCCGGGGCCGCGATCTGGGCGGTCGCCTGGCCCGGCAGCTCGGGCGGATGGCCCGCTACTACGCCGACCTCCGGGCCGAGGTCGCCGAGCAGGCCGGCCGGACCGAGGGGCGTACCGGCGCCGACCCGGCGAAGTTCACCGCCCGGCTCGAGGGGCTCGACCGCGAGGAGCAGGCCCGAGGGGCCGAGCTCCGGCAGAAGAGCACCCTGAGAGTCCAGCTCCGGCTGATCACCTTGCTGGTGGTCCGACAGCCCAAGCTCCTGCTCCGGTCGGCCGTGCGGGGCCTCCGCGGCGCGGTGGCCGGCCGGGTCGACCTGGTCTGGGATCCGCTGGTGGACGCACTGGAGGCGGCGGGCTGCCCTGCGTGCGGCCAGCCGACGTTCGCCCTGGAGTTTGCCCGCGGGGGCCTGTTGGCCTGCCCAGCCTGCGCCGCCTCGACGCCGGCCCGGCCAACTCGCCCAGGATGAACGAACAATCTATAGTTCTACTGTCTCGGGCGGTTGAAATTACTTAACCGTTATTGCATCATCAACTTCCATGACGGAGCTACGCGGAACGAGGGTCGAATATGGAACGACGATATGAACTTCAACTCCAAAAGATGCTCGCCCAGGCCGAGGTCTCGCCCGAACTGATGCAGGGCCTATCCGGTCGCCTCGAAAGTTTCGTCGAGCCGTTCGCCGCGTCCCTCCTCCAGCCCGAGCAACGGCGTCATGCCACCGAATATCTGACCGGCCTGCTCTCCAAACTCCCCAGGAAGTCGGGCGAGGCCATCGCCTCTCTTCATGATCGCCAGCGACAGGGCCTGCAGAACTTCCTCGGGTCGATCCCCTGGGACCACAAACCCCTGCTTGCCACGTTGGCCCAGCAGGTCGGCGAGGAACTCGGCGAACCCGACGCAGTCATCGTCTTCGACCCCTCGGGATTCGCCAAGAAGGGGACCAGGTCGGTCGGCGTGATCCGTCAATGGTGCGGCCGGATGGGCAAGATCGAGAACTGCCAGGTCGGCGTCTACATGGCCTATGTCTCGCGGAAAGAACACACACTTGTCAATACGCGTCTGTATCTTCCCAAGCAATGGGCGACCGATAAGGCTCGTCGCAAGCAGGCGGGCGTGCCCAAGGAGGTGAAGCTCCGGACCGGCCACCAACCCGCGTTGGAGATGCTCGATGGGTGCGGCCAATCGCTGCCGCACTCCTGGGTCGCCGGGGACGATGAGATGGGCCGCCCCTGGGGCTTTCGAGGCAAATTACGCGATCGAGGCGAGCGTTACTTGCTCGGGGTCCCCTCCAACATTCTGGCCGGGGACCTGGACGTGCCGCCGCCGGAATACTCGGGACGCGGGCGCCATCCCAAGAGCCCATTCTTAGGTCTGGATCGATGGCTGGCCGCCTTGCCGGACGACGCCTGGACGCGGATCGACGTGCGAGATGGCGAGAAAGGCCCGCTGGTCGTCGAGGTGGTCAAGCGTCGGGTGCAAGCGAGGACCGAGACCGGAGGGACGGGTCCGGAGGAGCTATTGTTCGTCACGCGCGAGGCCCAATCCGACGGCAAGTTCAAGCATGATTACTCTATGTCAAATGCCGATCCCGATGAGTCTCTGGAAGAATTGGCGAGGGTGACGAAGGCGGCGTACCGTGTTGAGGAGTGCTTCGGCCGATCCAAGAGCGATGCGGGGCTGGCCGACTACCAGGTGAGAAACTGGCGAGGCTGGCACCATCATCAGACCCTCTCGCTGCTGGCCGCGTGGTTCCTGAATCGGGAGACGCGGCGGGGGAAAAATCGGGACGCCGGTTCTGACGTTGCCGCAGTTGGGTCTGAGGTGGACCCCATTGTCTAGACCAAAAAGCGGCGATCCTTCGCTACTCTCTCGTCAGGCCTTCGTGGCACCGACCCCTCGATAGACCGCCCCCGGCGTCCAGTCACCCAACGACTGATGCGGCCTCTCCTCGTTGTAGAAGCCGAAGTATCGCCCCAGCCCCCGGCGAAGCTCCGGCACCGTCTCGTAGCACCAGATGTAGACGTCCTCGTACTTCACGCTCCTCCAGAGCCGCTCCACGAACACGTTGTCCAACGCCCGCCCCCGGCCGTCCATGCTCACCGACACCCCGGCCGATTCCAGCCGACCGGTGAACGCACTCGCCGTGAACTGCACCCCCTGGTCGGTGTTGAAGACCTCCGGCTTGCCCGACCCCAAGGCCTCTTCGAGCATCTCCAGGCAGAACGACCCATCGAGCGTGTTGGACAACCTCCAGGTGATCACGTACCGGCTGTACCAGTCGATCACCGCCGCCAGGTACATGAACCCCGAGGCCATCGGGATGTAGGTGATGTCCGTGCTCCAGACCTGATCCCTCCTCTCGACCTTGACGCCCCGCAGCAGGTAGGGGTAGATCCGATGCCCCTGGCCCGGCAGGCTCAGCCGGGGCTTGGGATAGATCGCCTCCAGGCCCATGACCCGCATCAGCCGTCGGACCCTCTTCCGGTTCACGTCCTCCCCTTGTTGGCCGAGCCAGACCACCATCCGCCGGCTGCCGTAGAACGGGCGGGCGGTGTATTGCTCGTCGATCAGCCGCATCAGCCGCAGGTCCTCCGCCGAGACATCGGCCGGCTCGTAGTAGAAGCTCGACCGGGACAGCCCGAGCAGTTCGCATTGCCGACGGATGCTCAGTTCGGAATGTCCCTCCTCTACCAGGAGTCGCTTGGATTCAGCCAAAGGGGGCGACTTTTTTTTTGAGCCACTCCAGCTCCATCTTGAGCCGGCCGATCTGCTCGAACAGCTCGGCCTGGCGGGCCTCGGCGTCAGCCGAGGCCGCCTGGGCGGCGGCCGGCCCGGCGAAGAGCCCCTCGGCCCCGGCCAGGAGGTGCTTCTTCCAGCCGTGGATGAGCGTCGGGTGGACGCCGTGGTGGCCGGCCAGCTCGTTGATCGTCGTGTCCCCCTTTTGAGCAGCCAGGGCGACCTGGGCCTTGAACGCTGGTGAGTGGACCTTCCGCTTCTTCGCCATCGCTCCCCCCGTGTGCTGGCCCATCGGAGTAGCTTAACCGATGGTCCAGTTTACGGGGTCCACTATACTTGGCGGGGGCCGGATATTACGAGGAGCTTTGCTCGCGGCGTATCACCGCCAAGGTCGAGCACGACCTCATCCGGGTCTACGAGCCCGAAGGAGGGCTCGAGCCCGAGGATTATGCCGCCTTCGCACCGAACCTCTCCGAGGGCATCAACCGCGCCGAGTTGTGCGGAGTCATCGTCGTCAACCTCCTGATGAAGAGGGGCGTCTGCTTCGGCGACGCGAGACGAGCCGTCCAAGATCTCGACCTCGGCGATCGTGACATCTTTTTCGACGACGATCCCGGTCGCCTCGATTTCGAAAGATTATTGTCCGAGGCCGGGAAATATCTCGTCGGTCGCTGACATCGGCGGCTTTTCAAGAAATCGAGTGGCGAACCGATGGCGTCGCCTTTCGTCGCGACTCGCCGTCCGGGGCGTGGATGATGAGCACCGCCGGTAGATCCTCCTCATTCAATCGGCCGAAGGCCGGGTACCGCCGGTCCGACTTTCGACTCGATCCGAGTCCATTCACCCTCTGTCACCCGTTCCAAACTTTGCGCCGGCAAAGTTCGATAGCCCGAATCAGCGGCCCATCACCTGGCCCTTCAGCCTCTTGCGATAGGGCGACGACAGCAGCCTCGAGTTCAGCGGGCTCGCCGGCCGGGCCGGGTTGACGACCTTGAAGATCCCTCGGAACGCGGAACGACGTTCCGCCAACTGGTCGTCATCCATGTTTCCCCCCCGACCCGCCGGCTCTCCCGCATTCACGGCCCCGGATCGCCAACTCAGATAGCTCGCAAAACTTGGATAATGGCCCATGCTCCTATCTATCCGCTCGAATCCAAAATCTCCCCGGTTTCATGGATTTTGCCTCGATCACGACGACCCAATGACGGGATAGCAACCCCCCTCCCGGCCGATTTCCCCGATCCGGTGCGACCACCGCGAAGACCACCTCTCAAGAGCAAACCGGCACTGCCGATGAGCGACCATATTCCCAACAGGTGCTCCTCCGTTCGGCAAGGCGAGTCCATCGACGCCGGACAATTCCGCACATTTGCATATTCAATACATCAATCGAAGCGTCTCCAACTCCGCCAACGCCGCGTCCCAACGCTCACGCGTCCAACCCGGATCACGCGCCTGCAACGCCGGGAACGGGTCTCGGAAGATCCCCGCACGGATCATCGCGCCCCTCAACTCGCGTACCAGACGCGCATCCTCCGACAGCCCAGGTCCCATCGCGACCACCGGCCGCGGACTACTCGTGCCGACCTCCCGCGCCGCCCCGAACAGGTACAACTTCAGCCGACGCGACGCCCGGTCCTCGTCCTCCTGCGTCAGATATCGCCACAACCGACCCCGCATCAAATACAGCAACAGCCCAGGCGGGTTCCCCTTCCCCACCGACAGCGCGTGCTCAGCCGCCGCAACGAACCGCAACCGGTCCGCCTCGCTCGTGCCCACCAGGTCCCGGGCGATCGCCTGGGCCAGCAGCACCAGCAGCCGCCCGGTGTCCTTCAGGTCCTCGACCCGCACGTCGTTCAGGGTCGGCGCCGGCAGCGGTGCCCCCCCTGCCCCATTCGTGACTGACGCCGGTCGCGCCGGGACCGGTCGCCCGGGCTCGACCCTGCACGGGGAGGTCACCACCCCGTTCGCGACCGGAGCCGGTGGTGGACAGACCGGCTCGATTTTCACGGCGACCGAGGGGGCAGGAACCGCCGTTGCCTCCACCGGGATTGCAGGAGCCCCTGTCGCCCGAGGCACCGGGGGAGGTGGCTGAGGGCTCTGCTCTTCTGCCGCCTCCTGGATCTGAAACCCAGCCGGTCCGCCGGGGGCGGGTTCCTGGTTTTTATCTTCCCGTAGGGGTTCCGGGTCAGAATCAGGGGGTGGCAATCGGCGTCCGGCCGAGGCGGGAGGGGGTGGCAATCGGCGTCCGTCGGGAATGGCGATCCGGTCACAGGCGAGGTCAATGGTATAGGCACGTCCCCATCGGTTCTCGGCCCACTGGTCGGTCGGCTCGGGGGCGATCCATCCCGCGTCGATCAACTCCTTCCTGGCCGCCTTGACCCGTCGGAGGTCGACGTCGAAGACGCGGGCGATCCAGGAGGCCTTGACCCTGCCCCGGGACTTGAACCCCCCCCTGCCCCGCGAGAGGCATCGGAGCAAGATGGCGAGTGCGGTGGCGATGAGGGCGGGTCGAGCACCGCCAACCAGGAGTCGGAGGATGCGGCGGGGAATGGCGAGGGAACCTTCCCCCTCGCCGATGGAGTCGGCGAGGTGGTCGTCGCCCGGTACGGATGCCGATCCCGGCCCGGGGTCGGGGAAGTCGATGACCTGGTCGGACCAGGTGAGGAGCCCGGCCCCGACGAGGCGGTTGACCGCGGACCTGGCCCGCTTCTCGGAGACGCCACAGAGCCGGGCCAGCTCGGGATGGCCGAAGGCCGGCGTCCTGCCCTCCTGCACGACGCACCGGCGGGCCTTCATCTCGTGGCAGGCCAGCCAGGCCCGGAAATCCCCGATCCCCAGCGGCGCGGACCGGCACCCCCTCCAGGCGCCGATCAGGCTGGCGACCGGCACGAGCACGAATCCGCCGGCGATTGTCTTCCCCCGAACCTCGGCCCGGACCATCTCCCAGCCCTCCCGATCAGGGAGGTATGCGACGGCGCACGGCCGGACGATGCCCGCCGGGTCGGGCTCATGCCCGATTCGGCGCGCACCCCGATCGTCGAAGCTCGCGGAACGGTCTTGACCGGATGGGAGGGGAATCTTAGGATTGGGGGTACGAACTACCCGCTCCTAAGACCACGACCCTCGAAGACGTCGCCAAACGCCCTCGAGAGTTCCCTCGGCCCGCCAAGGCTGAGTCCGTGGCCAGCGAATAAAAGCCCCATGCCGGGATGGCGGGGGCTTTTTTCGTTGGTGGATCTTCTTTCCGTCGCCTACCTCATCCCCACCCCCCTCACGATGAGCGTCCGGGATTGCCCTGGTCGCGTTGCGCGCCGTGTGGGCGTACCGATGCCGCCGAGGACCGGACGGTCCCCAGGACCATGATGGCGCGCCCCGGGGTAGACGGGCAAGTCGGGACCGGACGGATCAACGCCGTTTCCGGGGGTCGCAAGCCCTACAATCGCGCCATGACGTCCGAGTCGGATTCGGTTCGAGATCGGCGGAGCATCCACTTCGGCCAGTTTGAAGAACTTCGACGACGTGAAGTGGCTGATGGTCAATCAGACGTGGTTGGTCGGGGAAAGAGTTGGTCGCTTTCCAGCACCCGATGGAGGGACTCGGGCCAGATTGCCTTGCTCGTGACCGCCGCCCAGCTCCGTTCAGCGCCACGGCGTCGGCCCCTCGATGGGTTACCGTCGTCTTTCAATGGCACCGAGCTGCCCCGGGCAGCATCCCCTCCAGCCGGGCCCGCCCGGGCGCCGATACAACCCACTGGGGCCGCGCGTGCTGCCCGGAGCAGCGGTCGTCCACGGGGGAATTAAGAGATGGCGGTGATTGCCCTGATCAATCAAAAAGGGGGCGTCAGCAAAACGACCCTCACAAGCAACCTGGGGGGTACCCTGGCCCGGCGGGGTCGTCGCGTCTTGGTGGTCGACAACGACCCGCAATCCAGCCTGACCCAGGGCCTGCTAGGACCCGACGAGACGATGGCGCTAGACCCCGGTTCGACGATCGCCGCGATCTACTCCGGCAAGTTCGCCCGGGTCGACGAGGTGGTCCGGCCGACCGCGTTCCCTGGGCTCGACCTCTTGCCCGGCTCCGAGCATGCTGCCCGATTCAACAACGGGGCTCCGCACGAGGAGCCGTGGGAATTGCAGACCTGCCTGGCCGAGGCCTTAGGCGAACTGTCGACCCGGTACGACCATGTGTTGGTCGACTGCCCACCGAATCTGAACCTATGCAGCTGGGCGGCGCTGTCGGCGGCCGACTGGGTCTTGATCCCCGTCCAGCCCGAGGATTATGGCGCTCAGGGCCTCCCCCAGGTGACCCGCTCGATCGAGCTGGTCCGGCGAGTGGCCAACTCCCGCCTGGCGATCCTCGGCCTCGTGATCTCAATCTTCTCGGCCCGGCGGACCCTTCACCAGATCTACGCCGAGACGCTCCGGCAGCAGTACGGGGACCTCGTGTTCGCCGCCACGCTGCCCGACGCCGCTGAGATCCCAGAGGCGACCATGCTGCGAAAGCCGATCGCCTACCACAAGCCCAAGGGCGCCGCGTCGAAGGCTCTGGCCGCTCTGGCTGACGAGCTCGAGGCCCGCCTGGCCGCCGCCGCGACGATCGCCGGGGAGGCCGCCTGATGAGCAAGCGAGAGGAGTTGATGAAGGCGGGGGGCGCCAACGTCCTGGCCTCAATGGGTGCCGGGCGGGGCCCCGAGTTGCCCGCCGGGCTCGATCCTTTGGCCGCGGCCCGCCGGCCGGCCCACCTCGAAGGTCTGACCCGCGACAAGGCCGCTGCCCGGATCAGCATCGACCGGATTGTGGCCGACCCCGACCAGCCGCGCCGGGAGTTCGACTCCGCAGAGCTCGATCAGCTGGCCGAGAGCCTTCGCAGCCGGGGCCAGTTGCAACCAATCCGTGTTCGGTGGTCTGAAGAGCAGGGGGCCTACGTCGTCCTGGTGGGTGAGAGGCGCTGGAGGGCGGCACGGATGGCCGGACTCGCAGAATTGTCGTGCGTCGTCCAGGAGCAGGAGCTCGCGCCCGAGGATCGCCTGGCCGTGCAGCTGATCGAGAACGCCCTTAGATCTGACCTCCGGCCGATCGAGCAGGCGCGGTCATACCAGGCCCTGATGGAGGCGAAATCGTGGTCGACCCGGCAGTTGGCCGCCGAGCTGGCGATCCACGCGACGACGATCACCAAGGCCCTAGCGCTTCTGGAGCTGCCGGCCGAGGTCCAGGATCGGGTGGAGCAGGGGGGGCTATCGCCAGCTACCGCGTACGAGGTGAGCAAGCTCGAGGACCCCGCGGCCCAGGCCGAGCTTGCCGAGGCCGTGGTCGAGCAGAAGCTCACCCGGTCCGAGGTCGCCGCTGCTGTTCAGGCCGTGAAGTCCCGCCGCGCCGCGCCCGCAGCGAAGCCCGACCCGGCGTCCTATGACCTGGGCGAGTGTATCGTCACGATCCGCTGGAAGAAGGCCGGGCCCTCCGCTGCCCAAGCCCTCCGCAAGGCCCTCAAGGAAGCCCAGGAGAGGGAGCGTGGCGAAGCCGATGCGGCCTGATCGCCGCGTCCGGAGGGGGGTGTCAACTTATGCCCGTAAGCGTTCACGGCCTGGGAACGCCGGAAAACAAGAGGCTTCCGGACTGGAGTTCATCTCTATTGCTGGGTCAGCAACTCGGATGATGGTCCAAAGTGACCACGTCGTACACTACATCGTCCTCGAATTCCGGTAGATTTTGGTCTTTTCTATTCACTAGGCTGTCTTGGTGATGGCGGCCCGTGAACGCTTACCCTAGCAAAGGAGGTTAACGCTTAACTTGATGCCATTCGTGTCAGTTTCCTTAAGAACCTATCCCAGTTGACGGTATCCGTAGGATTTTCTGGAGCTTGTGATTGCCCCAGGAGAACCTCCCATGGTCAAGGCCCGGCCCGCCTCGAAGCCGCCCGCCATCCCCGATGATCAGTGGCGCATCCCCGATCCCCTCTGGCAGAGGATCGAGCCGTTGCTGCCGCCACGCCCGCCCCACCCCCTGGGGTGCCACAACCCCCGGGTCCCCGATCGCCGGGCCATGGACGGCATCTTCTTCGTCCTCCGCACCGGATGCCAGTGGAACGCCTTGAACGCCACCGGCATCTGCTCCAGCAGCTCGGCCCACCGCCGCTTCCAGGAGTGGACCGCCGCCGGGGTCTTCGTCAACCTGTGGGCCACCGGCCTGCAGGAATACGACCAGTTGAAGGGCCTGGACTGGGAATGGCTGGCGATGGACGGCGCCATGACCAAGGCCCCGCTGGGCGGCGAGCGGACCGGGCGGAATCCCACCGACCGGGGCAAGCAAGGCACCAAGCGGAGCCTGCTGACCGAGGCCAACGGGGTGCCGGTCGGGCTGGCGGTGGAGGGGGCCAACCGTCATGACAAGAAGTTGGTCGAGGCAACGCTGGAGAGCATCCCGGTGGAGCGGCCCGAGCCGACCGAGGAGGAGCCGCAGGGGATGTGCTTGGACAAGGGGTACGACTATGACGATACCCGGGAGTTGGTGCGGGAGTTCGGCTTCACGGCGCACGTCCGTGCCCGTGGCGAGGAGGCCAAGGAGTTGAAGAAGGAGGCGGGCCAGAAGGCCCGCCGCTGGGTGGTGGAGCGGACCCACAGTTGGATGAATCGGTTCCGCCGGGTGCTGATCCGCTGGGAGAAGAAGGTGGAGAACTACTTCGGCATGCTGCACTTCGTCTGCGCCTGGATCACCTATCGATCCGCAGGCCTACTGGGATAGCCTCTAAGTCGGCCGGGACGATCTCGGCCCTGATCCGTTCCGACCCGTCGCTGCCCGATTGGTGGATCAGGATGGAAGACGAGGCCCGACCATCCAAGCCGCTCGGGGCGGTCTTCCGCAAGGACCGTCCCGGCTATCGTCGGATGGGGCAAGCGGTGATGGACCAGCGTGACATGGATTTCGGCGAGCGGGATGCCCTCGTCGAGTACCACTGCCGAGACTGAATCACCGACCGCCTGAAGGCGGTGGGTTCGGCAGTCGGCTGAAAGCCCGACCGATAGATCAGAAGCCCGGAAACCCAGGGCGATGTCTACAACGGCCCATTCCTTCGACCTTTCCATCGGTCGATCGCCCCACAGATCAGCCGACCCCAGAGACGACGTTCACCCCGACATACTGAAGTGGTCGCCTTCAGGCGAATGGCACTGACGCCGATTCCTAACCTGCTTTGGCCATCAGCTTTTTGGACCGCTGCCGGGGCATCTGCATCAGCGGGTATGCCTTCGCCCTCCGCTTCCTCACACGGGGCTCGTACCGATCCGGTCGATACCCAACCGGGAGCTTCGACATCATCCGCAATTGCACCGCGATCAGGCCCTCGACCGCCTCGGGTGAGGCACCATTCCACTCGACTCGGAAGCCCTCCAGCATCTGCCGAGCCCCCTGGAAGCTCAGCCGCCGGGGCAAGACTCCGTGCCGCCTGGCCGATTCGGCCATCACCCCCCGGATCAGGTTCGAGATTAGTAGATGGCCCCACAATTCCTTGCGGACCATCTCCGGTGTCTTGCACCGCAGCACGTCCATCTTCAACGTCAACTTGATCGAACGCAGATCCAGCTCCACATGCCAGCGGGCCCGGTATAGCCCCGCCAACTCGGAGTGCGAGAACGACCCGGCATCGAGCAACGTCGTCGCCACGACCAACACCCGGGTCCGGAAGCCACGTCGCCCGACCCGCACGCGCAGCTCGCGGACCGTCAACGTCTCGGGGATCGTGGCGTACAACTCCTTGTCCATCCAGGACGCCCTCTGCGGCCGGGCCCACTCGACCAGATGATCGTCCTTGCCCAACCGGCGGCCGCGCCGGAAATCGACCGCACGGCCCTTGTTCAGCCGGGTCACGAGGTCGACGCCCCGGGCTTGCAGCAGGGCGACCTCGAAGTACGAGCAGTAATAACGAGTCTTCTCGCTAAATACCACCAGCCGAGCGGTGGCTTCAAGTCGTTTTGCTCTTGAAAGATAGGGCCTGCATCCCGGTGAATGAGGGTACTAACCAACCTCAGCACCGGAGATGCAGGCCATGG
>JAABUL010005698.1_pt1 | contig 15232 bp, 12 predicted proteins | sample 5559151 | NCBI WGS metagenome assembly JAABUL01 (sample SAMN10711876, study PRJNA513368) | rock metagenome | isolation source: Antarctica rocks | place: Antarctica: Victoria Land, Pudding Butte sud | reverse complement strand
GACCCGGTGTGGCTGCCCATCGCCGGCCTCGCGCTCACGGTGCCGATCTACGTGCTCGTGGCAGTGCTGTTCGGGGTTTACATCCCGGAGCTTTTCCCCACCGAGGTCCGGCTGCGCGCCTCCGGCATCTGCAACACCTTCGGCCGGGGCGCCACAGTGCTGACGCCGTTCCTAGTCGTGCCGTTGTTGACCACCTACGGCGTCGGCGGCGTGCTCGCGCTCATGGTGGGTCTGCTGGCGATGCTGATCTTGACCGTGCTGGCGCTGGGCGTCGAGCCGAGCGGCCGGCGGCTGGAGGAGGTCGCGGCGGACACGGGGGACCAGGCGGCGGTGCAGCCTGCCGCCAACTGGACGGGGGTGTAGGACCGCCTATCTAAGCCTGCACCATCCCTGGAGACGAACGTTGAGCTACCCCTATTTTGGACGGCGCGAGGACGCGCGGCTGCTGACCGGCGCCGGACGCTACACGGCGGATTGGAACCTGCCGGGCCAGTTGCACGCCGTGTTCCTGCGCGCCGACCACGCCCACGCGCGCATCCTTTCGATCGACGCCGGGGCGGCCCGGTCGGCGCCGGGTGTGGTTGCGGTGCTGACGGGCGCCGATATGCAGTCGGCGGGCTATGGCCGCGGCAAGGCGGCGCTGCCCTATAAAGGGGTGGGCGGCATGGCCCTGCTGACGCCGCACGGCGCGGCGCTCGCGCATGAGCGCGTCCTGTATGTGGGCGATCCCGTGGCACTGGTCGTCGCCGAAACCCAGTCCCAGGCGCAGGACGCCGCCGAGCTGGTCGTGGTGGATTATGATGGCCTCCCCGCCGTTTCCGACATGCAGGCGGCGCTGGCCGAGGGCGCGCCACAGCTGCACGCCGACGTGCCGGGCAATCTGTGCTTCGACTACGAGTATGGCGATCCCCACGCGACCGACGCAGCCTTCGCTGCAGCTTCCCACGTGGTCCGCCTGGACCTCACCAGCGACCGCGTTGTTGGCAATCCCATGGAGCCCAAGGCGGCGCTGGCCCGGTGGGACGGCAACGTGCTGGACCTCTGGACCGCGACCCAGGGCATGGTGGCGCTGCGCGACTCCCTTTGCAGCCTCACCGGCCTGCCGCCCGGCAAGGTGCGGGTGCGCGCCGAGGATGTGGGCGGCGGCTTCGGCATCCGTGGCGCAGCCTATCCGGAGTACGCCGCCCTGGCGCTTGCCGCCAAGGCGACGGGCCGCCCGGTCAAGTGGGTCGCTACCCGGTCCGAGACCTTCCTCAGCGATTACCATGGCCGCGGCCTTCGCATGCATGGCGAGCTGGCGCTGGACGCCGACGGCCGGTTCCTTGCCATCCGCCACGCCTGGGTGTGCGACCAGGGCGCCTATCCCGTCGCCACCGGGCCGCTGATCGACACGCTCAACCCGGCCATGATGTGCACCGGCCCCTATCGCATTCCCGCGGTGTACGGCCGTCACCGCCTGGCGCTGACCAACACCGTGCCGATCACCGCCTATCGCGGCGCCGGACGGCCCGACATGGCCTATGCCGTCGAACGCCTGATGGACGAAGCCGCCCATCAGCTTGGGCTGGATCGCCTGGAGATTCGCCGTCGCAACCTGGTGCCGACGGAGGCCTTTCCCTACCGCTTGCCCACCGGCGGTCCCATGGCGGCGGTCTACGACAGCGGCGACTACGCCGGATTGCTGGATGCGGCGACGGAGGCGGCGGACTGGGCCGGCTTCGAGGCCCGCCGCGCCGAGGCGGCCAGCCGCGGCAGGCTGCGCGGCATCGGCATTGGCGTCTTCGTGGAGCCGTCCGGCGGCGTGGTCCCGCGCGACGAGGTGGCGATCACCTTCGGCCAGGACGGCGGCGTGCGCGTCCACAACGTCACCCACTCCTCCGGCCAGGGGCACGAGACGGTGTTTCCCGAGATCGTCGCCACCGTGTTCGGGCTCGACCCGGCCGCCATCACGCTGCACCAGGGCGATCCGGATGGGCCTGCCTTGTTCGGCGGCGGCGCCTTTGCCTCCCGCTCCATGCTCTCGCACGGGGCCGCTACGGCCGTCGCGGCGCGCGAGGTGGTCCGCAAGGGTATGGCGCTGGCCTCCGATGCGCTGGAGGCTGCCGAGGCCGACATCGAGTATGCCGCCGGCGCCTACCGCATCGTCGGCACCGACCGCCGGGTGACGCTGCTGGAGCTGGCCTGCCCGGCCGAGGGTCAGGAGAGCGGCCCGCTGGACACCACGACGGAGCTGCCGGCCGCCCGGGCCTTCCCCTCGGGCGCGCATGTGGCGGAGGTGGAGATCGATCCGGAGACTGGCGTGGTGTCGCTGGAGCGCTACGTCGCCGTGGACGACTGCGGCGTGGTGCTGAACCACACGTTGCTGGACGGGCAGATCATGGGCGGCATCGCGCAGGGCCTCGGCCAGGTGCTGGGCGAGCAATGCGTATACGACGAGGGCGGCCAGCTATTGTCGGGCAGCTTTATGGACTATGCCATGCCGCACGCCGAGATGCTGCGCGACATCACGTTGCTGGAGCGTCCGGTGCCGTCGCCCAACAATCCATTGGGCGTGAAGGGTGCGGGCGAGGCGGGCACTACCGGCTCGCTGCCGGCGGCGATGAACGCGGTTCTGGACGCTCTGCGTTCGGCGGGGGTGCGGCATTTGGACATGCCGGCATCGGCGCAGCGGGTGTGGCAGGCGCTGCGAGCCAGCGCCTGCCCTTAGGTAAAATAGAACGTGAGTCGATTATCTGGTGGAGATATCAGGCATCGACCGCCTGATCGGAGGTCGCGGGACGGCGACGGCGTTCGGCCATGAACTGGTCGAACTCCGCCTTGTCGCGGGCCTGGCGCAGACGATCCAAGAAGGCCTGGAACTCCTGCTGCTCTTCTTCGAGGCGACTCAGGGTATCATTCCGGTAGTCGTCGAAGGCGCGGTTGCCGCTCGACCTGCTCCGCTGCCACGCCCGGCCGGGCTGGGTGCTGCGAAGATTGAACCAGGTGCCGGGCATCTCGGACCGCCAGGCGCGCAGCCGGCCGCTGCCGGCCAGGTAGGCCAGAACGGCAAGACCGAGCGGCCATCCCGTGATGAAGGCGATTACCAGGAGCGACAGCCAGGCCGGCTTGCCCCACTCGTCGAGCTTGCTTTGCAACACAATGCGCCTCCTTTTCTATGTGAGAGGCATTTACTCCCTATCGGTCCGATCGTACCCAAACATGCTGAACACGTTTTCGTGTACTCAGCCCGCCTGTCCCGCAGGCAGGCCGAGCGATTGCAGGTAGACCAGCAGCCCTGCCTCAAGCAGCGCCTCGGGCGACATGGGAATCAGCAACCGGTTGCTACTGTCGTGGCTGACGAACAGGGTCGCGATGCCGTGGGTCAGCGACCAGACATGGAGGGCAACCATCAGCGGGGGCGGGCGGCCTGGCGCCCGGCTCATTCCGCAGGCCGCTTCCGCCAGGCGGCGCAATATGGCGAAGGCGCTGTCTCGCGCATGCACCAGTTCCGGATGCTCGCCGGACGGGAATCCGGTATCGAACATGGCGGCGTATACGGCCGCTTCCCGCCGGGCGAAAGCGATATGGGCCTGGGCCGCGCGTTCCAGGGCACCGAGCGGGTCGACCGGCCATCCAGCCGTAGCCGCGGTCAAATCCGTCGCGAGCGACTCAAAGCCGCGGCGCGCGACCTCGGCGATGACCGCATTGCGATCGCGGAAATGCCGGTATGGCGCGGCTGGGCTGACGCCGACGACCCGGGCCAACTCGGCAATTGCGAAGCCGGCCAGGCCGCGCTCGGCGATCATGGCCAGCGCTGCCTGGATCAACGCTTCGCGGAGATTGCCGTGATGATACCGCTCTCGGCTGCTGCCCTGATCGCCTAATGCCATGCATCAGTGACTTACATCAGACACGGACGGGATGCACTGATTCCGCCGGCCTATCTGCCGGCGAGGCATGATTGTTTTGCCCTCTTTGTGCAACCCTTGGCTTGTTTGGCGTTAGCTGCTCTTACATGCGGGCTGGCCAGTGGGGTTGGGCCCGGAGCAGCGAGGGTGCAGGGACATGGACGAGGACCGGATCAAGGGGGCGGCGGGCAACATCGGCGGCAAGGTCAAGGACGCGGTGGGCAGCCTCACCGGCGACCCCAAGACCCAGGCGGAGGGCAAGCTCGACCAGGCCACCGGGCAGGCGCAGAACGCCTATGGCGGCGCCAAGGACGCGGTGCGCGACAACGCGTCCGCCCTCGGCAACGAGCTCGACAGCTTCATGGCCGAGCGCCCGATGGCGTCGCTGCTGATGGCGGTCGGCGTCGGCTACGTGCTCGCCCGCCTCATGCACCGCTGAGGAGCCCGCAGGCATGGCAGTCACTCCGGACTACAGCACGGCCTCAGGCCTGACCGCGGGCCCGACCACGGAACTGGTGGGGCCCGACGACCAGCGCACGCACCTGCGCAACCGCATCTCCTGGGGGGCGGTGCTGGCCGGCGTCGCGGCGGCGCTGGTGGTGCAGCTGCTGCTCAACATCCTGGGCATCGGCATCGGCGCCTCGGCGGTGGATGCCGCCAACACCGCCGACAACCCGAGTGCCGGCGGCTTCTCCATGACGGCCGGCATCTGGTGGACGGTGTCGGGCCTCATCGCTTCCCTGGTGGGCGGCATCGCCGCCGGGCGGCTGTGCGGCACGTCGGACGCCAACACGGCGCGCTGGCACGGCTTCGTGTCGTGGTGCGTCGCGACCCTGGTGATCACCTACCTGCTGACCTCGGCGGTGGGCGGGCTGATCGGCGGCACCTTCAGCGCGCTCGGCAGCACGCTGGGCGGCGTGGGCAAGACGGCGGCCTCGGCGGCGAGCGGCGTGGCGCAGAGCACGAACGGCGACGCGCTGCAGGCGCAGGTGCGGCGGCTGGTGAACCCGAACGACGCGCAAAGCGTGCAGGACAGCGTGCTGGCCTACATGCGGGCGAGCCTGAGCGGCGACACGGCCGGCGCCGACGCGGCGCGCGACCGGGCGGTGGACGGGCTGGCCAAGACGGCCAACATCAGCCCGGACGAGGCGCGCACCCGGCTGACCCAGGCCGAGCAGCAGGCGCGCCAGGCGCTGGACACGGCGAAGCAGAAGGCGACGCAGGCGGCCGAGGTGGCGCGCAAGGGCGTGGCCAGCGCGGGCCTGATCGGCTTCGTGGCCCTGGCACTCGGCGCGCTCGCGGGCTGGCTCGGCGGCGGCATCGGCGCGCCGCGCCACAGCCTGGCCACCACGGCCACCCCCCGGCGCCTCTGACCGCCCGCCACCGGCCACCGGCCCCTACGGCCAGCAAACGGCGGCACGCCACAGCGTGCCGCCGTTTTGCTGCGGAAATGGTTCTTGATAGCTAAGTAGCTGCAAAGCCAAAGACGGCCCTTTACCGTCCCTACTCTTGCCCTATCGCGCGACGGTGCCAGCTTTAGAAACTCAATGCCGGGTACGATCGTATTCACCATGAGTTCCGAACGACACGCTTAGATTGGACGGTGATAACTTTTCTGTTATTACTGCGCGCAAGCTGGCAAGAACCCCAAAAAGCAGCACTTCCCTCCAGGCCTGCTTCCTTCGAGTCATGTTTTGTCAATAGGACCGCGCGCAACCTCCCTTGTGCTCGGCCGCTCTGGGCCGCCACCCTGGGCCATCGACCGGCTTACCCGCATCCACCTATCGTCGGAGGCATCGCTTATGAACGTGCTCGCCACCCAGACCATCGATCCCAGCATCGAAGCGCCCGAGCCGTTCTCCGTATCCGCCACCACCTCGCTGCAGGAACGGCGCTATCGTACCCTCAAAAGCGGGGATACGTTTGGCGTGTTCAGCCACGGCGGCGATGTCCTTGCCGGGTTGGGCGGCACCGACGGGCTTTACCATCAGGACACGCGGCACCTTTCACGCTTCGATCTCACACTTGGCGGCATGCGGCCACTGCTGCTTAGCTCCGCGCTGGGGACGGACAACGTGATGCTCACGTCCGACCTGTCCAACGCCTCGACGTCCGACTTGGGCGCATCCGGGGACACGGCGGCGCTGGACCAGGGCGTCATTCACATCCAGCGCTCGCTTTTTCTGGATGACGGCAAGTGCCACGGGCGGCTCGCCATCCGCAACTTCGGCTTCATGCGCCACCGGGTGCGCCTGGAACTGCGCTTCGAAGCGGATTTTGCCGACCTGTTCGAGGTGCGCGGCATGCATCGCGAGCGGCGGGGCGAGCGGCTGCCGGCGGCGCTGGCGGGCGACAGCGTCAGCTTGTCCTATCGCGGGCTGGATGACGTCGTCCGCGCCACGCGCCTTACCTTCGAGCCTGCACCGCAGACACTGACTGCCAGCAGCGCAGTATTCGACTTCGAACTGGAGCCGCGTGGCCGGGCCACGATCTTCCTGGAGGTGGCCTGCGCACCCGACGCGGCAGCAGCGTACAGCCCGCGCCCAGCGTTCCTGGCCGCCTATGTCCACTGCAAGCGCAGCCTGCGCGCCAGCGCCGCCCGCACCGCGGTCATCTCGTCCCTTCATGAAGAGTTCGAGGAGACGGTGCGACGTTCGGCCAGCGACCTGCGCATGCTGGTCACCGAGAAGCCAACCGGTCCCTATCCGTATGCCGGCATTCCCTGGTTCAGCACCGCGTTCGGGCGGGACGCGCTGATTACCGCCTTGCTGATGCTGGCCCTGGACCCGGCGTTGGCCTGCGGCGTGCTCCGCTACCTCGCACAGGAGCAGGCGACCGCGTTCGACCCGGCCTCCGAGGCCGAACCTGGCAAGATCCTGCACGAGATGCGGGGCGGCGAGATGGCGGCGCTGGGCGAGGTGCCGTTCCGCCGCTATTACGGCAGCGTCGACTCCACGCCGCTGTTCGTCATGCTCGCCGGCGCCTACCTGGACCGCACCGGAGACCTCGCCGCGCTGCGCGCGTTATGGCCGCATATCGACCTGGCTCTCGGCTGGATGGACCGCCGTGCCGATGCGGACGGCTTCATCAGCTATGAGCGCAGCACCGGAGAGGGCTTGGCCAACCAGGGCTGGAAGGACAGCTACGACTCCATCTCGCACGCCGACGGCACGCTGGCGCGCGGCGCGATCGCGTTGTGTGAGGTGCAGGGCTACGTCTTTGCTGCGCGCCGCGCCGGGGCGGCCATCGCCCGGCGGCTCGGCTCCGAAACGCAGGCGGCAGCGCTGGAGGTGAAGGCGGAGCATCTGCGCCAGGCGTTCGAGGCGCGGTTCTGGTGCGAGCGGCTGGGCACCTACGCGCTGGCGCTGGACGGTGAGGGGCGGCAGTGCCAGGTGCGCTCCTCCAACGCCGGACAGGTGCTGATGACGGGGATCGCCGCCCATGAGCGCGCCCGGCGGGTAGCGAAGGGACTGATGGATGCGCGCTTCTTTACCGGCTGGGGCATCCGTACGCTGGCCGCCGACGAGGCGCGTTACAATCCGATGTCGTATCACAACGGCTCGGTTTGGCCGCACGACAATGCCATGATCGCGCTCGGCATGGCCCGTGCGGGCTTACGAGGGGAGACAGCCCGGCTGTTCGAGGGCATCTACGCCACGTCGCACGCCATGGATCTCCGCCGGTTGCCGGAGCTGTTCTGTGGCTTCCATCGGCGCCCCGGCCAGGGACCGACCTCCTATCCCGTCGCGTGCACGCCGCAGGCTTGGGCCGCCGCCACCATCCCGGCCTTCGTGCAGGCCAGCCTCGGCCTCAGCTTCGACCCCGCCGCCCGCGCCGTGCGGTTCGACAGCCCCGACCTGCCGGCCTTTCTCGACGGGCTGACGCTGCGCAACCTCTCGCTCGGCGACGCGCGGGTGAGCGTGCAGATCAGCCGTACGCCGGGTGAGGTGTCGGTGAGCGTGATCGAGCGCGAGGGCGACATCCACGTGGTGACGACGACCTGAGGCGGGCTGCGGAGGAGACAGGCCAGGATTCGTTTAAGTAATAAATTAGCGTTTGCGCGTAGCGGCGGCGTGCCGTTTATGCTATGGCACGCCGAGGGGGGCCTGCGATGTCCGGTGCTGCTCTGGCTGTCTGCTCGGCGCTTGTGTTCATAGGTGCAGTCCACCTGTACTGGGCTGTAGGTGGCTCTGTTTGGAAAGCGGGAGCGATCCCTTCAAGGAGGGGCAAACCCTTGATGGCCCCTCGTCCTGCAAGCACTGCTTTGGTCGGCATCACCCTGTTCGGAATGACGGCAATCATCGGTTCAACTGCCGGCATTCTTCCATTGTTCCTGCCCCGCGGCTTTTTGCAGGATGTAAGTATTGTGTTGGCCTTAACATTTGCACTGCGGGCCATCGGCGAGTTTCACTATATCGGCTTCTTCAAGCGGGTCCGGGGCAGCATCTTCGCTGAACGGGACACCTACATCTATTCGCCGCTATGCCTCGTGTTCGCAGTTCTGATCGCTATGATCGCCCTCGCCTGATCTAACCAACATGCGGATGGTCCAGGAAGAAGCGCAGCATCTCTCCGGTCGCATCGGGCCCGCGCGGATCGGTGTAGGAGCCTGCGGTGCTGCCGCCGAACCAGGCGTGGGCCGCGCCTTGGACCACCCAATGCTCGATCACCGTTTGCCCGCGCGTGTCGGCATGCAGCGTGCGGCTGTAGGCGTGGCCGCCGGGGACCTGACCTCGCTCGGTATGGGTCCTGAGCGCCGCGCCCTGCGCTGATTGTGCAACGACTGCCTCCCCGTTGCGTGGATGGACCGTGGTGTCCCGGTCGCCATGGAAGACAATGGCCGGGACGACCCGCCGCTGCGGCGAGGAGCCGGCCATCCGTTGCGCGGAGCCATCGCTGCCCCGCTGCATCGCAGTGAATGCCGAGGGCATGTCGCGTGCCGCCCCACAGGCGAGGCCCGAATGCACCCCGATCGCGGCATAAAGGTCGGGATAGGCGTTCCTCATGACCGCGGCCGCCGCACCGCCGGCCGAAAGCCCGGCGACATAGACCCGCCGTGCATCGACCGCATAGTCGCGCATCACCTCGCGAGTGATGCCCGCGATCAACGACGGCTCGCCGCCATCACGCCGCTGGTCACCTTCGTTGAACCAATTCCAGCACTTCTGCATGTTCGCCGAGCTCGTCTGGCCCGGGTAGGCGACGAGGCAGGTACGCGCCTCGGCCGCCGCGTTCATGCGCGTGCCGGCGGCGAAGTCGTCGGGCGACTGGGTGCAGCCGTGCAGCATGACGATCAGCGGGACGGGCTGCCCGTGGTAGCCGCTGGGCACATAGAGCTTGTAGGGGCGGCTCCCGGCTGGGTTGCTGAAGGTCAAGGCTATGAACTTTGCGCCATCCGGCACAGCGACGGGTGGTGAGGCTGCAGGGTGAGGCCGCCCGCCCGGCAACTCGAACTCGCCTTTGGTAACCTGGTCGAGGAAGCCACGCAGCGCCTTGGACAAACGCGGCTTCATCGAACCATTTGCCTGGCCGGAGGGCCGTTGGCCAGCGCCGGGTATGGGCCTGGCTTGAGGTGCGGGCTTGGCCGCCATCTCGACCGTCTCAACCGTGCCGTCGATGGTTGCGGGACCGCGCCCCGTTTGTGCGTCCGCGCTGTCCGGTGCTGCCTGACCACCGAGCATGCGTTGCAGCGCCGCAGTAGCGTCGGTGAGCCGGCCGGCCGTGGTGAGGCGTGTCGCCTCGAGCAGTCCACGTCGCAATATATGCTTCATCATCTTGGCTTTCTATGCTGGAGCCCGGTAGGGCGTCCCCGTTCGGAACCAGGATCGGCTTCCGTCGTAAAGAGATCGGTGTAGTTCTGCCGCGTGTGGCGGACCTATTGTGTGCGGTCGGCCAGGGCGGCCTTGACGGCGGGGCTGGCCTGCAGCGCGCCCAGCACCTTGACCGAGGCGATGGACGCGCGGGCCAGCTCGGGCGTCACATCCTGCGCGATGCTGGCCAATCCGAGCACGTTGATGTGCAGCATGTCCCCGCGCTCCCGTGCGGCCTCAAGATCCTCGCGGCTGTAGTGCCTGAGGCCGAGGTCGAGGGCTTTCCGTGCCACGGACTGCCGGACGACTTCGGCATGACGGTCGAGCTGGTTGCGGATCGCAGTGCGGATAAAGTCGGTCCGGTTGGAGTAGAATCCGTCCTGCACCATCAGATCGACATGGCCGAGGTCGACATAGCCGAGATTGATCGTGATCTTCTCACTGTCGGCGGCCTTGAGCCGAAGCTCATGTACTACGTTCACCATGGTTTGCCATCCCCTTACCATCCATATGGATGGTAAAAAGGCATATGCAAGGCTTGGCGGTCGATTTGTCAGGCGCGGTGAGACGCGGTGCCAGGCAATGCCGCCCCAATATTCTGGTTGTGGCGGAACAGGTTTTCCGGGTCGTAGCGGTCCTTGATCTCAGCAAGGCGATCGTAGCTCGTCCCGTAGGCGCCGCGCACACGCTCGGCCTCGTCACCCGACATGTAGTTGACGTAGACGGTCCCTGTCGCACGGGGCGATAGCGCGTCGAACAAGCCGCGCGCCCAAGCGATGCAATCAGCGTCCTCTGCTTGGTCGTGCCAGCGTGCATGCACACTCACGATGAACCGGACAGTCCGGCGCGAGAATGCAGCCGTGTCATCGGCGATCCGGCTGACTTCGCCACCAACATGGGCGATCACCACGTAGGAGTCGGCCGATGGCAGGCGCCGGGCGAAGTCGACCATCACCCGCCAGTCCGCGTCGGTAAGGTCCATCAAATCGTGGCTTTTCCAGTAATTGCGGAACCCCGGCTCCAGCAATCCGTCCGCGGCGCACTGCCAGGCGACGAAGTCCCGCGGTCCAATGGTATCCACGATCGGTCGTCCAAGCGCCCGGAACGGAGCGACCGTGCCCTGTCCGTCGGCTATGCTGCCGCAATGGCAGAGACTGATGATGAAGACCTCTTTGCCATGCCATGCCTGCGGAATGAATGCCACTGGTGGGGCCTTCCGGAGTATCGGCCAGCACGTCAGCTCATCGGGTGCCGACGCCAGCAGGTCGCGGAACTGCTGCAACAGTGCCGGCGCCTGCTCCATCGGGTATATCAACATCCCCGCGACAACCTGCGGTTTCAGCTCGTGCAGCCTGAAATCGAACTGCGTCACTACGCCGAAATTCCCGCTGCCGCCGCGCAACGCCCAAAACAGGTCCGGATGCTCCTCGGCGTCGGCCCGGCGAAGCCGCCCGTCGGCCGTGACGATATCGACCGAAGCGAGGTTGTCGATCGCCAACCCCAGCTTGCGGCTGGTCCAGCCATAGCCGCCCCCCAATGTGAGCCCAGCGACCCCAGTGGTCGAGTTGATGCCGACAGGGACCGCAAGGCCGAAAGCCTGCGTCGCCTGGTCCACGTCGGCAAGGAGCGCCCCGCCCGCCACGCGGGCCCGGCGTGCCGTGGGATCGACCTGCACCGAACGCATGCGCGACAGGTCCAGCGTCACCCCGCCCTCGCAAACGGCGCTTCCAGCGATGTTGTGGCCGCCGCCGCGCACCGCCAGCACGGCCCGGTGGTCGCGCGCAAAGTTCACCGCGTGCGCCACGTCGGCCGCGTCGGCGGCCTGGATGATCAGGCCGGGCCGGCGGTCCACCATCGCGTTCCAGATCGACCGGGCGGCGTCGTAATCCGGGTCGCCTGGCGTGACGACGGCTCCGTGCAGCGCGGCACGGAGGTTCGTCGTCGCTGCGCTAGGTATCTTTCTCGTGTCGCCGCACACCGTCAGTATCTGCAGCTTCATGAGCTTGCCTCCTCACGAGACCGGCCGGGCATTGGATCAGCCTACCCAGCGGCATCCCTGCACCACCGGGCGACGTCGGCATGGGTCGCGAACCAGCAGCCGCCGCGGGCCTTGGCGTGGGCGATCAGCTTCTCCAGCACCGGCAGGCGCGAGCGGTGGCCCGACACGTGCGGATGCAGGGTGAGCAGGAACAGCCCGCGCTCTTCCCACGCCGCGTCGAACTCGGCCGTGAAGATCTCCAGCACCGAGCTGGGCGGGGTGTAGGGCCGCAATGCGCTGAAGCGGACGAAGTTGTAGTAGACCGCATCGTCGCGAATCCACTCCGGCGGCAGCTCGACCACCCCGGTCGGCTCGCCATCCGCCTCCAGCTCGTAGGGATCGTCATCGGCCATGAGCGAGCTGTCATACAGCAGGCCGAGCTCGCGGATGATCGACATGGTGTCGACCGAGAAGTCCCAGCTCGCGGTCCGGATGCCCACGGGGCGGGCGCCCGCGATCTTCTCCAGCGTGTCGGCGGCACGGAAGGTCAGGTCGCGCTCCACCCCCGGCGGCAGCTTGGTGTTGGCCTCGTGAATCCAGGAGTGGATGCCGATCTCATGCCCCTCGGCCGCGACGGCACGCACCTCGTCGGGATACAGCAAGGCCGAGACGGCGGGATAGAAGAAGCTGGCGGGAATGCCCTCGCGTTCCAGCAGCCGGCGGATGCGCGGCACGGCCTGGCGGTTGCCGTACTGGCCCTGGCTGATGCGCATCGGGCTTTCGTCGCTGTCGCGCAACGGGATGGTGTCGTGGTCGGCGTCAAAGGAGATCGCGACGGCGCAGCGTGCGCCGCCGTGCCAGGCTTTGGGCGCCAGGCTGCGGCCGGCCCGGGCGCGACCGACGATGCGGCGCCAGGTGGGCTCGGACCACTGCCAGGGCTCGCCGTCGGGGTGTGTGGTCTCGGTCATTCGTGCCTCCTTCGTGTCGCCACGCGATCTTGCGCGCGGCGGATTGAGGCGGCAACCGGCCGAAGAAATCTTGTGCGGTTTGGAAAGGCGTGAGTAGCGTAGGGAAGCAACGACCGGGGCGGATGCAGGCGATGAGCGGAACAGCATTGGGATACGGCCCCAAGACAGGCGCACCCGGCATGTCGGCGCGGCGCGCAATCACCGCGGCGGGCATCGGCAACGTGCTGGAATACTACGATTTCGGCATCTACGGCTTCCTCGCCAGCGTGATCGCCCGCAAGTTCTTCCCCGGCACGGACGAGGTGGCGTCCCTGCTGGCGACCTTCGCGGCGTTCGGGGTGGGGTTCCTGGCGCGGCCGTTGGGCGGCATCGTGCTGGGGCGGCTGGGCGACATCCGCGGCCGCAAGTCGGCGCTGGTGACCACGATCCTGCTGATGGCGGTCGGCACGGTGGGGATCGGCCTGATTCCGGACCACGCCAGCATCGGCGTGCTGGCGCCCATCCTGCTGGTGCTGTGCCGCATCCTTCAGGGCCTGTCGGCCGGCGGCGAATGGGGCAACGCGACCGCCTTCATCGTCGAATGGTCGCCGGAAGGGCGGCGCGGCTATTTCGGCAGCTACAGCCAGGCGTCGGTCGTCGGCGGGGTGCTGATGAGCTCGGCCGTGGCCGCCCTGCTGAACAGCGTCTTTTCCGCGGCCGACATCGATGCGTGGGCCTGGCGCGTGCCCTTCCTGCTGGGCGCGGTGCTGCTGCCGGTGGGACTATGGTTGCGGCGCGGCATCGACGAGACGCCGCGTTTCCGGGAGGAGCAGGCGGGCCAGACCAGTGGCCTCGCCGATCTCGGCACGCCGTTCGGGCTGATGGCGAGGGCGTTCGGCTTCACCGTGCTGTGGACCGTGTCGTACTACGTGATGCTGACCTACCTGCCGACGTTCACGCAGAAATACGCCGGGCTGTCGGCGACGGCGGCGCTGTGGTCCAACACGGCCGGGCTGCTGGCGCTGCTGGTGGCGATCCCTGCCATGGGGGCGCTGTCGGACCGGATCGGGCGCAAGCCGATGCTGATCTTCTGCTGCGTGGCCTTCGTCGTGCTGGCCTATCCCGGTTTTGGGCTGATGCTGTCTGGCCTGCCGTTCTGGGGCGTGGCGCTGCTGCAGATCGGGTTCAACCTGGTGATCTCCACCTTCTCCGGCCCCGGCCCGGCGGCCTTGTCCGAGCTGTTCCCAACGCGGTCGCGCACGACGCTGATGTCCGTGGGCTATTCGCTCGCGGTCGCGATCTTCGGCGGCTTCGCGCCGTTCATCGCGACCTGGCTGATCCGGGCGACCGGCACCCCGATCGCGCCGACCTACTACCTGATCGCGGCCGGCCTGGTGTCGGCAGCGACCATCGCGACGTTCCGGGAGACGGCGTTCGAGCGGCTGCGCTAGACTATTTTCCCCCGTCCACCTGCAGGATCTGGCCGTTGACGAAATCGGCCAGCGGGCTCGCAAAGAACAGTACGGCGTTGGCGATGTCCTGTGGCCGGCCGAGGCGGCGCAATGCGATGGCGCCCAGCATCGCCTCCTGCTTCGTCGCCCCATAGCTTTCCCACTGCGCAGTGCTGGCGGGATTGCTGGGGATCAGGCCGGGGGCGACGCTGTTCACGGTGATCCCGTGCGGGCCAAGCTCGTGCGCCAATTGCCGCGTCAGGCCCACGACGGCGTGCTTGGCGCTGGCATAGGCCTGGATGCCCGTCAGCGAGGCCTGCAGCCCGGCACCCGACGAGATGTTGACGATCCGCCCCCATCCGGCCCGCTTCATGCCGGGTGCGGCGGCCCGGCTGAGCGCGAAGGCCGCGCCCAGGTTCACCGCGAAGATGCGGTCCCAGTCCGCGTCCGTGATCTCCTCAACCGGGCGGAACACCTGACCGGCGACGCCGCCCGCGTTGTTGACCAGCACGTCCACGGCCGCGCCCGCTGCCTGCTCGACCCCGGCGATCCAAGCGGCGCCGGCCCCGCGATCGGTCAGGTCCACCACCGCCATCTCGGCGCCGGCGACCGTGGCCGCGACCGGGTTGCAGCCGAACACGCGGGCGCCAAGGCCGGCAAAGGTCTCCGCGATGGCTTGGCCCAGCCCGTGCCCGGCGCCGCTGACCGCGACGACCTTGCCGTCGAAACTTAGGTTCATGGCAGCAGCTCCAGCAGGTTGTCGTCGGAAAGCGGCCGGTGTCCGTCCTCGATTTCGTGGATCAAGGCAGGCGCCGATCTCCGCGATCGGGGCGATCTGCACGTCCACCTCGGTGCGGCGCTTGCGGACGGCAAGGTCGCGCCAGACGCCGGAATGCGTCTTGGCGCTGGGCCGGTTGAACGCGACCATGGCATCGACGCTGGCCTTCGCCTGCGCTTCTGTAGCGCTGTGCTGGAAAGCGTCGGGATCGAAGCCGTTGAAACCGCGGGGCTCGATCCCCTCGGCCAATGCCACGCTAACCGCCTCTGCCCCGAGGGCGCGCCAAACCGGCAGCAGCTCCGGCCGCGCGAGGCAGTCGGCGATGCCCTGATCGCCGAGCGCCTGGGCAAACAGCATCGACCCGTAGCCGAGCTTGCCCCA
>JAABUL010005695.1_pt1 | contig 15235 bp, 18 predicted proteins | sample 5559151 | NCBI WGS metagenome assembly JAABUL01 (sample SAMN10711876, study PRJNA513368) | rock metagenome | isolation source: Antarctica rocks | place: Antarctica: Victoria Land, Pudding Butte sud | reverse complement strand
CGGGGGGGGTGAATGGGTTAAAATGGATGGGGGGTTTGATGGGTTGATAGGGCGGGGGTGGTGGTGGTGGGGAGGATGTGGTGGTGGTGGCGGTAGTGGTAGTGGTGGTGGTGGAGGTGAATGAGTTATATGGATTGGGGGGGAAGTTGGTAGGGCGGGGGGTTTGAAGAGTTGATAGGGCGGGGATGGTGGAGGGGGAGGTGGATGTGGATGTGGATGCGAGTGTGGGTGATGATGGGTTGATGGGTTGATCGGAAAGGGGGGGGGTTTGTATAGGGTTTTTATAGATGAGAAAGGTAGATGAGTGAAGAGGAGGCTTTGAAAGGACGAGGGGTGGAGATGTGATGGTGGTAGTGGTAGTAGTAGTGGAGATGATGTGATATGAAAGATGCTAGAGGGAGGTAGCGAGAAAGAAAGAGAGGAGGAAAAGAAGAGGAGGAAAAGAGGGATGATGAAGATGGAGATGGAAGAGAAGAAGGAGAAAAAGAAGAAGAAGGAGGAGAAGAAGGAGGGAGAAGATGGGAGAAGATGGGGAAACATAGGGGGACTGCGCTGATACATAGCTTTTGAAGCATTTTCAAATAACTCGCAAAATTCGGGGGTATTTGCAACTCCAAAAAAACCTCTCCAGTCATCATTTTCTTTCATAAAAAATATAGATATACCGGTTTCTGGAAAAACTCCGGTTCCCTTTTTCCTTTTCCTAAATGGTGAGAATAGGTAGTTGTCGGAATATCCGAATTTGTTCCGGACGCTACTGTATATGATGTCGCCTTGTGAGGAAAAACGCATTTTACGCTCCATAAAAGTCGCTACGCATCAAACATTCTTGGCCGCCAAATCCGGACTCAAAAACTCCGTCAGCGCCGCATCGCAATCCCACTCCGGCAGCACAATACACCCATCCATCTTCGCAACAACCGGCGTCTCCAGCCCCGCCATCTCATCCGCCTTCTCCAGCCACTCCTTCCACGCCAGACTGCGCGGCGCGATATTCCCGTTCTGCACCCACTCGATGCTCCTGGTGATCGCAATAGCCTTCCACAGCGCCTTGGTAAACGTCTCGTTGTGCTCGTCACCGGTGAAAGCAACGCGCTCGGTGTGGAAGCGCGACAAGTCCCAGTTCCAGCGCTGGGGCAGGGCGGCGGCGGTCCAGTAGGCGGCGTTGAGGATGATGTAGGCGGCGGCGAAGCAGAGCTGCAGGGGCAGCTGGGCGTTGGAGAGGAAGATGACGGCGCACATGAGGAGCAAAGTGGCGGTGAGGGAGATGAGGCGGTAGGCCGTGGGGCCGACGTGGTAGATGCACTGCTCTGGGTGCCAGTAGAGCTCGCGGGCGACGTCCTCGTCGCATTTGACAATCATGAAGGCGCCTTGGGGGTAGTAGATGACGACGTCGGAGACGGGGACCTCGCGGGTAGATATGCGCTTTTTGAGCTCGAGGGACCAGCGGGAGCCGATGCCGATGATGGTGGAGAGGAGGGAGAGCAGCAGGACGGCGAGGAAGGCCATGCCGTCTTCTTTGGTGATGGCGAGGACGAGGATGGCAAATGACATGGCGCAGCCGAGGATGGAGAGCCAGGTTAGGGGACCGAAGAGGGTGGCTTGCACGGTGGGCCGGTTGGGGTTCTTGGTGATGCGTTCGCAGCGGACAGAGTAGGCGGGGAGGTTATCGCCATCGTGGAGGAGGTGAGCGATATGGTTGACATGGTCTCTGATACCACCTGAGCGAGCTCCGAGGACTTTGCCAGTGGAGGGGGTGAGGCGTTCGGGACGAGAGGTTCGGATGAGGGCTTGCGGTGCGGGGAGCAGGCGGGGGAGGAGGAAGAAGCGCGAGTTGGTTGAAACTTGGGCGTTGGCGAGAATCGAGGCTTCTCCGAGGATTGCGAGACTTGATAGAGGATCAGTCAATAATTGCCATGGTAGTGACATCTCACTCGGTGGGAAACTCACAAGCCAACAATGTCAAGTCGCAGTGTCGCGAGGAAGCCGCCTGTCAAGAAATTCAACATCCTTGCGTTTGGGACAAAGTGACTGTCATCGAGATACTAATCGGACCGTCCCGCGGTCTATATAGGAGTCCGGACTGCTATATTTGACGCTTGGAAAGAGAGCTCTAAGATGCATTGATGCTCAGCCTCGGAACTGGTGGTGGCCCTGGAGCGCCAAGCGCTGCGACCCCCAGAGCCTCCAATCAGCGAGCATCCATATCCACTCGCTTACTGCTCATCAAACATCATCGTCACTCAAAGGGCTGTGCACTTGATATTTTTTCTTGTCATCGAAAGGCTTCGAGCTGCGGTTAGAGCTAACGACCTGTTGAGCAGCGTCTTTCTATGCTATGAGTGGGAAAACAGAGCCTGAAGCCGTAGTACATATTATTCTGGGTATCGGAGAATGAAAAGCTGGCAACCCTGGCCAGAACTGCTTCATGGCTTCGCACCGCTGACAAATTCTCCCGCCACAGCATGACCATTTGTTGTGTCCTCTGTAGTCCCATTAATAGTCCCGTTGGCAGCCTCGGAAGCACCGCCGTCGAGCTTTGATACTACTCCATTTCTCACATTGCCATTGGTTTGCACCCCATTCTCGCCCTGCTCCTCCTTGACCTTGTCCATAAAAACACTGGCCGGTCTGTCTCCCTTGCTCTATCGGCTTCTACTTCTCGACCAGCTCTGTCGTCTTTCAGACAGTGACCTCCCCAGCCCAGTACTCCACCTCTTCCGTCTTGGCGCATCTCCACCCCCATCAAGCCCTAATACCTTGCGCATCTCCACGATCTCGGCATGATCCCGTGTATTTCTCATTCGATGGCACCAAGTCACTCGCTCGTCTTCGAACATGAACTCTCCACCCACTTGGTAGAAATCCCCTCCCTTCATCATGTCACGGCCCGCTCGTAATGTTTGCCAGAATGACTTGATCGTGTTCATGGGGACGGAGCTTTTCATGTATTCGGGGTGTTTGCTGCCCAGGTTCAAGGTGCGGGTCATGCCTAGAAGGTCGTAGAGCTTCTTGGTTGGATCGGCATAGATGGGAAAAGGGCAGGCTGTTTCTTTGGTATACCAGGGTATTAGACTTGATTCGCCGCATCCGATGATAACAAGCTGTGTAGGTATTGAAAGGGTCTGTAGAGCTTCGGGCGTGATTGCGGATGAGAGGGTTTTGAGATATTCTTGGCAGTTCTTCAACATGTCAGTCTAAAGTCTCTGGCGAAAATGCTTGAATTCGCTTACACCACAGAAGAAATGCCGTATAAAGATGACCAAAGTTTTTTGCCGGTCATTGTTGGCGTAGAGGCTCTTGAAAGTATGGGATTTGCCAGCAGCGTCCAGGACCGGAAGATCCGCGACTTTCGCAAGATCCGATCTCGAGGGCGACTTGCTGGAAACATTTATATCGCCATTCGGATCGCAAGTAGGCCCTTGGTTGGTCTCTGTAATGATTGCCATACCGCTTGATATGTTGGAGGTATCACACAAGATCTCAAGGGATCGCGCAGCTGAGTCGATCCGACGTGGTTATGTAGACGACAGGTTGTTGTAGACAATGGAAGGACAGGAAGTGAAAGACGAAGGGCGCACGAGCACGGGATCAAACAAGCATGGCGGCGGCTGACTTGAGTCGTCGTAGATCTTCCTGCCCTATGCCGCGTCTCAGTAAAAACGATCAGAAGAAATCGTGACTCTGGCATGGAAGATCTATCGCCACTAGTATTAACTAGCAAATCATCTTGCAGGATGGCACCCACACTTGCCGTTTCAGGCAACCGGACTCCCTAATCTGTTCACGCTCAGCGATACACTAACCTCCTTTGTGACCACTAGCGACGCCACTTTCCCTGCAGCATGGACTCCGATTGGAGCATGCAGCAAGCGCCAACCGTCAGTGACCATCCTCGGATATAGAGTTTTCCGGCTGGATAACGGACCTGCAGCTGAAACATGAACGGTGTCGCATTCACAACCTTCTTTGGCGGCACAGCCATTGTTCTCTGGGAGAGGGTGGGACAAGTCAGATCTTGGTTATCGACGGTTGTTCCACTCTTGTGCAGATTTTAACATGTTTGGCTTTTTAAATGTTACAAGTGGGCTCCAAGGGCGTTAAAGGCATTGTCTTTACTGGGGAAAGTAAGGTAATGCATCGTCTATAGTAGGTTTAGAACAACCGATGCAAAAGATATCAAACGTTAGATGCAGTATACCCGTGTCAATGAACAGTTGGACCGGAACGAGTGTCATTGCAGAACGCACAGCTATTCTATCTAGCGAAAGTATGACCGAGGTAAGAAAGTGCATCAAAGGAGTGTAATCGCTGCGAAGCAGCAAGCCAAAGAGGCGTAGATAAAACATGTTGCATTCTGATATCGTCCCCTGCAAACAACGAGACCGAAGGGCGAGCATGATCCAGCCCCCAACGTTCGGCAGAGCGCGGATATGTACTCCCACTCTGCGATGGCTGTTTCCGGCCTGGCAAGGGTGTCACAGATCCTCCTCCCTACTTTTGGTCGTGTGGCGTGAGCAAGCATTCTCCCTTGGCGGATAGGCGAGCTTCATGGGGGTCAAGAGGCCCGTGGTAGCTTCATCACCCAAATGTGCTTTGGCAGTGCATGCACTTCCTCAGGCACGCTGGATCATGCAAGAGCATCCGGGGCCTGTTGTGGACCTTGATTCTCTGTCAAACTTAGAACCATCTGGCATTTTACTCCAAGCAACCATTGAAACGTCTTGGATCAGTCGCAGTTTCCGAGTCCTACTTGACTAGCAAAAGCAGTAGACACACTTCGAGCATCGTCATCATCCCCATTCTGCCCGCGTGGGAGGCGGCTGCTGGCGGAACTTCCACCGAAGCCGCTGCTGTCAGCGGTACGTCCACCAGACTCAACATAGCGCTTCAGCCGGTCAGATTGGCTGAGGCTGGTCTGTTTGGCGTCATTAATACTAAGGCCAGCCAAGCTGACTCCGCCTTGCCCGACAGACTTGCCGTCAACGGTGCTGGCTCCGTTAACATCCGACTCGGTGGCCGCATTGGATTCACCGGCCACACTCTCAGTAGCTCTGCTCTTAGCACCGTTCATGCGACGTCCATTGAGTGAAGGCCAAGTGTCTTGGAAACCAGAAAACATTTGCGGATATGCTGATGGAACACCGACGCCGCCAATGGCGGAAGAGTGAACAGACGACACATCATCAGGGATGTAGCCTACGATTGAGCCAGAGTCGTTGTATTCCTGGCGGGTGCCGTTGCGTCCATTGGTCATTCCGTTGGCCATATCAGAAGCACGCTGGTAAGACATCTGGTAGCGTTGAGGGCCACGGTACGACTGCTTCGGACGGCTGAATTGTAGCAGAGAGATTTGGAGATTAGATAGCGGTCCTTCCACTAAGCAATTCCGTTCCTTGAAGTGCAGGAGCAGATAATGCCACAATGGGTGTTTCGAGAGAACCTTCGGATTGCCGAGGATAACCAATCCATATTTCGCACGGGTAAGGGCGACATTGAGACGACGAGGGTCACTCAAGAAACCAATGCCTTGATGGTCGTTTGAGCGAACACAGGAAAGGACGATGAAGTCTTTTTCACGGCCTTGGAAGGCATCAACAGATGCGACTTCAATCTCCTTGTAGTTTTCCTTCTTGAAGGTCCCATTAGTTTGCATTGAACTGACGACATAGCTTCGCTGGCCCTCGTATGGTGTAATGATGCCAATGTCACCGGGCTGCACACCGGCCTTGAAGAACCGCGTAATAATCTTTTCCACGTTCGAGGCCTCAGTACGATTGAGATACGATGTGCCAGAAGCTGATATCTCTTCGTTTCCAAGATTAGACCAGAACATCATCGGTGAATCAACAACTGGCCAGGGAAAATCCACATCACGTCGAAGTCGCTGTTGCATAGTCACTCCGTTCTGTAGAGATCCTTCGTAGAACATGTTCGATGGAAATTCAGATAGACATGGATGCATACGGTACTGCACATTCAAACGGATGGGAGCGCAGCCGAGTATGACGAGGCGCTCAAATAAGGATTGATTGAGACCTGCTTTGGCAGCCTTCTTGTTCATGATGACTGGGCCAAGTTGCTGGTGATCACCAACGAGCACAACTTGCTTGCAGCCAAGCACCAGTGGGATCATGCACTCTGGCTCTGCGGATTGAGTAGATTCGTCGATGAGGACAGTACGGAATTTGAACCTGGAAAGACGTGGATCGCCTGCTCCAACGCAGGTACAGCAGATAACGTCTGCGTTAGTAAGAATCTCGCGTTCAGCACTACGAGTAAGCTGCTTGTACTTCTTCTCATCCTGGCTAGATAACTCCCCAAGCTCACTCTTCAGCTGATTCAGCTTAACCAGCTCGACATTGCTATCGTTCATACGGACCTGCTCATGAAGGGAAAGGAAGCCAACAGGAGACTCCACATCCTCACGAGATTTCGCTGTCACTCGAACAGTCTTCAGGCCTGTCTTGTGTATGCGCTCACAGAGTTGGTCCACAGCTACGTTAGATGGGGCACAAACAAGTACTTGACCGCCGTTAATCTTCGCCAAGTGGTAGATGATGGTGGCAGAGGTAACGGTTTTTCCAGTACCAGGAGGTCCCTGGATCAAACTCAACGGCTTCTGTAACACACTCTTCACGGCATTGATCTGACTACCGTTGAGTTCTGGTAATCCAGGTACGCTGTATTTCTTTGGCATCTGCGTTTTCATAGGCGCTGCTGCAACTTCATGGCCAAGGAGACGATGAAAGATGTATCCAGATACGCTCATCTCGTCTACAGCAAACGTCTTCATAGCCAGCTGCATACGATCAAAAGAGGTGGCTTTCCATACATAATCGGCACTAAAGTTATGGGTGCACTCGGTGGGCACGGATTTGTGATCACCCTTGGCTCTGAGTTCGATCGTGACTTCGTCTGATTGATTGTTCGGAATTTTAATGACATAGCCCACTCCTTCCCACTGTGGACGAAGCTCTCCAGTATACTTGATACGCATTTCGTCGCCAACTGCAAGCTTCACGTCTCCAAGTTCCAGCTTCGGTAGCACGAAACTAGCTAGGTGCTTGTTGTTGAGCCCAAAGTCCCAGCGAACAATAAGTCCATCTTGTGATTGTGACTCCTTGAGCTTTCGGTCGTAGTCGGCCTCGATCTTCACAAGGGGACCGAACACATTCTGATATTGGTATGCATCGTCGTAGTGAAGTAGTACTGGGGCCGGCTCGTCGTCCACGCCTACGCCTTTTTCGAGATCCGCAATGGTCGCTGCAGCGTTATCTTTCCACATCTCCTCAAGTTTAGCAATCATCTGCGGGCTTAAATGGCGTGCACGGAGTTGCTCCTGGTCTGATGGTGCGGAGACAAGCCAAGTTAGAAAGGAGCGGTCCTCAATTAATGGCTGCCATCTAGAAACATCCCAGTTCATATCCTTCGAAGAAGGCATAGCGGCGCATGGCTGACGGCAAAGGAGGACCACGACCGTATCCGACTTGGCTGGTATGAAGCCCAACAAGAAAACGTTTTTGGTCCCGCAATTATAGCATTCTAGGACAGTATCTCCCAGCGATGAGCTAGGGTGTAGCTGAACTTCCTTGTGCCGAGCGCGGACCAGGTGGTTGATTATGTGGGAAGAAGAGGTGTTGCCACGAGCGCTGCAAAACCACTTGCTACAAGCCAAACATCTTACGACAGAGCTCGGGTTGTGAATACCGCAATAGCTAAACAGAAAGGGTCAGTCTCGCCTGTGCTACAATCTTGACAGTGGGGGGCTAATCTCACGCGCATGCATGTGGTGGTAGTTCCTTCTCCTCTTCAGGTCTCATGCCTGCTTTTCCATCTACTCCATCCAGTGGCATGCTAAGCATGCTCTCAGTATCATCGTCATCAAAAGCCTCTGTACCATCGTCTTCGTCATCATGGCGACGTCTCCTAGGTCCTCCAGTTAGATTGCCCCTGCCGTACTCCCCATCAAGTATATTCTCGTCTGGGTCGATGGTCGAGAGGTCATCTCCAGCGTTTATTGTTGGTCCGGAGTCCGAAACGATAGAATTGTTGATGCTGTTGAAGAATTCCATAGTAGGGTGAGGATATTGCCGACAGTTCAATTAGCTTGTTCCCTCGTAAGCTGTCTGTCCTTTCAGATTCCGAACATATATTGTCCTATGCCCATGAATGTGGCCTCCCAGTAAGAGTTCACGTCTCCTAACAGCGCTCTACGCAGTGTCGTTGGGTGTATGGTACCTTATGTAGAGGCGGGAATTAGGAGTTAAGTGTTCTGTGGCGCAGGACTCATGTATTTTCAGGACTCTTCTATTCCCTTCCGGTCCAAGACTCCAAAGGAAAAGGAAGCGATGAAGTAGGAAACAGAAGAGTGAGTTGCTCCGGGCGGGTTGTTGTACGGAGGTAAGGTTCGCGAAGCAAGCGTTCCTGGACTGCAAATGCAAAGTGACCCCACTAGCCGAATCAAAACTTCGACACTTTTGTATTTCACTACAGCCCAGAAGATCGACTTTTTCTCGTTCTACGACATCTAGAGGACTAGGAAGCAATGGGGAGGAAACTGATTTGGTCAACAAGATGATAGTGCGCCTCCTGTCCGCCTTTAATCTCTCCTTCCCACCACAGTCAACAGCACCTCAACCCATGACCAAACTCCCACTGACCCATCCAAAAGCGACGACAAGCCCGCCAGAGGCGAGACTACCTCCACCGCCGCGCCCTTACTCTCCGCGACGCCGAGACTGCTGAAAAGCGTGCAAAACTCAAGGCTTCCCTCGCAACCGGCAAACCCCTTGACCCCTCCATCGCCAACGACAAAACCCTTCGCGAAGACTACAAATACGATGAAACCGCCCCCACAGATATCCAAGAGTCCCTTGACGACGAATATGCCCATCTCTCCGGTATCGTCGACCCCAGGCCCTTGGTCACAACCTCTCGCTCCCCTTCCACTCGCCTTTCTGCTTTCGCAAAAGAGATCCGCCTTTTGATTCCCACTTCCATACGCCTCAACCGCGGGACGCTGGTCCTTCCCAACTTGGTCCAATCAGCAAACTCGTCTGGACTTAGCGACCTCCTGCTCCTCCATGAACACCGCGGCACCCCAACCGCCCTCACAATCTCTCACCTTCCCCACGGCCCTACCGCATCCTTCTCCCTGCATAACGTACTCCTCCGTCATGACCTCCCCTCGCCCTCCCGTGGCACAGTCTCCGAGTCCTATCCACACCTATTTTTCGAAGGCTTCACCACCCCGCTCGGAAAACGTGTCTGCCAGATCCTAAAACATCTTTTCCCACCTCGAGAGGCTGCGATAACGAACCAGAAGGTCGGAAATAGGGTCGTTACCTTCAAAAATATCGAGGATAGTATTGAGGTGCGGCATCATGTATTTGTGCGGACGGGGTATCAGAGTGTAGAGTTGGCGGAGGTTGGGCCGAGGATGACGATGCGCTTGTTCGAGATCAGAGGGGGGACTTTGGAGGACAAGGGCGGCGACACGGAGTGGCATATGAACCAGTATACGAGAACCGGGAGGAAGAAGGATTATTTATGAACATTTCGGTGGAATTACAATGCTCATGCTACTCGCTCTTCATATTCATGCTAGGTGAGAGAACAAGACTACGGAATTTGAATTATCCGGTGGGAAGCCTGGGGTTGAACGAAAAAGGCAGATATAGCCATGACCGAAGAGAACAAGTGGTAGGAAATAGGACTGGATACCGAGACAGCAGTGAAACAAAGCCGCAAACGGCAAGAGGTGTCGCAGCGGAGTCGAGCAAGAAAATTAAACCGCAAGGGCTCCTCCCCTTCTCCATAGGCGGTAAAAAACCGTTTAGCTATAAAATACCCCAATCGAACACATGAAACGGCCTTTGATTCAACCTACCCCCAACAACACCATTCCTTCCCCCACAACAGTCTTGCCCATACCTGAAACTCCCTCCCCACAGCGCCCCAGTGCCTGTATTCTCTGACCTCCCCATTCAAACACCCTGCATCCACTGCTTCATTCCCCCCAGGCTCTGCTTTTCTCAAGAGACCAACGCCTTCACCCCTTCAATTCCGCCAACTACAACCCTTCACTCTGTCTTCCCTCAATCCCCGTTTCTCAGAGAGTATTCCCATCTCTCACACAACCAACCTCCCTCTTTCAGGGCTCGTCTCTCTTATGCTAAGGTTTAAGAAATCATTGGTTGTTGTTACTTCTTTTTAGAGGTGGTGATGGTTCTTGTCGCTCCATTCTTATCGCAGGTCTCCCTCTTTTCCCTTACTTTCTCCAAATACCTATTCCGCCCCTCCCTCCCCCGCCTCAACCCCCTCGCGCCTCCGTCCTTTCCTGTCCATTCCCATCTCCTTTAGCGCCCTAGATATCGTGCTCTGACCGACAACAATCTCCCACTCGTCAAAAAGATACTCCTTCATCCCATCCTGCTCTGCCCATGGCTGAGTCCCTACATCATGCCGCAGTCCGATCCTGGCCGCAGGTTGGATCGACGCCGGTGGTCCTGGTGCAGCCATGCTGTGCGGGGGTGTGTGATGACTCCAAGTTCTTAATCGCGTTCTAATCCTTCTGACGGTTCTGACGGTTCTGGAAGCGACGCCCTCGACGTCGGCGGTAATGTCGGTCGACAATCCTTGCTGTAGATGTAATGCAATTCGATCTCTCTGGGTAGAGGGAAGGGGAGGAGCCATATCGCGTTAGAATGGGTGTCAAAATCGGTGCTACGACTTACCAATTCTACATGTAGGCGACAGAGATATGTAAAATACATCAAAGAACATACCTACAACAAGGTTTCGTGAGGTTGTGGATCAGGTAATTCATGAATAGATACTAGACTCTTCCGCCACTGGGCCGAAGTTCGGAAGCCATATCAAATTTCAGGCATACTATTATTCGTCGTTGTAAGATACCTAACTGAATAGTTTAGGATATATTCTCTCTGCTAGATACGGCTGGGATTTAATTACAATCTGATAATGGCACGATTGGTGGTGGTCCTGGATATTTCACCTACATATAAGGGTAAATCAAAAGTTCGTTTCCGCCGTATTACCATTTCATTCGAATATAGTTTCATTGTCCTCAACCCCTTCTCCCCGCCCCTCCCCCAACCTCCTCACATCCCGTGTCCAGCTTTACCCCCTACAACCAAATTTCGATTGTAGAATACGATGTTTGCAGGAGAAGCTTGGGGTGGAAAGTTTGTCAAATGGACGGGAAGGAGAAAGGTAGAGGGAGGAGGAACCGGGGAGAAGGCGGGATTGGAGGCACTAAATCATCGTCATAAATACAAATAGTCACAGATGTCTGGCTGAGGAGTTGGGTTCGACAGTTCATCAAAGCAGAAGCACGGTTGGGATCAATTGATTGCTCTTTTTTCAATGGAACAAAGTAAGGTAGGTAGCTACTTTAATGCAACGATCAAGGCTTGTTGCCCTGCAGAAAACAGCCAAGAGAGGGTCCACAGTCGGGGATCAGCAGAGGCGTGCGTACAGTAGTAAGCGATTGCTGTAGGGTAGGCTGCGGACTGCGGTACGATCAGCGACGTACATACCTTACCTATGTAATGCTGCAGCCCTAGGGCCAAAGATCTATGCTTATCAACTTGCTACGTTTTCGATTCCGAATCTTTCATATTTTAGCATAGGTTCGAAATTTTAACATCTTTATACTTGAAGAATCTCTGCACCCATGACTCTTTGGAGGCAGATTTTTATTTCGCGACTCCACTATTTATAATGTTAAATTCAAAGAACGAGGTCGAGCTGGAAAATTTTGGGGGCATCAGTGATGCCGCAAGAAAGGACAATGAAATAGACTCAACTAATTCCACTCAATTGCCATCTCATCAATCTTCGCAAAAGACCGGCACAGAGAAACCGGTTAACGATGAGGCGCCAGCATTGCCTGACATATCGCGCTCTCGAGCTTTCGTGATCATATCCCTTCTCACTGGAGTTAGCTTTCTCAATACGATGGGTTCTGGGATTCTGACTGTTGCACTTCCAACAATTGCGCGAGATATCAATCTGAGCCCGAATTTGCTACTGTGGCCTGCCTCCGTCTATGCTCTTGCCGCCGGGTGTACACTGCTTATTTTTGGTGCTGTAGCAGACGTTGTGGGCAGTAAAAGAGTATGGTTGGCTGGGGCCGGTTTCTATATTGCGTTCACTCTGGCCTGCGGTCTTGCTAGAACAGGTATCCAGCTCATCCTGTTTCGAACAATCCTTGGGATAGCTATTTCGATGTGTCTGCCAAGTGCTGTAAGTATTACGACGAATTCCTTTCCTCGAGGGAAACGACGAAATATTGGTTTTGCTTGCATGGGAATGGGACAGCCACTGGGTTACTCAATTGGTTTGATACTGGGAGGAGTATTTACAAATACCATTGGCTGGCGATGGGGATACTACCTGAGCGCCATCATAAATACGGGCCTCTTCGCTGGAGCATTATGGGGTCTACCATCTGAAAAGTCACGAGAAGCGGTATCTTGGGGACGTCTCCTGCACGAAATCGATTGGATTGGGGCCCTTATCATAAGCATATCGCTGGGATTACTATCATATGTTTTGGCGTAAGTTTCTTTGACTGCACTTTCACCTGAAAGATGTTAATACGGATTTAGCATGGTCACTGCAAGCTATTCTCGTCTTGGAGATGCTCCAAACATCGCCCTTTTGGTTGTGGCGATCGTTCTAATGCCAGCATTTGTCTTCTGGGTTGCCCGGCAAGAACGCTTGGGGAAACCAGCAATTATTCCCAACAGCCTTTGGAAGAATACTCCTTTTACTGCAACCTGTGTCGCGGTATTCTTCACGTGGGCAGTCTTCAATTCCTTTCAATATTTTGCTACTCTATTGTAGGTTTAAATGCTACCTTCGTTATTGTAAGACTACTAATTGGATATTTTCAGTTTTCAGCGGGTCCAAAGGCTGTCGGCCATTCAAACATCTGTTCGCTTTCTTCCTATGGTGGTAGTAGGGGCTGGAACCAATATCGTCACAGGATTTCTTGTCGACAAAGTCCAAGTCCGCACGCTAGTTGTTGGTTCGGCAGCGATTACCCTCTTGCCGCCTATCCTGATGGCAGTGATTCAGCCGCAATGGATATACTGGTCAGCAGCATTTGTGTCAATGCTGCTCTCACCGCTCCATCCTGACGGTAAGATTTCTACGCTTTGACGTGCTGACCTGTGATTTTACTAAGACTAATTCCAGTTCTCTTCACCGTCTCGAATTTGATCATATCCAACGCGTACCCTGGCAAAAATCAAGGTCTAGCCGGAGGCGTGTTCAACGTTATGTCTCAAATTGGGAATTCGGTTGGGCTAGCAGTCACAGCCGCAATAGCGGCATCTGTCACAGCTCACGGAACCCTCAAGGGCCAAGACCCCAATAGCCCTGACGCATTGCTGAGGGGATATCATGCTGCGTTCTGGACCATGTTTGCCAGCATGGTTTTTGTGTGTTGTATCACCTTTTGGGGACTTCGAAAGGGGGGGAAGGTGGGTGGTAAAAGCGAGTGATGGTATAAATGCAGGCGGTTGATTTTAGCGATGACCAAATACCCATCCACGCCATCGTCTTATACGGAGTAAGGTAAAGTAGGCGAGCAAAGATGACGGGATGTCGTAAGTTTGCGGCGCGGGCCTGACAACGAATCGGACGGGACTCCGTGGGGAAAAACTAGAGAGAGTAGTGAGATTGTAACCGAAGCTGAGGTTACGAAGGAAGCACCAAGGATTAATGACCTAGGATCAGTGCATCAGGTAAGGTTTCTACCTACAGACTACAGTACATGTTTAAAACCCATCCCGCGTTTCCCACGATCTACTATGTATTACAAGTACTAGCTGATGGAGCTAAGCTCCAAGTAGGCCGAAGTATACCTTACGGAACAAGGCTAGAGTGCGGATTAGCGGGCCCGTAAAACCGAGTAGGGCTAATTTCCAACGTCAGCTTGTAAGAATCCTCATCCTCATTGATTGTTCTTCTGTAATCCTGAATCCCAAAGGATTCCAGGGCGATCGATCCATGCATGCGAGATACGATTGTCAAGCGTTGTTTCCCCGTAACATGAGAGACTTCTCCGTAGTAGTGGACAGGACATGAAAAGACTATTCACATTCCAATATGAATCCAATCAACCACAGACACACACGGACGTTGTCGACCTTCATGCGTAGTAGACGGCGCAGCTAAAGTACCTTTTGGTTCCCGAGACTCAGCCTTCCCTCATGCACCTGGCCATCCTCAGCCAGGCTCTCGAGATGACGATTGCAATGCTAGTCTTGGCATAGAGAGAGTAACCCGTCCTGTCATTCACAATCTTAGCCAGCAGGCCCCCCTTCCAATCTGACTTAACTCACCGCCATTCACCCCTCCACTGTCGTTCTAGGCTTGGGGTGAGACAATATACAAAAGTCGACGGCTTAGAGAGTCAGCATCATGACATGATCGCTAATTCGAGGCAATCTTACAATAATGTCGGAGGTAGCGATAGTTTCAAATGGGCTTTTCCAGGAACCCGATGCGATGCGTAATTGGATCGTTTCCGACGGGTTCACAACGCCAGTGAAGAGTTGAAGTGCTTCTTGCAGAGGATACCTGTGCAGGTCTAATTGAAAAAGAATTGGTACGGGGATTATATTGGAAGGTTGCACTGTATCCCCGCAAGGCTTCGCTGATCTACTAGTTCCCTTCCGCTGTCGAAGTCTTTGACGGTGGAGCGGGTGAGGAAGCAGGGGACGGACATGCCATTGCGGCTCGGCAGCTACTAGGCATATATACCCTAACATAGGTACATGGTCTCTATGCAAAACCCTGAGGCCTCTCTGGGCCACGAGGTTTGAACGGCCTGCCACATGCTCCACTGACTGGACGGCAGCTCTAGACACATGTTGGACTTTTGACGATGGAAAGAACCCAAGGCCGCCGCACTGACCCGGATGACCCCAGGACCGTCAGGGCAATGGAAGAGCTATGAGTAATGCTCTAGTGAGCAACCTCATTACACTAGCACTGTGGGCGGAAAGTTGAGAAGCCTCACAAAAGCTCCCAAATACGCCTCAAGTCATGCCCTTACATTAATGCTAAATCCTGTATGAAAATGGGTGGGGACCTGGTATGACCATGATTACTGGGTTCTGCAGCCTCGTTTACGAGCTGATATCGTGCCAATGGTCCTCGACTTTCTTTGTTGGGTTACATCATCGGTAATGGT
>JAABUL010005694.1_pt1 | contig 15238 bp, 22 predicted proteins | sample 5559151 | NCBI WGS metagenome assembly JAABUL01 (sample SAMN10711876, study PRJNA513368) | rock metagenome | isolation source: Antarctica rocks | place: Antarctica: Victoria Land, Pudding Butte sud | reverse complement strand
CTGCGGGGTGGTGGGCCGGGCGGGAAGGCGCTGTCGCACATCCATGCGGCGCCCCCTAAGTGACGCCCATCCAGCGCTTCAGAAGAGGTGCACGGCGCGTACACCGCGCTGCGGCACCGCAGCGCCTCTTCACGGGCTTGAGTGATGACCGCAATCATTTTGCAAGTGTGTGACGCAGCATGCGAGCGCTGTGCACGGTGTTCTGGCACCGTGCATCTTCCCCATGCAGTGCGAATCTGGACACGCATCCACGAGGCCGCTGCACTTGAAAACCTGCAAACAGCTGGCTGATACGCTCCACAAATTGTGCAAGAGGGGAACATGCCAGAGCGACGTGACCATCACGGCATGGCTGGTATTTCAGGTGTGCGGCTGGCACCGATGGCGGCGGTGGTTGCACCACCTGCGAGAGGCTCGTCGCCCTGAGAGGCTGCGAAGGAGAGCCGACACGCTTCGTGCAGAGCTCCCTCTAGAAGTATGAACAGGTGCCTGCCAATCATATCAGTCAAAGACGGCATGCGCTCACAGGTGCATGCCGCGTATGTCACACCTGTGCTTCCCAATGCACGATCCTGCTGTGGCTATCCTGCCACGCTGAGCATGTGATCAATACATTGGCTCTCTGCTCTTACCGTTTGCTAATGCTGTTGCCATTTCCTCTGCAGGGCGGCTTGGCGCACGGCCAGCAGGCAGCATTGCTGCGAGGGCTGGCCTGTCGTGACTTGCGCACCGCGTGTTGGACCGGAGCACAGAGTCTGAGACTACCTTGGAACATGCGTAGCGACCATCTGAGGGCTGCAGTTCATGCTGTGCCCATGTCACCGCGCTCAATGGGCGGAATCATTTCCTGGCGCGGTTCCCGCTGCAAGGTTGAGACATGTATGCTAAGCTGCGATCTTGAGAGTCGCCGGTCACTTCCAGCCTGCAGGAACGAGACCTGACGCAGCATGCGATGCCGCAGCCTCAACCATTTGCACATGCAGCATGCTGCGCCCCGCCCAGCACCCCTGATCCGCGGGTGTGTGCGTTATGCGACCTGACAGCTGTGCGTGTCGACCTCGTGCACTATGCAAAGACACATCAGAAGCCAACATTATTGGCATGTGCCATGTCCAATGAGACAATGAGCTTTGAACAGCACTACATATATCCTTTTGGGACTGATTGAGGATATGTGACACGGTGGAGTGTGTTGAGACCGCATTTCATGTGCCTTGCCGGTGCGGCAGGTGTGAAAACATGCGGTTTTCGAGCAGCAGACTGCCGTTTGACATGCAGCAAATTGATACACGCAGCATGTATTTTGTATTTCTACCTTTTGGTTTGATGATCTATTAGGAATTTCAGACACATTTCAAGCATCCCTGCGAATCTCACGATGAAACCGGTACCCACGAAAAGCTTATTCACATTGCATTCCATCTATGTGCATAACGTCACATATGACCTGTGATGCTGGCAGGTACGCCAGGAAATTTATCGGCGGTAGGTGCTCGAAGCATAAGATTGCATGGTGGGTTTCAAGACGATTTGCCTGATGTTAAAAGAGGTCATCCGAGGCAAAATTGCATTCTATGCACATCTACACATCATCAGCTGTCGTTATATATCCTTGGACCCCTGAATACAGACCGTTTGCGGTCAGCATACGTCTGATTCATGAATGCTACACGCAATTGTGCCTCAATGGCCAGGATCGAGGGGTGTTGATCTACAGCATCGCCAGCCACCCTCAACAACACGAGTGGATGCCAAAATTCATTCAAGGCAAAAAACCAACTTACAAGCTTTCAGAAATAGTGCTCGGATCGACCAGATTCCTTCTGGGTCGGCAGGAAAGAGCGGTTTACCTCCAGCGAGCGGTGCAGCGGCGCGGCACCTCAATTTTGCATCCGTGACAGAGGTGGCGCGGTTCGGAACTTCATTTGCACATCATGATCATCATGTGTTGGCAAGGTCAGAATGATGTATCTCTCGTGATTATCCATGGCAAGTTATATTATACAGGCGCATTTGGTGCCTGGTCTGGTTATCGCTTCAGCTTGAAAGCAATAACCATTGGCATAATAACCATTGGCAATTGTATGCCGTCCTTGAGATGCCGTCCTTGAGTTCCTGGCGGTATGTACGGTGTCAAATGGCGCGGGCATAATTGGTCACAAGAATTGTTGATCTCGGGTGCACATCCTGAGACCCATGGCAACAATCGCAACGCGCGCCACCCAGCAGAGCGTCGCATGCTGCGTCAGGAAGGCGGCGGCGGCCCCTGTTGTGGCTGATGGCGCCCTGCAGCGAGCGTGTATGCCGTACGGCCAATGCTACAGCCCGACGCCGAAGTCCAATTGAGGCTTGCAGTCCTCCAATCTGCAAGGGAGATGTTCACCCTGCTGCGAAGCGGGCGCTGCTGCTGACGTGCAACTTTCCGACCCTGCACGGAACCAGCGCCGTCAGGTTGGTTCAGAATGTTCCAGCTGGTCAGACTCCGGTGTCCCATACAAGAGTGCAGCAAAGCCAGGCGGAAAGCATGCTGATCCTCCCATGAGGTCACGTCACTGTGCAACAGGCTGTGAAGCCAACAGAGATCTGACCTTGTAGGCTTGTTGGGTTTGTGAGAACAATGAGCCAGGAGAACTCTGCGTCGGGAGAGAATATGCACACACAAGTCACACAAGACATCGTCTGCTCACCTGTGGATGAGACGTGATGGTGAAGCCACGGTCATGGAGCACACAAGGTCAGTTGTTGCCCGATGACGAAATCTGGAATCGGCGGCCACCGCAGGTTGCCGGAGGGTGCCAGGCAGCAGATGCCACCTGCTGCCTGCTGTACCGGACGCACAGGTGCCATGATGCTCCCCTGCGATGCAGCGCATTTTTTCCAGCTTGATCGACAGCACGTTTGCGAGTGCTGCAGCAGTGTGCAAATGGTCATCGTGCAAATGGTCACCATCGCATTGCAACCCTGGGTAGCGCAAACGATGATGCATGCATGCTGGCAGTTTCAGGCTTCAAAGAGGAACCGCGGGCAGGGTCGTAAGCCTTTACACCCCTGTGGCATACAAAGGGCACGCTATGTTCATTTACATAAGCTTCAGCAAACATACCTTGAGCGTTTTGAGCGCGGCCAGTGGAACAAAGCGGCGCTCTTTCATACACACACTGTGCCACAACAGCATTGCGGATCACGCTCGCAGTAAACATGCCCGGCGTGCTGACACGCTTCCTATGCCCAATGGAGCCAGCTGCACTCCAGCGGCCAGACAGTATGGGCGCTGCACCTCATGTCGCTGTCACCGCCGTTGCAGCAGGCAACACGGCTGTTACGTCACTGCCGCTGCCCGCCATGCAGCTGTGCAGCTCAAGATTCCAGCAGCCAGGAGGAACGTCCTGGCAATGATGCCCTCTCACTCTGTTCTCAGATTCCTTGAGGGATGCCACTGCTGTAGAGGAGACGTTATTGTATAAGAGCAAGCATACCGTGCATGCATGCAGTTGACTTGCAACGAGGCCGGAACTCGACGTACAGCGTGCCAAACCCCTGCCGGCCGCCTGACGAATGCTTGCTGTCACTCAAGCCCATGAAGAGGCGCTGCGGTGCCGAAGCGCGGTGTACGCGCCGTGCACCTCTTCTGAAGCGCTGGATGGGCGTCACTTAGGGGGCGCCGCATGGATGTGCGACAGCGCCTTCCCGCCCGGCCCACCACCCAGCAGCGCAAGCACAGGTCACAAGCTGTCATATTGGCGTGGCAGCGCATGTTGTGGTGCCCTGTACTAGCCGCACACAAGTTTTGGCGAACTTGAACTTTCGGGGCAAGAGCTTGAACTTTCGGTCAGAAAGGCACATGTAAGACCCTAAAAAACTGCCTATCCGGAGTGGCTTTTGAGCCCAAACTACATAACTGCTAACTGCCAGTTATGTAGCAGTTATGAACTCGGAACTGCTTTGAAAGCGCTTTTCAAATCGGCACGCAGTGTTGTTTGCCTTTGGGCCTTGTTCGCGGCCGCTGCTCAAAGGGAGTACGACTGGCTTCTGCTGCTTGCCCTGTCGACGCCGCGCCGCTCGGACACGCTTCAGAGAGCAGCCTGTCGACCACCCGTGCATCCCAACCTGTCTTGAAGTCCTATCAGTGGAGCAGCACCCTGACCTCCAAACCAGCATGACACCGGCGGGAAAGCCGCCGGACCTGGCGGTAGATGACAAGGCGAAGGCAGGCTTCGTGAAATGGTTTCGGATCCTTGAGGCGCAGACTGCAGAGGTGCAGCCTTCCTGCGCGACCCAGATGCTGAACATGCGTGTGGTGTCATCGACCTCGCGCGAATGACCGTGTTTTTGCGTTTCACAGGAGGAGAAGGCACAGCTGATCCGTTTCTTCGACCACAAAACGTTCTTCACGGTGCACGGCGAGTCGGCGGTCCTCATTGCTCAGCAGTACTACAAGACCTCGGCCGTGGTCAAGCACTACGGCTCGTCACCGAGTTCCGCGCTGCCAGGTGCTGTTGAAATGCACGGCGCATCAGCACGCTGGACAGCCTCGAGAAGGCTCCGTCACGACGCGTCACCACTCTGCCTTGCAACGGTTTCCTCACATGTGTGGTGCTCACCCACATCCCTGCACGCACTGCAGTCGTCACCCTCAGCAAGGCACTGTACGAGCGCGTTCTGCGGGACCTGCTTGTCGACCGTGCAGAGCATGCCGTCGAGCTGTATGAGGGCTCCGGCAGCAGCTGGACATGCGCCAGGTGCGTGGCACCACGGGCTTTGGATGGAAGCCGGGCTGTGCACATGCACGAGCGACTCGTGGAAACCTGCAGCGTGAGCTTCTCCCGAATGTGTGATGCCCAACTGAGTACAACTGCATCGCATGGCCGCCCATCACACTGCGCAGTGTGCGTGTCTAACACGGCGCCTGCCATTGCAGGACAGCATCGCCCGGCAAGCTCAGCGCGTTCGAAGACGAGCTCTTCAGGCAGACAGACATGGCAGAGACGCCTGTCGTTATGGCGGTGTCCCTCGCCCTGACAGCCGGCATGCGCCGGGTTGGCGTCGCGTTCATTGACTGTGGCAGCCGCAGGCTTGGCGCAGCCGAGTTTGCCGACGACGACCAATTCTGCACACTCGAGGCGGTCGCCCTGCAGCTTGGCGCCAAGGAGTGTGCCGTGCTCAAGGTGCTCTCTAACAAGTTTATCGCGATGTGGTGCATGTTCGGACCATCAGCATTTTCTTGACCAGGCGACGCCAGCTTTGATGACAGCATGACAATGTGCTCGCCAGCAGGAGTCTGCCAAGGCAAGCGACCCAGCAGACCACCGCCGCGTGCGCGACGTGCTGCGGCGCTGTGGAGTGATGCCCTCGGACCGCGACCGCGCGCTGTTTGACACAAAGGGCCTGGAGCAGGACCTGGGCCGCCTGCTGCGCGGCGACAACGTGGAGCAGCACCGCGCAGTGCTTGACCTGCCGCAGGCCCGCCCCGCGCTGGCAGGTGGGATGCAACAGCCTTCGTCACTCAAGACTGTAGACCTGCTGCCAAGCCGGCTGCTTGCTCGCACCCGAGCCTGCCGCCTGCTGCATGGCACAATGTCGCCGCGACGAGGTTGTTCTGCCCGTCTGGCTTTTCACGACGGCCTCAGCGTGGCGCAATGCAAGGTCCCAAGCACAGCTGTGCCCCGTTGGCAGGCGTGCTAGCGTTCACGGAGGTCATGGCAGACCGCGACGCGCACGGCAAGTACGCCCTGGAGCTCTACGACAGTGGGCGGTACATGCGGCTGGATGCCGCAGCGCAGCGTGCTCTGAACGTGCTCAAAACCAAGCTAGACGCCAACGACAGCTTCAGCCTGTATGGTCTGCTGAATCGCACCAAGACACCCATGGGCAAGCGCCTGTGCAAGGCGCGCCACCTGAACCTCTGATCCGAGTCGCTGCCTTCTCAAACATGTAGAGTTACATATTTATGTTGCAGCCTGTAACAAGTGCTTCTGATGTCGTCTCCACTTTCAGCCACAGTGTTTGCGGCAGGCTGTGTGAACACGCCAGCAGTCATGCCCTACGCTCAAAGGGCAGCGCTGCCTGCAGGTGTGGCTCACACAGCCGCTGGTAGACCTGGCGGCGATCACGGCCCGCCACGACATCGTGGAGGCGTTTGTGACCGACCTGGAACTGCGGGAGCGGCTGCGGGACCAGTCACTGCGAGGTGCGCTCAGCGCCACAGCCAGCGGCTGGCTGTGGCGCTTTCCCGCTGTCAGAATCGCCGAAATATGATGGTTGCCACATAGTCCAAATACATGCATGAATTACGGAGCTGTGTCCAGGTCCCTAGCAACCCAGCTGCTAGGGACCGGCCCAAAGGCCTGTGGCGGCAAGACCAACCTTTCTGACCACTGCCCTGCTCATGGTGCCCTGCCACACCACGACAACTTGTCCTGGACAGGCATGCCGGACATCGAGCGGCTGACGCGCAAGCTGGATCGCCGCAAGGCCAGCCTAGCGGACCTGTGCCAGCTGTACCGCGCCTCCTCTAAGCTGGCTGGCATCACGGCGGCCATGCGCGATCATGCGGGCGAGCACACGCAGCTGCTGGTCACCAGGTGCGGCGGCCGGCATGCCCGCCGCTTCCTGCTGCTGTTTGTCGTCAGGGGCACCAGTGCCCCTTTTGCTCTCCCGCCTGTCATTGACAGCTCTGATTAATCAAGCAGGCATGCGAGCGGCGCAAAGCCAGCACATCGCCTTTTTCCGGCAATTGCAGCCTCCTTGCTGTCTGCTTGAGCGAATCGACAGCAGGGTGAAAATGCAACTCACCACGGCACGGCCCCGGTGCAGGTACGCGGAGGCGCTGGAGACGGCGCATGATGCGGAGCACCTGGTGCTGTTCGAGGAGCTGCTGGAGGCGGCGGTGGACCTGGACCGCATCCCGGACGAGTACCTCATCGCGTCCAGCTACGACCCAGAGCTGCAGGGGTTGGCGTCTGCCAAGGCGCAGGCAGAGGCCGACATCGAGGCGGCGGCCCGTGATGTCGAGCGTGCGCAGTCTCTCACCTCTCGAAAAAATCTCCAGTGTTGGAGCTTCTGTATCACATGCTCACGGCAGGCCGAGCATGGAGGCGCCGGGCTTTCTTGCATTCTGCGGCTGCACCCGAGACCTGCGTGCTGCGCTGCAGTGTGAAATTCTGCTGGATTGAATGCTGCACAGATGGTGTCCCAACACATCCCAAGTTGATTTGAGTGTTTGAACTTGCTGCGGCACAGGCGACCTGGGCCTGGAGCTGGGCAAGACGCTGAAGCTGGAATGGCACAAGTCGGCCAATACGCGCTCGCGCTGCCTGCGCATCACCGCCAAGGAGGAGAAGGCGGTACGCTGCAAGCTGCAGGCGCGCCCCCGCCCCCGCGGCCGCCGCGCCGCTGTTCACCCCGCTGCGATATAATCCAAGTTGCTGCCGCTGCTGCTGTGTGTGCTGCGCTGCTGCCGCTTCAAGTGCTGCTATCGCTGCCGCTGTGTGTGCTGCTGCCGCTTCAATAGCGCCTGTGCTGCCGCTGCCACTGCCGCTGCTGCACATGTTGATGCGCACACCCGTGCTCGTTGGGCGCTGCTGGTGGCCAGCAGCTGTCTGTTGCAAGGGAGCAGCACACACGCGTCGCCTGTCAACAGCTGACACTTCACGCTATGGCCCAGACCGGCAAGTACGATACGCTGGAGACGCGCAAGGACGGCACCAAATTCACCAGCAAGACGCTGCGCCAGGCGGCGGCGCACCTCCAGTCCCTTGCCGGCCAGTACGACTCGCGGCAGTCGCACCTCGTGGAGCAGGTGCGCGGCCGGTCATGTCCTGCTCACACCGCAGTCACATGTGACTAGCCTGAGCCGGCCAGCGACCTTTCTTGTATCGCACCTAACCTGCCATCCACTACAAGGCTACGTAGTCTAAGCACTACTGAATGCTGGTTCGAGCAGATTTCGGCATTTGCTGAAAGCAGACGAGTTTCGTCTAGTCTCTCCAGGCACAGAATCGCAGCAGAAGCTGGCTGCTGAGCTGCCCATAAGCCTGTGGCATCACACCAGGGAGCTGCACTGCTGAACCCCCCTTGCTGCCTGCACGGCAGGTGATCAGCGTGGCGCACACCTTCGTGGTGGTGTGGGAGGAGGTGGGCGGCCTGCTGGCGGAGCTGGACGTGCTGCTGGGCTTTGCGGAGCTGGCCGCCTGCGCGCCGACGCCGTACGTGCGCCCCGTCATGCTGCCGCCCGACGCCGGCGAGCTCGTGCTGCTGGGTGCGCCTTCGCCTCTTCTGCCTCGGCAGCGTCCACCTGGGTCGAGCCGCATGTGATGCGGCATCAGTGCAGACATTGATTCAGGGTATCTCAGCGTCACAATGCCCTATGCGGACAGGCGGCCTTGGGGCTGGCAGACGCGCCGCTCGCCTCCACACATCAAACGACAGGCGGTACATTTGGACACGCGTGCAACATCTCGCGGTGCTCGTTCGGCGACTACAGCTGTTTCAATATGCAGGCTGCCGCCACCCGATGGTGGAGGCGCAGGACGGCGTGGAGTTTATCAAGAACGACTGCCGCATGGAGCGCGGCAACAGCTGGTTCCAGGTTGTCACCGGGCCCAACATGGGGGGCAAGAGCACCTACATCCGCCAGGTGAACATATCAGCAGCTCCTGCGCCCCCGCCTGGGCATTTCTGCCGGCGTGGGCTGGCGTGAGCTTCGCGCCAGGGGCGGCCAAAACCTGCAGCAATCATGGGCACATTCATAGTGTCATGCTGCATGGACCTTTTGGGACCTGTGTCACTTACGCTCCCAATGCCGCCCGGTAGGCCGCAACCGGCTGCACTCAACGCCGGCCTCATAAAACCCAAGTGCTGGCAGCCCGTAGATTCAACAGCCTGGTGAGCGGTTTTTTGTTTACCCCAAAACACAGAGGTACGCCTGCGCAGGTGGGCGTGAACGTGCTCATGGCGCAAGTTGGGTGTTGGTTGCCGTGCGAATCCGCGCGCATCGCGGTGCGCGACTGCATCTTCGCCCGAGTCGGCGCCGGCGACTGCCAGATGCGGGGCGTGTCCACCTTCATGGCCGAGATGCTGGAGACGGCCGCCATCCTCAAGGTGTGATGGCTGGGGTTCACCCGCTTTGAAGTCTAACTCGGCCTGAGCCCGGCACGGAGACAGACGACATCCTGCGCCTATCGCTCCGCTGCCAGTCCTGCCAGGAACAGAGCCAGGAACAGAACAGCAGCTGAGCGACGCAGCATGACGCACAGGGCGCCACCAGCCGATCATTGGTCATCATCGACGAGCTGGGGCGGGGCACCTCCACCTACGACGGCTTTGGCCTGGCATGGGCCATCTCCGAGCAGCTCATGGAGGTGCGCCTTGTCAGGGCGATGCCACATCTCCTCCCCACAGCCTCCGCATGGGCTTGCCAAGCCTGGTGGATCCTGCAGGCTTGTCCTCTCCGCAGCTGTTGCCTGCAGTTGCACCTGCTGACGCCGCTCTCATGCGTGTGCACGTACATCGTGCATGCTCTTTCAACTCGAAGGGACTGCTGATCGCCACAGGGCATCGGCGCGCCGACGCTATTTGCCACGCACTTCCACGAGCTCACCGCGCTGGAGGGCCCCGTCGGCGTCGCCAACGCGCACGTGGAGACCGCGACGGACGCCGCAACCGGCAAGCTTACCATGCTGTACCAGGTTGAGCCGGGGCCCTGCGACCAGTCTTTCGGCATACAGGTGCGCTGGAACCACAGCACCCACACCAGACCACTTGCAGTTGGCTCTTGGGCCCGAGTGCCGGCGTCTGGCAGGCAGCACCGGACTGGAACTGGGCAAACACCAGTAGGTCACACCTGCAGCAGGCGCATGCCGCATTCCAGGGTGGGCAAACTGGGCGTCCAAAGTTATGTGCCCTTTGCAACTTGTGTATCTCTATCTCGATTTACGAGCAACATTTTCTCAAAATGTGAAATCACAATTGGCATGCAGGTGGCGGAGTACGCGCAGTTCCCGCCCGAGGTGGTGCGCCTCGCCAAGTGCAAGGCCGCGGAGCTGGAGGCTAGCACTGACGGCGGCAACGCTGCCTATGCCAAGCGGGCAAAAGGCAGCGGCAATGGCGAGGGAGTGCGTGCGGCACTGGCGGGCTTCGCCACGCTGCCACTTGCGTACATGGACCCGCAGCAGGTCGTTATGCAAACCAGGCAGCTCTTCGCTCATGTGATGGCCGTCTGAGGGGTGATCGTGCTTTCAGCGGCAGCCATCTGAGAAACGGCAATAAGCACATGGCGGCTTGGAATATCTGCGTGCAAGTGGCTGCGCATGATGCGCAGAGATCGACACTTTGGCGCATGTAGCAAATGTGAATGTGCCTGTCAGGGACCAATTCTGCAGAGCGGCGGAAACCTGCATTGGCTAGCTATGCATTCACCAGTCCCAAGTGCGTATGACTTTCAAAAGGGCAGACGACCTAGGTATATATATTTTTATATGCTGCTAGCTCCAAGTGCTAGAAAAGTCAGAAATAGCAATACAGCAGGTACCGCTCTGCTGACTTGGGTACCTACACATGCCTTGAAGGCTGTACCGTACTGGCCTCAGAAAACGGCTTGTTCGGAAATTCCAGAAATTTTCACGAGCCGTTTTGTGACTTTTCGAAAATATTCGGCCTGCTGGCCGACATTCAGGCCCCACCGAAAATCGCCAGGCTGACGTAACCTTGCGTATAAAATGCAGAGGCTTCCATGCAGCACTTTAGACCTATTTTGCATGCATTTGGCAGCTAGGTGCCTTCCGCTGGAGGCCAACACCGAGTCTGCGACTAGAAATGCACAGTTCATGATTACAAGGCTTGGTTTGATTCCAAGTCTTACACCGTTCTCTGGCTAGTTACCAGATTTTTCCTCGTCATCAACCCGTCTCTCTCTGCAGATCTCACAATTTCCACAAGCCGAATTAGAAACGCTTCAAAGATTCGGCGCTCTGCGCGCGCCGTTTTTTGTGCTCCAAACTGAACGAGCCGTTTGGTGACTCGTCAATCTTTGAGCCAGTGCTTGAAAAGCCATCAGCAGAGTCGCTGTCACGATGCAAGAGTGTTCTGTCTTGCCTTTTGGAAAGTGGAAAGGTGTCGTTACAGCTTGGTTGAGCCCTGATCACGCAGTGCGTCGCTCTGCAGAGAGCGCGTCAAGGCTGCAGCAGGACTATTCTACCGCCCGGAGATATCCTAGAGGACAAAGTCCTTGAACTTCGGCTCGCCCATGAGCTGGGACCGGTCGACCGCTGAGAGGACCTGCGCGAATAGTCGTCAGGCATCAGCACCACTGTGGTGCTTCAGCACCCTCTTCCTACACAGTTTCCTGCCGTGTCTGGAGCACTGTAGCCTCGCGCATGATCCCTAGAGTGCAGCGTGCTTGCTCATGCCTGTGCAGAACAGCCAACAACTCCTTCGGAGGCAGATCTGCAACAATGTTCGAATGCAAGGAGAACATGCCCCTTGCCCAGTCAGCGCCGCACCTTGTTGGCGGCTTTCTGGCTGAACAGGGACTGCGCGACGAGCTGCGCCACGTCCTCCCGATGCACCGCGCCGCACACGCTCTTGTCCTCTGTCAGCACACCGCGCCCGGTGGCGGGCTCCGACTTGAGGCCGCCTGGCCGGATGATGGTGTACTCCATGTCGCCGGCGTGGGCCTGCGCAGGCGCAGACAGCCGCATCAGCGGTTGCTGGAAAGCTCCGGGGGTTTGGAACGTGTGAGATTTGGTTTCCAGGGAAAGACACGCCAAGACAGAGCTACGCACCACACAACTTTGAAATGCCGCTGACGCGCGCTGATAACTGTGTATCTGTATTTTCTCGTGCAACGTGTGGACACCAGCACCGCGCTTGCGCAAGCAGGCTGGCGCGAGTCCATCCGAGGGGCAGGCTGCACCCCACTGTAAGGCCGGGGCGGCAAAAATTCACGCCTGTTGAACTCTCACCTTAAGGAAGTCCTCCGCTTTTGCCTTTTCCAGCAGCACCTTCTCCAGAACGTCATACACCTGCAGACAGATTGCGATACAATTTGCGCATCGAATGGTTCTCATAAGGCTCCAACCAAATGATCAGGCTGTTGTTGGTGGCTCAATTAACATTGTCTTCAAGCTACAGTGTTCTTGGCCACGCTCCACCCGCACCTGCTGCGGTGGGGCGTCCTTGCTATCGCCGGTGCCGATGCTTGTGACGAGCACGAAGCGCTTCACGCCCTTCTTGATGGCCGCCTTGATGAGGTTGATGTTGCCCTCCGAGTCCGCGGATGGGTCGGCCGGCGTGCCACCGATTGTCGACACCACGGCATCCACGTCCTCGATCTGGTCGAATGCGGCAGACACGTCGCCCGGCACGAGCGCATCGCCGCGCACCACAATGGCCATCATGCCCTCGATCTCCGCCCTGCGAGGGCGAGCGCCAAGTTCTTGGGTTGAAAGGGGCCGCTAGCCAGCCAACACGAGGTGGCTTTAGCCTCGGGAAGTGGCGGCTCGCTGCATCCGATGTCGCTTTCCTCTGCTGAACCACCGCAGTTTGGAGAGTCCAGGGTGCTGAGTGGCTGACAGAGGGTGGGCAAGCTCAAGCACGCCGTCGGCGCATGCGCAAGTCAATGTGCCACGACGCGCGGCCCACCTGCGGGACTCGGACCGCTGCAGCATCCACGCCCACGCCCCCATGTCCTTCAGCCGCCGGGTGACGTCCAGCGCAATGCCACCGCCGCCCGCCACCAGGATGCTGGCATTATCTGGATCCAGCGCCGCTGCCGCGGAGACTCTGATGGTACATCTCCTGCGTAGCCAGCTTCGAAGTCTTCGATATGGCCCTGGCCGCCTCCCTGACCATGCATTGCTGCCGCTGTCAGCGAATGGTCAAACAACAGCGCCAGGTCTGAGCATCGCACTTGCCTGCTGCGAACAGACGAAGGGTGTTGTATGCATGTCCCAGATCGGAACGATGCCGCTCGGAGAGGATCTGCAACGAGTGTCACAGTAGGGCTTGAGGCGAGGTGGAGACCACCATGTGCGCGCCTGTAGTGGGTGGTGTATTGCGTAAGGACTGCAGACTTGATATTTCGCACCTATGTTGTTTGAGTTACTCAAAAAAGGGCGCCCGCCTGCACAGGAGTTGATTACGGCAGACCTCAGCGACACTGAGACTGTGGGTAGAGACACGCTACTGCAGCATAGATCGACACAGACCTGCGAGGCTTCCAGTGAACATGATTGCGAGTATGATCAGCACACGAATACAAATGGTGGCGCAAAGTTGAAAGTCGAAAGTTTGACGCCGTCTGCGCCTAGAGCGTGAGTAAAGCGACAGGATTCCCAATCCCCCATATATAGTTGCAAGTCTGACAAGTCTGACACTTCGCTAAGAGCACAGGCTTCCTATCCCTCGCCAGGCCACAAACATTGTAGCCCCACAAAAGTCGATAACAGAGTCGCAGGCCACACTATTGCGTAGCTCTGCGCTTCAGTCTCCTTGAAATGAAATTTCGCCCACGGCAAAAGGCACGCCATCCATCTGGGCATGAAAATTAGGGTTTCCCAAAGTCAACTCAGCATGCTGAGGAGGCGAAAGAGATGCAGAGGGTAGGGACGCAGCCCTGGGTTGGGGCGATCGGCGATGGGGCAGCAGGCTGTCCCGGCGCCGATGCCGAAGCGGCTGGAGTCTTGCGCTGACTTTGGCGTCGGCGGGAGCGGCACACTGCGCGAGGTGCAGGGCGACGTGCGAGGGGGTTGCCTGCATTCCAGTGATCGGCACAAAGGTAGTGTTAACGAATTTTACTGGAGTGATACGAGGCCTTTTGCCATGCATGCTTGGGTTCAGGTGCGGACCGGCGCTATCAGAAGATATGTCATGTACTGGCAGCAGGTTACTGGGGTACTCCCCTCGGGGATGCAGGGATGTAGCTGTGCTGTGAGGCGCCTGCTGCGGTCGGCCTTCACCGGCGCGTGGCAGCTGCCCATCAGCTGTTCGCTTCGACGCAAACAATGCGTCGTGCTGGTGCCCAGCGGCGTCCGCCACGGCGTCTGCAAGTCTCCTGCTAGGCGTGCGGTGACGAGCACTCCTCCTGGGAGCACGCTCTCCTGCGGCACCTTCGCGCTGTGCTGCCGGTTCCTCAGATGGCCCGGCATGTGCGTCTCCTGCATCTGTTGATGGGAATGCTTCATTCTGCAACTTCGCTCGTTTGGCGGCAGCAGTCGGCGGAGGCTCCGAAACCGCAGCTCCTGTGAGCAGCGGAACACCCAGCTCATCATCGGACAAGACTACTGCACCATCCGCTAGCCTGGCTGGCCGGCCGGTATACCTCTTAGGGTTGCCACTCTGCGCTAGCTCTGCATCCCTTCGAGTGCTGCCCCTCATTGCTCGCTGTGCAGACACATTCGCCAGCGTCCATGGTGTCTCTTCAGCAGTGTCACTGTCTTCCTGCCTGTCATCCCCGTTCGTCATGCAGCTGTGCTTGTGCTGCAAGAGTGAGCCGGATGCGGCGGCCTGTGTTGCTGAGCACAAGTGTGGCAGGGCGTTCAGGGGCACCGTCATCAGAGTCGCGGCGGCGCTTGGGCGCTGGGCGCGCTCCGTTGCCGCTCTGTATAACTGGCTGTACAACCGGCTGTATAACTGTTGCCACAGGCCCTCCGGGCGGCTGCTGGAGCCGGGCGGAGCTGGCAGTGTCGCTGTGGCAAGCTTTGCGGTATGCAGCACTGCACGGCCGCTGCTGCAATCCCGGGCGCTGCGGCCCGAGACATTTTCGAAGGCCGCACGGTCTGCTGGAGCAGCCGTCGGCCCCACCCTGGCCGGTCGAGGCCCGCCCCTCGGCCTGGCGCGCGTGCAAACGAGAAGTATCCCTCACTTCAAACTGAACTACTTTTACTTTTCTGGACATTACATCCCAGGCTCATCGATACATGAACTTAGCAGGGGTAGCTATAAGGCTGAAAAAGCGAGGGAAGGCGGCTAACGGCGGTAATGCTGCGGCGCTATACAGCCCAAAGGCTAAGGGTCCGGGTCCGACCCGGACTTGCGCATACAGCGATTCAGCTTGGACGGTCCAAGCTGAATCGATGTATGCGCAAAGGGCAATATGCGGAACGCTGACCGTGGGCAATGGCCAGTAATGGCGTCACGGGCAGCGGTGCTCGGCGGGGCAGCAGGACATCACTGACAGCGAGCGCCGCCGGTGCCGCGAGGCAAGCGGCGGGCCGGGCCAGCACTCGGCTGCAGCCCGCCT
>JAABUL010005692.1_pt1 | contig 15242 bp, 10 predicted proteins | sample 5559151 | NCBI WGS metagenome assembly JAABUL01 (sample SAMN10711876, study PRJNA513368) | rock metagenome | isolation source: Antarctica rocks | place: Antarctica: Victoria Land, Pudding Butte sud | reverse complement strand
GCCGTTCGTGTTCGTCGGCTTTCGACTCGCCACCTTCCTTCAGGCCCTGCTCAAGACTCTTCGAGTACTCAGTGACGCTATCCTCGACATCCTTGACCATCTTCTCATTATCCTCTCTCTCCCGAGTCACCCGCTTAGACTCCTCCTCCTGCCGCTGTGCCGCTCCGGAGCCATCGTCAGTCACCTCAACCTTCTTGCCCGCCAACGCCGCGGAGCGCTGCTGCATCATAGCTTTCGCACGAGCCTTTAGACGATCACTTTCGGTGACTGCGCCGCCAGGTCCGGTACCAACGATAGGTGTCGCAGGGCTGGGATTTGCCTTCGCATCCTTCAATCTGAACAGCTCCATTTGCGCATCCGCAATAGCCCTCTCACAGCGGCGAACATGACTCGCAAGCTCTGGAAGCCGATCTTGCCGTATGACAACGAGTCCACGCTGTAACGTAAACAGGTCAACGTTGCGACGGGTCCAGCGTTGCGACGAGATCCACATTCGAACGAGTCCAGCGTTGCGACAATTCCAGCGCTGCGACGGGTCGTACGTTGCGACGAGATCCACAATGAAGTCCAGCTTTACGACCAGATCCACGTTGGCAATCCAGCTTGCGATGAGTCCAGCGTTACGACGAGTTCACCGTTGCGTAAGTAAGCGTGTTTACTTCACCTTATTGCGACGAATCCAGCGTTCCGACGGGTCCAGCGTTGCAACGGGTCTCGCGTTTCGACGATCCTACGCTAAGCAAGTAAGCATACTTGCTTGGTAGACACCAAATTGGACAGGTCCACATTGCGGCGAGTGCCCCGTTGGACGAGTCCGAAGTGCGGGGGTTATATCTCTAGAAAGTGGGCCAAGCGATATCCGGCGTGTTCGACTTAATGGAGGCGACAGTAGCATATTCGAGCTTGCCGCAGGCCGGTGTTGCACATGTCAAGGTGTCTCCTCTTGTGCTCAACCTAGCTGTTCGGGTGGACAGCACAAAAGAGGGCCAGTAGGCCAGGAGGGCTCCACCGTACTGGTGTACCTTGGCATACCTATGTCATGTGAAGGACCAGCTGAAGAGAGTGTCATCTCGGGGCCGGCAAGAGAATATGGCCACTCGAGCAAGCCGTTTTTCGAATCTGTCAGCCCCACGTACACGCATGCATAGCTGCCTCTTCGCTCCAGTGCGAGTCCGTATTATTTAGGATTCCGCTCCTCGCTTCGTGCCAGTTTTTTGCCCTCTTCTCGTGCGAGCGAGCAAGATCAAATCTTCCATGGTTTTTCGACCTCGTGGACTGCGCGTATGGGGTACAATTCGTGGCAGGTGGCAGGTGCGACTGCGGTCAAGTCCCAGAGGAAGGTCGAGCTTGGGAGGAGAAGCAAGATTCTGATCACGAGTGGGCAAGATACTTGCATGGCTCGCGGCATAACCGGCCAAGCTGATACCTATTCTCTCCTGTTAGCGAATCTCCACAGCCCTACGCGCACGCATCCGGCCGTGGAGTCCGCGGAGAGCTTGTGCTTTGCTTGGAGACCGGAACCCCTAGCAGCGGACACCAGATGACTACTCAGTATGGCAAGTGTCTGTCTCTCACAGAACGGCCGGTCGCGAGGTGCCAATGTTGATCATAGACAGGGTAAAGGTTCCTCCAGTGACACGGCATGCGGGCAGATTTAGCGTTCCACCTGCATTTCAGCCGCGCCTTTAAGTCCTTCTATCGCCGCTCAAGGACCTGCCTCGATGGAACACTTATAGCAGCAGAAACAAAAACGAGCACCTTCTCAAACAGGAGAATCAGGCGTGCAGATGCTGGGCGTCAGACCCCGTCTGTTCCTCCACTCCATCACGCGTTGTTCGTTGGTTGTAAGCAGGCACAACCAATCAACATCAGCGCTGGAATCGAAACGGCCGGAACGCCTGCACTCCGCAGTGCTAAAGGGAACGTGGTATCGCGCATCCGCGAAGAACCTTAACTCGAGCTAATTGCGAGAGCTCTCATTGGTCATATCGACCTCATGCCATCATCGGCCTAAGGGCCCTTGGGATTTGGGCCAGGCGTCGGAACAACTTTCACCGCATGTAGTTGCGACGTTTTAAGCTCTTCATCCATCGTGGTGCCTACTTAGGTCAGTCAGTGCGGTGGAAACTCTTCATTGGTGTTTCTCGTGCTTTTGGTTGCACCTTGATCGATCTGCGAGAAAAGAAGCCGGTACTGAAAGCAGGATTCGCGGACTAGAGACACACCCGAGTTCTTTTCCACAGCTACTGTGATTCCATCAAGCACTCTTCTATCCGCCTTCCGACAAGGAGAATCGAGAATGCATTACACCATCTTGCTAGGGATATGGGGTCTGCTGGCTTTGGCCATCTGGAAGGGTGCCTCTATCTTCGTGCAGCGTCGGCAACGGGCTGGTATCGTCATCTTCAACGCCCACTCACGACAAATGCTAACTTGTGTGCGAACCAGCCCGCGCGAGGGAGTGGGGTTGTCGGGATGCGCCTGAAGTTCCAAACGGCGGGTTCCTTGGTTTCCAGCATATTAAGCAGATGCAAGCAGCAGATAAGGTGAGCATGAATGAGTCTGAGGGCATGAGAGCATTACTGATCCATTCACTCTTCTATTGTAGCGCCAACAGTTCCCAGACATGATGTGCGATCGAGAAGTGGACATGAGCAAGCTTCACGGCAGGGAATGCGCAACCTTCAAGCAACATATGCTTGGACAAGAAGTCTACTTCACCAGCGATCCGAAGAACATCCAAGCTTTGCTCGCGACCAAGTTTGATGACTTTGGCCTGGGACCTGCTCGCCGAGGCAATATGATTGTGACGCTTGGAGATGGCATCTTTGTCCAAGACGGAAAAGCGTGGGAGCACAGCCGCGCGTTACTTCGAGTAAGCTACCGCGATGTTTCACTCCGTATACTGCGACTGACATGTCCACCAGCCTAACTTCGTCCGCGACCAAGTCTCCGATCTCGAGCTCGAAGAACGCCACGTTCAGGATTTGTTTAAAGTGATGCCGGTGGAGGAATCCGGATGGACTCCCGAAATCGATATCCAAACACTCTTCTTCCGCCTCACTATTGACTCCGCTTGCGAGTTCCTTTTCGGCGAGAGCGTCGACAGCCAACTCAAGGAAGCCGGTCTCCTGCCCTCGAAGGATGAGAAACGCATCGACTTCGCTACACACTTTGACAGGTCTCTTTTGCACCTCGCCAAGCGCTTCCGTTTCGCCGACCAGTACTGGTTGCACAATCCGAAAGAGGTATGCAGCCTCGATGAGTGGGTATGACAGCCCAAGACATCACTGACACCTCTACCTCTTGTGTGCATAGTTCCGAGACGACAACAAGATCGTAAACCAATTCGTCGAGCACTTCGTCAAGTTAGCACTCGAAAAAGATCCACAAGACAGCAAGGCCGAGAAGGGTCACGGTAAAGAGAAATATGTCTTCCTCGAAGCTCTCGCACAACAGACCCGCGACCCCGAAGAACTCCGTGCTCAAATGCTCAACATCCTCCTCGCCGGCCGCGACACAACCGCCTCTTTGCTCTCCTGGCTCTTCCACCAACTCCTGCGCAACCCCGAAATCTTCACAAAACTCCGTGAGACCATCATCTACACCTTCGGCACCTACGAGAACCCCCGAGACATTTCCTTTAGCACCTTGAAGGGTTCGCAGTACTTGCAGCACTGCCTCAACGAGACCCTCCGCCTCTGGACCGTGGTACCAGGTAACGGGCGCCGCTCGAACAAAGACACTACACTCCCCCGCGGTGGTGGACCCGATGGTGAGAGTCCTGTCTTCATCCCCAAAGACACGGAAGTCAACTACTCGATCCACGTCATGCACCGCCGCAAGGACCTCTGGGGTGAGGATGCCGAGGAGTTCAAGCCGGAGCGGTTTGTGGGCCGGAGACCTGGGTGGGAGTATTTGCCATTCAACGGTGGGCCGAGGATTTGTATTGGGCAGCAGTTTGCTCTTACGTATGTCCTCTTCGACTGATACCGTTGGAAGATCTGCTGACATGTGTTAGTGAGGCGTCATATGTTGTTGTGAGACTGCTGCAGAAGTTCGACAAGATCGAGCCAGGCGCGAACGAGCTGGAAGGCTATGTGCGAAGTGGACTTAACCTGACAAACGCTCCGGGCAAGAAGGTGACACTAAAGTTACATCAAGCCTCCGACAATTAGATTTGGCCACCAAAGACGTCGAGAGCGGATAGTGCAACGGCGACGGCTGATTGGATGGTGCTCGGGGACAGGTAGCTGCGGATCTACTCTCGATCTTTCATGGCTCAAATGTGCTGAAACAGCTATATATGACATCTCTACAACGACAACGGCGGCGGCGTGCTGGGTATTCCCGCGTCAGTAAATGCAAAATGCTCACAATCCACATTCAACGCTCAATGCCCGAGATCTTCCACATCGTCATATTAACCCCAAACACCAGTACGCCTCGCTTGAAAATACCACCCCAAGAGTACATCAAGCTCCACCAGGCACCAAGCAGTGCCGGCACCCGCCCTTGACCAAACCCTTGACGATGTGAGCATGCGCAACTTTCTGCCCAACGCTGCGTCCTGTGTACCCCGTTTCGTCGTCCGCACCTTTACCCAGCTGGGCGAGGAGTTGCGCGATGGTATCGGGGTCTGAAGTTTCGGGGGTCGACCTGAGGAGGCAGGAGAGGTGGTAGACGTGGCCGCAGGCGAAGCCGATGAGGGGTTCTTTCTCTGTAACATGACGCAAATCAGTGGGCTGTAGTGAATGTGGATGGCGGAGGAGACACTTACCGTCTTCACTGAACAGTTCACCACACCCAACACAGCACCCAGCTTTCGCAGCCTTCGCATCGGCCTTATCAACCTTCCGCCGCGGCACCAGAAGTTCCTCCCCACTCTCCACCCTGGTCGGCGGGTCCTTAACCTCAATCTGCACATCCTGCCCATCGTCATGCACGACCTCAAACCTCACCCCCTTCTTCCTTCCCGCTCGTAGAGTCTCCATCCCCATCCCCACCTCCCCGCGCAGTACCCTCGCCACGCCCTCGGAGATAGAGAACTGGATATCATACTCCCGCAACATCTTCTTCACCCCCTCCTTCAGACCCTCAATCTCCAGCCCCGCAGGGATACGCCTGACGAGAGCGATAGGATCGATGGCGGTGCCCACTTCTTCTAGTAGACCTTTGATGAAGGCTGGTTTGTCCATGGAGTAGTCGAGCAGATCGTTCCAGAGGTCAGGGTTCTCCTTCGCGAACTCGATGGCTTGTTTCACGTCTCCTAGCTCGCCTATGATGAGGAAGAGCGCACGTTTCGTCTGGCCGGTTTTGGAGAGGATGTGCACGAGTTCGGGGATGTAGTGGAGTTGTTCGCAGATCGCGGCCGCGGATTCGTAGCTGTAGATGGAGCTGGCGCGGAGGAAAGTCATGAGCAGTTCCCTGTCGTATTGGGAGAAGAGGGCGACGGCTAGGTCGGCGTGGTCTTCGACTAGAGCGTGGCCCTCGTCTACCATTTGAATGTTCTTGCGGCGAGGTTTCCTGGCCTCGGCGGAGGTGGAAGCGGTGGTGTCAGAGCCATGCCAGAGTGCGCGGAGGTAGAGGTAGATGAAGGGTCTGAAACTTGGTCCCCTCCGCTGGAGTTGCGATATCACTGTCGCCGGCAAGACGGTCCCGCGCAGCGCTTCTGAGACGAGGAGGGCGATGGGTTCGGAAGTCGCTTCTCCTAGCTCACGGAGGGAGCCGGTGGCCATGAGGGTTTTGCGGACGCGGAGCGTGAGCAGGCCTGTGACGTCTTCGGCGGCGACTACGTCCATTAGCTTTTCTTCTCTGATGAGTTGGAAAGCTGCGTCGGCGTTTTGCACATGGATCCAGCAGCGCAGCGCCTCTTTCGGTCGGGCATCGGCGAGGTAGAGGCGGGCGAGGCATTCGGTTAGGACGTTCCATTTCTCGCCTCCCTCTTGTACGTCGTCTTCTTGCTCGAATTCAGTGTTGGCGTTGCTGAGGCGGGACTCGATGGCTTTGATTACGCTGCCGACGTCGTAGAGTTCGAGGCTTGGGTCCCAGTCCTCTAGCAGCTGTTGTAAGCGCTGTGGGTCGGCTTGGACGTAGTGGCCGAGCACGACTTCGTATACCACGCTCGGCAGATGCGCGTCAGCGGTGCTTGGGATGAAGGGAGTGATGTCGTCGAACTTATTGGCTTCCGCGAATTTCCACACCCAGTGCTCCCAGCCCGAACTGGTCCCTAGCACTTTGCCAGCAACGCGACCTGCTTCGGACCATTTCGAAGCATCGATCAGTTGTTTGAGCCACAAGTCGCCGATCCGACGCTTCTCTCTGTCCACCGTGGTCGCCTGGCTACCACCAGAACCACCATGCTGTGAGGAAGACGAATCGGCGAAGAAGTCTGCTAGACTGCCTTGCCCTTTGTTAGATCTTGGGGTGCGGGCTTCAGCACTCGCGTCACCATCCGCAGGAGTACCCACGACCTCAGGATGTTTATCGACCAGCTCCCACGCCTCTCGATACAGCTTCCGCTCCATCAACCACTCCAGTCGGTCGCCTCGTCCGCGCTTGATTGCTAAAACGCAATCGTAGGGACTCTGAATGAAGAGCTTCAAACCCTGCTCGACGACGTACGGGTGCGCGTCTAGCCGCCTCTTCTTAGACACAGCTGTAGCAGTGACTCCAGCAAATGATGAAGGTGGTGAAGTGAACGAAGCGTTGCGATCGTCGCTGCTTCGTGACAAAACGCTGGCGGACGATGAGAACATGCGAGTGGCGTATTTGCCACCTGCAGCGTCCCATAGCCCTTCTAGCGCGCCTCGCTCTCCCGAAGAGATCGTGGAACTGTTGGTCGGCGGCGGAGGAGGAATGTAAAGAGTACTAAGATGGTAGTCCTGCGCCGAGAGTGTCTCGAACCGCGACATCGACAGCTCGTCCAGATCGACCTCGACAGCGGTCCCAATATCGATCAACCGTAGTTGTGGCGCCAGACCCGTATGCCGGTGTGATCGGCCTTTCCGCGGTGTACCATTGGTAGTCTTGCTGGACTGCTGAGTGGAGTCCTCTTCGTCCGCTGTTGTCCGATACGCAAGGATCGCAAGCAGCGAAGGCGTGAAGAGTGCGATGCCGGAGATAATACATTCGAAGGCAAGCTTGTGCATGATGTCGGCGCTCCCGATCTGTTTCTTGCCCGCTGCGCTCGTGCCGCCTTCGGTAACATGTAGGATCCAAGCTGTGTTGCCCCAGCCTACTACCAGTTTCTCCGCTCTGCCCGCAGGCTTCTTCTTTGCGTTCGGAGCCCCGTTGACCAACACAGTAGCTCCTTTCTCGCCTTCGCCAACAGTTAGCTCAACGACATCGTCCGTCTCGACCCTTCGCTCGTCCACCCATTGCGCCCTCCCTCTCCACACGCTAGCCCCATCCTCCCAGCCCGCTTTGTTTGGTTTCGCAGCATGAGCGATCCTTCTCCAAGCATCCTCGCTTGCCTCACTGTCGAGTTTGAGGTGCGATCGCATGATCTTAATCCCCTCCTCGTTGATCCAGACCACCCACTTCCCACTCAGACTCCATTTGATCTCCCCAATCTTGCCCTCTCCGGAATGCAGTACAGTATCTTTGCCCCTGTCTCCTCCCAGACCAATAGTGTTCAGCCATCCTCCTGCCGCGGCTGCAGCACTGTTGGTGTTGGCATCTACTGTCACGCCCGCCTTTCCGCCAACAGTCAGGATGAGCTGGCCTGCGAGACCACCGGAGAGGTATGTTCGGTCGCTGGTATATGTCGGGCTTAGGCAAACGGCTTGTAAAGGTCGAGCAAAGTTGCGTAGTTGGACATCCTTGGGATCGAGGAGGGAGGAGATGCAGACGTGGCCGTCGAGGGAGGAAGTGGCGATGTAGATGGCGTTGCTGGGTGTATTGGGTACTGGTGGAGCTTGCTGTTGCGATCGCGCTGGCCGGGGGCTATTGGTGGTGGTGGGTGGGGAGCGTATTGGAGGTGGAGGGGAGCTCAGGCCTGCACTAGTGGTCGGTTCTGCTGCAGGTCGATGTGACAGCGGGGACGGAGTTGGCGACACAGATATGCTCGTTATGGTCGCCGAGTGTGCGTGATATGTCCGCAGTGGCGGTAGCGAAGGCAGACTCAGGACATGGACGTTGCCATTGTGTGTTCCCAGCACCATCTTGTCTCCCACCACAGCAAAGGCGGAGGTGCTGTCGCCGTTGCGGTAGACATTTGGGAGGCTGCCCGTGAGTTTGGCGTACTTCAGCTTCGGCTCATCCTCATCCTCGTCCTCTTCATCCTCGTCGTCGTCGTCGTCGTCGGCTTCGACAGCACCACCGACACCATCTTCGTCGGGCACTGCGGCGTTCTGCGGGCCAGACATGCCCTTCTGCTTCTTGGCATGCACATCGGCTGCCATTGATCCGTCATCTGCCCCTTCTCCGGTCGCGATCCATGGAGTATCTGTTGTAGTGGACAGAAGTGGAGGGGAGAGGTCGCGGAGAATGATGTCAAGCTAGCTTCCTGATTGGGAAGTTGCGGAAACTCTATCTTTTGTTTCTCCCACTTCCACTTCCACTACTAGACAGCATACAGCATCGCATATCATAATGCCCGGCGCAGGAGGATCGGCGACTTTCATTGCATTTGGGACCATCGTTAAGCGCAGCCTCACCACCTTCACTCCAACCCGCCACTCGCCTCGACCTCTACTGTCTCTCCCACCACACAACACGCTCGTCTCGAAGGCTGGCCAAAGCAGGAAACTACCCAAGAACCACTTCACATCGCATCGCCCCTTACTCAACGATGGCCAACACCCGCCACCACCCCCTCAGGACCAACACGGCAGCAAAACCCAGGAGAAGCCCCCCAGGCGAAAAGCCGCCCAACGCACCCAGAAGGCCAGTTCTCTACGAAGAGTCGCGGTAGAAGCAGAACGCTCTCGTGGCGCGGCAGCCGGTGCCAGCGGCTTCATCATAGGCCGCGGTCAGCGCCGCCACGTCGACCCGGAAGTCGAGACCAAAGACGTAACGGCCTACTGCGCCGCCGAAACCTACAACATCCACGTCGCCCGTGACCTACTGCGAAAGGAAGGCTGGGAAGCTGATCCCTGCAGCACTGCGCTCTTTCCGCAAGTCCTGCATGTGCAGGTCCGGAATACAACCTGGGGTCGAGCGAAAGAGGAAGAGGAGGGCTTGGGCGATGTTCTGGTATTCCCCTCCGGCACAGTAGTCGCCTGGAACGTCCCCGACAAAATCGCGCATCATTTGGTTGAGCGTGTCCTCCCGCCCGCCGCCACTGTCAGTCATTTAGATCGTCTGGAGGCGGAAGATCTCGAATACATCCAAGACCCCACGCGGGAAAAGAGCCAGATATTGGGAGATACCATCATCCTAGGCACTAAATCTCCTCACACCTCCCCCTCAGACATACTTGCTGCGGACGGCGCAGCAGACCACCCGCACCCCGAGACCGACACGATCCTGGCCAAAATCGCCTTCTCCTCTGCCCTCGCCCGATCAACCAAACTCGCCGTCCTCGAATCGAACCTCTCCTCCTACTTCCGCACAACCTCCACCCTTCCCTCCCTCCTCTCCCGCACGCGGATCCCGAGGCGGGAACGCACGTCTATGTTGGCCAAGACGTACGACCTGCTGCACATCCGCGCGCAGCTGAATCTGTATTCTGAGCTCACCGATTCCCTTCCCGATCTGTTCTGGGATAGTCCGCATGAGCTAGGGCTGGAATCATACTTCGACGCTGTGAGCAGAGCGTTGGATGTCGGGCAAAGGATCAAAGCTTTGAATGAGAAGATGGACTACGCGAGTGAGATTGCGAGTGTACTGAGGGAGAGGCTGAGTGCGGCGCATAGTCATTTTCTGGAGTGGATTATCATTTGGTTGATTGTGGTGGAGGTGTTGTATGGGAGTTGGCATTTGTGGGTGGAGTATGATGAGAATCGTGACCCGGAGAGTGTGAAGAATTTGCTCAAGGAGTATCTTAAGAGGGAATTGGCGAAGGAGGGAAAAGAGGCGAGAGAGGGGTAAGTGTCAGTGGACGGGTGGATTTGATACCCATATGCGTGGACATGTACTCCGCTCTTGCTATCTGAAATGCTGTAAGCTTGAGACTTCTCATCCAGTAAGACCTGGACGGAAGTGACGAGGTGAGAGAGTAACAGGAAGTAATGGAGGCTAAACAAGACTTACGGGACGAAGGGCAAGTTGGGAAGACGTCCTCCGTCTTGTACATGTCTCTTCACAAGGCTGAGAGGAGGCCTGACACTCTGCTCACCGGCGACGATGGAATGGCGGCGAGTTTGGACCTTCGCCGCCCTCTTATAATCGAGTTTTGCAGTGGATACGAACGTCTTGACTTGACGGACACCATGGACACGACCGTTACGCGAGTAGCTGAAGCAAGCAGCAGACTTGTTGGATGGCGCCCTATGAACTTGCGAGCTAGTCGAGCCACGAACTAGGCCGAGAAACAGCAAGAGCCAGGACATTGGCGACAAGCTGCAGTGGCTATACCGGCCATTGAGTACAACGATTAGAAGCGTGTCTCCAAGCTGCGCGTTTAGCTAATAAGGAAGACGTAGTCTTGTCGACGAGGAGCTTGGGTATCGCGTGGTAATGGGTAATGTTCGATGCGTTGTCCTAGAGTTCATGAGCGTGTACCAAGTTAGAACTTAGAAGGGTTAGCAGATGACTCGAGTGTGTGGATGGCTACTAAGTAGTAGAAGGTTCAAAGCGCTGCATGGAGCTTGACGCTATCTCCGAGATCGTTCCACCCATCGGCCTCACGCAGTGGGTAGTGCTTCCTCGGTCAGTCGCAGCACAAGCATCATGTCATATCGTAGAAGAGCCGTTCTAGAAGGTTGGGGTAGCGCTGCGGGGCAAGAGGGCAGAAACGGGCTACCTCTGTAAACTGGTCGATGATCGACCATGGGTCATAATGATATGGTTGACATGATATCGTTGTTGGACAGCCATCCAGTCCTTTAGTAAGGCAACAGAGCTGCCGTCCTGCGCTCGTTTGGCGCCAAAAGCATTCTCGGGGTGGTAAACCAGCTTATCCGCTTGTATGTAGTCGAATACATCCACAATGGGAGAATTACATGCACTGGTGATGGGCGCCTCTGGATCGGCAGGCTGGGCGCTCGTCGACGAGCTCTTGAAAGGCTACGGGGACTTCGGCAGCGTGTCAGCTCTCGTGAACCGCCCGTTGACACTGGAAGTGGCAGGCTGGACGCCCTCTGCGGATTGTTCGCTGCAGATTATTTCCGCCGTGGACCTCACCAGAGCCGGCGACGACTGGTGCCATCGGGTCGACAACATCTCGAAGATCTCTCACATTTTCAATGCAGCGTTCAAGCAGGAGGACGATCCGGCCGAGGAGTTCAGAGTGAACAGAGAGATGATTGCGAACTTTTCCCAGGTTCGTCGTCTCCCGAGGCATGGCGTCGATGGGTTGATGCGATCTTGAAGGCGGCATCCTCGCCCTCGTCGCACTCACTAGCTGACTCTATGTTTCCAGGCACTCAATGCCCATTGTCCGAGGCTGGAGATGTTTGTGCAGTGCGCTGGGGCCCGGTACTACCAGCGACAGTGCACGCCTGACATCGAAGAACCCCTCCAAGCGCCCTTCCGCGAGCATATGATCGAGCGCGCAAGTCCGGAAGTGCGCAGCGGTGTCGTCTACTACGCCGTACGCACCGCGCTGCAGGAAGCGTGTGCCAGCAAGGACTGGAGCTTTTGCGAGATCGTACCCGACGCCATCATCAGCTTCGCACCTTCGGGTAGCACTTGTGCCACACAGATTCTGTCGGCAACGTGGCTGGCGACCTACGCCGCGAAGGAGGGCAAGGGGGCGCGTGTCGCATACCCAGGCACCGATGTCTCCTACCGCGCAAAGTTCAATGGAGTCTCCGGGCGCACCCTCGCACGGGAGATGATTTGGGCGGGCATGCAGCCAAAGGAGACAGCGGGCGGGCAGGTATTCAATGTGGCCGACTCCAACACCCCATCCACCATGTCCGAGCTCTTTCCACGCCTAGCAGCTTACTTCGGCCTCGAGGCTGGCGGTCCTCCCGCTGACATGGCGAGTATCGAGATGCCGAGCGCGTACGTTGAGCGGCATGGTCGTGTACTGGATGCGATGGGCGTGCAGCGAGCGGCGATTTGGAAGGCGCCTTGGCTGGACGTGTATGGCACGATGTATACGTACGACCGGCACATCAGCCTGGACAAGGTACGTGAGGCAGGCTTCGTGGAAGAGAGGGACCCGCTCGAGGGATGGCTCGAAGTGTTCGATCGTATGAAAGCGGCGAGGATGCTCCCGTAGATCATGTTAGAAGGTCGCGCGAAGGGCGTAGCTCGAAAGTACGGGTAAGGATATATAGATATCTAACCGCTAAGACTTTCGTCTAATCCTTACTATAGGTATCTCCGGCGCTTAGCCTAATTTAGTAGTAGTATGGGTAGAAAACTACGTTATTAGTATTATATATATATTTCTACCTTGTATTACTATACTATTAGTAATATAGCTTAATATTATTAGATTTAATAATGTTACTATTCTATTATTACTATCTTATTAATCTCTTATAATATCTACTTTTAATAGCTTTACTAAGTATTAAAGAGTAAAAAGTAAATTTAAAGTTATAAAAAACTATAATATTATAATTCTATAAAGTAGTCTTATATAATTAAGGTTAATTATACTTCTTTAAAGAGTTAGGAAATAATTAAATAATAGAGTAAAGGTAAGGATAATAACTTAAGTATATATATAAATAGTTATAAACCTTTTAGTAAGATTATAATATAAGTTAAAGATATCCTTAGTTTCTATATACTTAAGTAAGTATCTCTATCTTAACTATCTCGTTCTAAGAGCGTTAAGTAATACTCGCTATCTTACTATTAAGTAGTTAAGTACCGTTACGTAAATCCTATAGTATCTTACTTAAAGAATAGCGAGATATAAGTAGATACTAAATATTTTCGTCTAATTATCTAGTATTTAGATATCTACCTATAATATATAAAGTATCTAAAAAAAATATAAAGAGAATAAGTAAAGATATATTACTTTTTAATACTAAATTAGTCTATACTAAGTTTAAAAAAATAAGTATTATATATAAAGTATAGTAATACTACTATTAGTACCTAAAAATATAACCTTAGAATATTAGCTTTCTTATATAAATTCGGTCTATATACTAGTAGCTAATTTATTTTTAAAGGTAGAATTTTAAAGAGTAGAACTTTAGCTTAATTAATAAGAGTAGTATTATAGTTAAGGAATATCTTAAGTATTCGTAGCTCTAAGTAGTAGTAGATACTTATAACTCTTAAACATAAGAATTAAATAGAACTAAACTAAGGTAGTTAAGAAGGACGATAATACGGATAAAGAGTTAGGAAGTATATATCGCGATACCTAACGGTTAATACGAGTAGTATTCCGTATATTTAGACCTAAGACTATTAGTAAAGTAGCGTTAGAGTCTATTAACTATCGAGAGATAGGCGTAGAATCTAATAAAAGATCGTTATATATTAACTAGTAAGTTAAGATATTTCGAAAATATAGTAATAGGTAGATTTATTTATTACGATATTTATAGCGGATAGTATTACAGAGTAAGCGGCCGAAGTATACTATTACTAAGCGGCAGTCCCGGTGTTTAGAGGAGTTACAAGAAGTTACTACACCCGAAGGGTAAGACAACCAAAAGAATAGCCCTAGAAGAAACAAAGCGTAGACGAAGGAAGAACGGAGTACTTTCACGGTAGACCCCGCTGTTGCGATCCTACAAGTAGTATCACGTAAGTGCTTCTTTAAAGAGTAGGTAGCAGTAGGTGTTTAGGTAAGATAACTCGAATATACTGTAAATAGTTGTAGACCTTTTAGTAAGATTGTAACATGAGTTAAACATAAGTATGTCAAAGACATCCTTAGTTCCTATATACCTAAGTAATTGTGAGTTGCTCTATAGTGCTCCCTTACTCTGTTCTACAGAGTAAGTGCAGAGCACAGAGTAAACTAGCTGCTCTGTCGTCTTGGCCAAAGCCGTAAGACGGAGTAGTCCTCATTCTACCTTGAACCCGCGCATTCTGTGTTATGCTCGTAACACTATCCCCCTTCTAGCTTAGCTCGTCCCGAGCTACATAGCTATGTTTCCCTTGTCTCGTCATTCGTTATTCGTATGTCTTCTTATGATGCCTAAAGAGTCGAACCCTTCTAGTACCGTCCGTCGAAAACGCCTAGCCGAATTTATTGCTACTAAGGGAGAAGTGATAGTCCGAAAATACAGCACCTACGTGCGCCATCATCGGGTGTGTCGGGTTCATTTGCGCTCTAGCAAATGCAGTGAGTGTCTAAGTCGTAATCAGAGATGCGACGTCCGGATTACTCAGTCAGAGTTTTCGCGTCTTCGTTTTGAGAAAGAGAAGCTCGATCAAGGAATAAAGGACGCTCGATCGACGTAAGATTCCTTATTCGTAGAGCTGGAGAAGTTGCAGACGGCGCTACGTACTGCTCGAGCTCGTAAGGAACGTTTGCGATAACAGCGCGATCTGTTAGACCATCGTGCTACGGAGGCGATTGCTATCGAGGACCGTAGTATCCGGGAACAGGAGGCTAAGGAGGCAGCTACTGATTCCCTGTTGTTTAAGGATCCCTCGGAAGGCCTTACCCTGAATCTGGACCCTTACGCATAGAGTGCCCTAGAAGGGTATCCAGATTCCTTCTAGGATTTCCCTCTGGTTCCGGAGACTACTGAATCTCCGCCTAAGATCGCAGCTAGTAGTTCTAGTTAAGGGTTCCTAGAAAGTCGACTAGGTATTGGTTTGGTTCTTCGTAACCACTAGCGGAATTTGGTAAGTGTCGTTAATTCCGGTATTCTTTGTTTGTGCTGACTAGGGTTTCTTTAGTAGTAGTCCTTAATCATTCCCTAGCAGGTATCTATGTAATGCGGTGGTTCCTACGAGTTATCCGCCTCTAGGTATCCCTGCTACTTTATAAGGTATTGGTTTCCATCCTAATCCCGTATTTCCTCAACCTCGAAGACGTCGTCTTCCTATAGTTCGAAATGGAATGTGGTTTGTAGCGGGATTTCCGAATCGGCTAGCTCTAGTATAGATATATAGAAGACTAGATATACCCTTATATCCTTTAGGAGTTCGAGTCGGTAGTTATTTAGTTCTTTAATATCGCTAATTAAAAATAGTCTAAC
>JAABUL010005691.1_pt1 | contig 15242 bp, 27 predicted proteins | sample 5559151 | NCBI WGS metagenome assembly JAABUL01 (sample SAMN10711876, study PRJNA513368) | rock metagenome | isolation source: Antarctica rocks | place: Antarctica: Victoria Land, Pudding Butte sud | reverse complement strand
GTGACGAACCACCAAGTCGAACAGGTACAGTGTGCCAAAAGCCTTGCAGAGTGACGGCACACAGGTTTTCTTGCACAAAAATTCTCTTGCACACAGGTCCTCAAACCCTGCTGAAACTTGCCAGAGCTGTACGCGGCAGACATCGGAGGATCGAGCATCTCGTGGAACCCATCAGGTCACATGGAGGCGTAACCCGAGAACATCAGCTGGGCAGGCCCTGTGAAGTAATCATCAAAGCAGCACACCTGAGTGCCATAGGCCTCGATGTAGCACCAGTCGGGGATGTCGGACAGGTGGATCATGGCAGAGATGTCCAACACCGGGTTGCGGAGCACGCCCGCCGCAAAGGCGCCGGGGTGCTGCCCCAGCAGGTGCCCCGTCAGAAAGCCGCCATGGCTGCCGCCCACAATGGCCACCCGCTTGGGGTCCGTCCATCCTGTGGCAAGAACGAACGCGGTTTTCATTGGATCTGCAGCTGGAACCGTGGCTGCCGCGGACAACCGCCACCCGCTTCGGGTCCGTCCAGCCTGCAAGGGAAGAGCGTTGTTCGGTCTAATTGGAGTGGCAACCTGAGGCGTGGCTGCCGCCTACGCTTCGATTCCGTCCAGCCTGAAATTGGAAGAGCACTAAGCAATACAGTATTCGTAATCTGAAATTGCAACTGAGGCCGTGACTGCCGCCCACGCTTCGATTCGTCCAGCCTGAGAACCGCAGCGGTGGACAGGGTTTCAGTAAGAGGGAGGGTGCGGCATCGCGAGGTACCATCTTGGGAGTTTGAGCTGCTTTGAGCTCCTCTGAGACGCCGAGGGTTGCTGCAGCGGGGAACAACAAAGCTGCAGCTGGCATGGAAGTCCAGCCTGACCACCCTTGCATACCAAAGGGTATACGTTGCGACATGTGTGCACTATAAACACGAGTGGTTGCAGCATTCAGCCTGTCAGTTTGGCACCGACGATATTGCCGACTGCATGTCCGCCCTGGCCGCGGTCATCAAGAAAAGTGCGCCAATATCTGCAACGTTTCCTAGCTGCTGCCCCGATGGTCCTCGTTCGATAGTGCCTGTCTCACCTGCGCATCATCGCAGGTCTGCTCGACATCCTGTCATATGTGTTCTGCCGAACGTCCCGCTGATAGGGTCGCTCATGTGCCAGCACGAAACTAGCTGTGCAACTGCAGGGTGGCGGGTGTGGCTGGGGCCGTGCCACCTTTGCGCATTGCCGCCGACGCCTGGCGGTCAATATGCCAAAGCTGGAGTGCGTGCCATGGTACCGCAGCATCATCATCGAACAGTAGTTCGATGATGATTAGAGGAAGACCTGAGTCTCAGAAGGTGCTCGCAATCAAGTACATCAAGTGGTGCACCTTTCTTGATGGCCGCAGCAAGGCTGGTTATGTAGTCGGCAACGTCGTTGGTGCCACTTCAATGTACAGAACACAGCAGCACCAGCATCACATGCTTGTAAAACAAGTGGTTTTGCGGGCACACCTTTTTCGATGGCCGCAGCCAGGGCGGTCATGCAGTCGGCAACGTCGTCGGTGCCAGCGCGCCCCGGCAGCGCCTGCACGCACGCCTCGCCAAAGCCTGTGGATCCCCGGAAGTTGGGCTGCGCGCCACACGCGGAGCACCGGTCAGAGAGCGGGTCTGTGTGCCGGAAAGTGAGTGGAAGCAGCGATGGACTCGGTCCGATGTCGACATAGGTGGTTGCATCTGGCAGCGGCGCAGGTGAGGCGCTGGTGGAGCGTCTGAGTGCGGCCGGCAGCTCAAAGCAGACATTTGGCTGCTGACACAATGCCCAAGACACCACATACTTGGCATATGAAATGAAGTGTTTCAAAAAAAATGTGCCACTGCAACGACTGTGTAGCCGAGCGCAGGCAGGTAGGCAACCCTGTTGACGTGGAAGCCACGTAGGCGGAGTGCGGGATGCAAGACATGGATGTTTGCCTTCATGATCCTCACTTGCATACGTAAATCTGTAGGAGGCCGTACCGCAACGACGGTGTAGCCAAGAGCCGCCAGGTAGGCGATGGCATTGGTGTACGATGCCACATAGGCGGAGTGCGGGCCGCCGTGCGGCAGCAGCACCGTGGGCGCGGGGCCGCCGGCGGAGCGCCGCCGCACAACCACCGCTTGGAAGGGCACGTCCGCGCCAGCATCTCCCTCTGTCGGGCGCAGCTGCAGAGGAAGTCACCGGTTGTCATTAGAACATCGATCGCGCATTCCTCAGTCTGCTGCAGACCTGGCTGGCAGCGCACTCTCGAGTGCAGCTGAGATAGCCTCCCGGCATGGAGCGTACTTCCTGGCAGCTGACCAGCGTTAGCAGTAACAAGATGTGTCTGAGCGAAGAGACCAAATCGGCAGCACCGTTCTCATGCTGCATGTGCAGCGCAGCCAGCGCAAGCCGCGACAAGTCAATTCTCGCTGAGACGCTGCTGGCAAGCGACTGCGCTTTATGGTGCCAAAGCGGTCCCGCCTCACCTCCAGCGTCTCGGCCTGGATATCTCGCAGCGCCGTCTCTACCCTGGTGTCAAATGCCACGCCGTCCGCCGCCGACACCGCCCGCCAGGCCGGCGGCTGCGGTGCCACAACCACGTCGCCTGCTGGCGCCCTTGCCACCTGCAGCGTCGGCGGCGCGCCGGGCCGGCTGCTGGTTGCCACCAGCCACCCTGCAGCAGCACCACACGTGACGGTACAGGATCAGAGCACGCTCACACAGTGTGCAGTGGCAGAACTTCGCTCTTGAATGGTTGGAATGTTTGAAAGATGCGTCTTCGATGACATGCCGGCGCGCGCGTCCGTCGGTGGCGCGCCGGGCCGGCTGCGGCTGCTGGTCGCCACCAGCCACCCTGTGGCGAATAAGGTGACGAGGAAAAGTCACGACACAGGTGCCATGAACCTGCAAGCCTACTGCATGCCGAGTGTCTCCTGTGTGTGCAAGCTCATTGGAACGCGCCCGGCCCTCTCCACGGACCCACGTCAGCCCCAGCCTCACAATTCCACACGAAAATTCCATCAGGTTGGATGTTGTCCGTCAGCGTGCCCCGTGCGGCGGATTTGCTGCTTGTGCGTGTAGGGTTTTCGGACCTGAGTTCAAGGCGCTGGAGATTTGCTTAAGGTTGGCCTTGTTTTGTGTACTTCTGGCGCACCGTTGCCGTGGTCCAGCAGCGACCAGGCGGCGCCATCGTCTGGCGACAACCGCGCCACGCCGCCGGTCGTCAGGTCTACAGAAACGATGGCAGCGGAGCTGCGCCACTGGCTGTTGGCCAGCAGCTGCTGCGGGCCTGCATGGAATAGCCAGACACAGCTCACATTTCTGCAGTTGAAACTGACCGAACTCGTCCCAAAGTTGCAATATTATGGAGCATGTGCGGCGCATGTGCATGCAGCCAAGGAATGCTCCCGCATAGCAGCTGTCGGGCAGGCCTGATTGGGTCTTGCAGCTTCACAGCTTCACACCTCAAGACCGCCTGGGCGATGGTGACACACCGCCTTCATGCAAGGCAACGACTGGAGTCGTACGCACATCAACAGCAGGAGCCTCACAATAAGTGCGTGTGCTGCCTGGATGCAGTGCACCCTGTCACCTGCAAAAGGCCGTGCCGGCAGGCTCACGGTGTAGAGGCCGGGGAACTCGTCGGGCCCGCTGCTTTGCACCACCGCCAGCACCTCCTTCACTTCGCCGGCCGCCGTCCATTCCGCAGCGTCCAGGCCGGAAACGTCCTGCATATTTGAGAATGTTATCTTGTTGAATAGTGTTGACATCAACGGGCCTGCTTCTCTGCACCGGCAGCGCCTCCTGCGCCTCGCCGGCAGCCGTCCATTCGGCGGCGTCCAGGCCGGACACGGCCTGCGCACCAGCACAGTGTCATCACCTGACGGCTGAACATGACAGAAGTTCCTGTCTCAGGTCTTGGGAGATGTGCCTCATGCGCTGACGGTTGCTGCGTAATCCGCAGAGGTGCCAGTTGCCTGGGGTAATCTTTGCAGCGGCCAAACAGAGCCGCACTGCACCGCTGGCGCGACACCAGCAGCAGGCACAGCATGTGCTGCATGCTCATCAGCTCAGCAACATGTCACCCCCTTATCAGTCAACAAATTGAAGGCACCTTTCACGAGCTGGCTCCCTTCCCTGCGGGAGAGGGTACCTATGTCGATCGCACCTCATTCCAGGCCAGCGAGTGCACGGAGGTGGTGCCGTTGTGCACACCGCTGTCGCACGCCGCGTGTTGCGACAGGAACACGAGGCTGTCGCCACCCGGCGCAAATCGTGGCGAGAAAGCGCTTGGCAGCTGCCCGGTCAGCTGCACCGCCTCCTGTTGACCTGAAAAACCTGCCACCGCCGCTTTTGCTTTTGCCGCTTTCGCATCTGCGGCATCCGGCGCTGCGGCTGCCGCGTCTGCGGCGGCGGCGTCCGAAGCAGCCGCGTCTGCGGCGCCATATGCGGCGACAGTGGGGGCGTCAATAGAAGCAGGAGAGCCGCTATCCTTGCCGCCTGCGGCTGAGGCATTGGGGGCGCGGGCGGCCCACAGCGCGCATGGCCGGTTGAAGCAGTAGACGATGCCGAGGCGCTGCGGCAGCGATGGGAAATTGGGCGCCGCGTGCGGCCACGCCACGCAGACCAGTGCGTCGCCTGCGAGTTCCAGAAACCGCAGGGTTCGTCAGCGCATGCCCGGGAAGCAGCCGACAGCATGTGCCTTATCTGCCCGAGCAAAGGCAAAGCCGGCAGAAGCACCATCGATTGCCGGCAGGAGCATCAGATGAGGAGTCATGTTGAATGTTCAGGTGCAAGCACAGACACGAACGCAATCAGAGCCTGCACACAGCTGTTGGCGTTGCTGCATGCCTCACCTGCGGGCGTCCAGATGGGCTGGCCGATGGAGGAGTCGGGGGGCAGGCCCGCCACCGGCGCCACGCGCCAGCTGCCCAGACCCAGCACGAACAGCGCCGGCGGCCGCTTGCCGGTATTCAGCTCCCCCCAGTCCTCCTGCATTCATTGCCAATTGAGTTTCTGACCTGTCTCTGCATCGGGAAGGTCAACATCGGTCCGCCTTACTTTAAATGTTCAGCACGATCAGCGCCAGCGGCCGCTTCTCCCCGTTGGGCTCCCCCCAGTCCTCCTGCGGGATGACAACATTATGACATACGTCATCAGCAGGAGCGGCAAATCACACATATGTGCAGGTTGCTGCATGGCAAACGTGTTGCTGCAGGGCTGGTTCAATCATGTGGATGAGAGCTTTGCGAGATTCACACTGCATCACTTTCCCTTTCAATAGTTCTAACACCTTACAGCCTTAGCGCCCACCTGCCACTCGCCAATGCCGCGCCACGTCTTGAGCGCAGCGCCCTCCTCCGCTGCCGGCTTGTCACCGCCGCTCTTGCCGTCGCCCTCCCACGCGCCGGCCTTTGACGTCTTGCCGTCCAGTCTGGTGTCGCCCCAAGAGGGCGTCTGCTTCGCCGGCGGTGCCTGTGGCAGGACCACTGGCTCTCTAGAAACCGCTACTTTACGCGGACGAGCTTGGTGACCGCCATGCAGCCGGGCAGCACATTGGACTTGTTCTCTGCGAAGTCAAGGAAAGTTTCACACAGAAAACAGTGCATGCAGCTTCCAGTGCTTGTGCGCAGTGAATTTACGCGTACCACTCGACGAAGTCCCATTCTTCTGTGATATCTTGGGTTTTCCCCCACAACTACTGGTCATTTTTTGAAGCCTCAGCCGCGTCACCTCGGCCACGTAGGCGAGGCGGCTCTCGTCGGGCGACCACGCGGCGCCGGCGCCAAACCAGCCGTCGTTGTACACGCCGCCGTGCAGGGTTTTGGGCACTGCTAGCTCCTTCAGCAGGCGGCCGCCGCCCCAAACCTCCAGCGTCGCGCTCTTACCCTCGCCGCCCGCACGCACAATGAAGGTGCGTCTGGCTGTGCATGCATCCCAAACAGTTCCAAACGGTTTCCAGCCAGACCGCCATAGATTGTTCCCTTCCGTGACAGTGATCAAAGCGGTGCCGTGCAAACAATGTAGACGGCAGTGTCAGACCAAGATTGCAACGGCAAGCTGGGATCGGATGATGGGGCCTGTGGGCACCCATACGCCTTCACTGTCAGATGTGTTGGTCGGCACACCCGAGGGCGACACAGACAGCAGGCTGACGTCCTTGAGCTCGACGGGGAAGCTGGGCAGCAGCGGCGCGCCGCCCTCGTAGCCGTCTGCGAGGCCGAAGCTGGACACGAAGCGCCGCTGCGCATTCGTGGCAATGTTCCGCTGCGTGCTTTGCACCTGCACTAGGTGCAAAAGAAAGCCTCTGCATACTTCCGGGCCCCACAGGGTATTCCAGAATAGCAGAATAACTTGGATGCCGGCAGGTTCCTCATCCTGCTCTTCACACAAGCGGTGGCAGCATGCATGCACAGCTAAATCCAGAAATCCACCGTCAGCGTGGACTGGCCGGCTCCCGCCTCATGCACCCAGGCACCCGCGATCGTGGGGATCTCCGAGAACGCCTCCAGCAGTGAGGCCTCCTCTGACATGCTGTCAGGGTCATCGCGCGGCTTCAGCGACATTGCGACGCACGACGCACACCGCCGCTGCCGCAACCGCGACCCCGGCAGAACCGACCCCGGCAGAACGGAATGCGGATGGCAGGTGGAGGATGATTTCTGTAAAATCGATCGGTCCAAATGATCTAATCGGGCCAAGGTCGCGAAGCTAAATTTGCTCGATCGCAGTGTCCGATGTGTCGGAACTGATCTGAACACACAGGTTGCAGTGCACAGTGAGACCCGCATCAACGCTGGCAGGCTTCTGCACGCAAGATGGACGCTACCAGTGCGATTCCAGAGCGTGAAACAATCGTGAACCTGAAGTGGCATGTCAGGGCAATGATGAACATGCACGTCATGTCATCACGTTTCATGCACGCCCTGCGTAAGTCAGCTGGACAGTTATTGCTTCTGCAGCGAATATGAGTGTCCGGATGAAGATGCCTGGCGCTGTGCATAGGGTGCCGCATGCGTCCATGGTCATGCAGTGGCAGTGCAGTGCGCTGCACTGCACTGCGGCAGCAGACCAAAGACACTTTACACTTTGGTTGGATCTTTGGATGACCTGCAAGGTTCGTGTCATCCCTTATCATCATCACAGCGTGACAAGGGAATCCCGAATCCCCCATCTGCCATGTGCAGCACATCAGCTGCCACGAGCTCATCTCCGTGAGATGATTATATGTGGCGCCCAGCATGAGGTCTACATGCGGTGCAACGCTACACAGATACAAGACTTTCGTCGGACCCTCTGTTCACAAGTCCACCAGGTTGGGCTGGCGCGGCGCCTGCCGCTGCCAGGCCGACTCGGTAAATTATGCTCCCGCGGCGGCGGCGGTGAGTCCTGCTGCCACAGTCAGGATCTTCCAGCGGGTCGCACAATCTTCTGTTCACAGGTCCACCAGGTTCGGCTGGCGCGGCGCCTCCTGGCACTCGCGGGGCGGCGGCGACTCCTGGTCGCTGCCAGAGGAGGACGGCGCCCGCTTCAGGGTGGGGAAGCTCGGTGGCGCGTCGGCGGGCGGCGCCGCGTCCAAAAACCGTTGCGCGTGCAGCCTCTCTGCCACAGCGGAGGCCGCCTCGGCGCCGGCCACTGGCGGCAGCGAGCTGCAGGGAGGATGTGTGATAGATCCATGCATAGGTACCTTGTAATATGGTCGTTCGCACAAGTGCGTGCTGACAGCAGAACTGTAGAAGAGCTTGCGGGGAGCAAGAAGGCAGCATGTTCACTCAGAAATGCATTGCTTGTGCTGACAGCAGCTCGTTGTGGCTGAGCGCAAGAAGACGCGTACCTCAGGCGCAGACGGCTGTTGGCCTTCGGGCTGAAGGCCTTGGCCGCATCGTCCGACGCCGGCAGGCCGCCGAACGTGGGGCGGGGCGTGCCGCCAGCGGCGTCCACGCGCCGCCGCCTGGCCGCCTGGAGCCGCCGTGGCCGAATTGCCGCGCGTCGCCGCTCTTTTAGTGCGCACCGCCAGCCTGCCGAATGGCGCCGCCGCGGCCCTGCCGTTGCCGGCACGCGGCGACGCCGCCGCCGCCAGCGCCGCCTCGTGTTCCGCCAGCAGCTCCGGCGTTGGCGGCAGCGCGGTCGGCGGGCCGGTCTGGCCGCCGAGCTGCGAGAACGAGGCGGACGGCGACAGCGGCGGCGGCAGAGAATACGCAGCGGCGCCGCCAGTGTTCCGGCTGAATGGCCGCCAGATCTCTTCGGCCGGCTCCTCGAACTGCGCGACCGCCGCTGGCGACGCCGCAGGGCTTGCTGCGCCCGCCGCCGGCGACTTCTGCTTTTCCGCTGCCGCCGTCGCCGCCGTCGACGGCGGCGCCTGCGTCAGCGCGGGGCAGCCGCCTGCCAGGATGTACGGCTGCCGGCCCGCCGGCGGGCTGTACACCTTGCGAGCGGGCGTGTAGACGTTGGCGTAGACCGGCACCCCGCTGTACGCCGGCTCGCCGAGGCCGCCGCCGGCGTAGCTGCTGCCGTTCATGGGCGGCGCCGCGGCGCCCGGCGGTAGCGGCGGCGGTGGCTCGACCTGGGCGAACGCCTGCGCGTTAGTCAGCGGCCCGCTGCCCAAGATGTAGCTGTCGCCGCCCGGCGGGGTGGCCCACGGCAGCATGTTGGAATACCTGCAGCAAGCGAGCGTAAAGGTATCGAGTTCGAGCGTGCGCAGGAGGACAACTCAGCAACTCAGTTTAGTCAGCTTAGTCAGCTAACTCTCTTGAGAAGTGCGGGACGCTCTGGGATGCACACGAGCATGCACAGCCTCACTCCTCGCTTTTGGGAGCGCCATCAGAGGAGCGAGGTTGCGCCAGGTGTGCACCAACGCATGACCACCTCCGCAGCTGACACATTCAGAAACTGTCAGTCCTTGTAGTTGGTTGTCGATCGGCCTCACGTCTTGAGCTCCATGATGCGGCCGCGCCGGACGTTGAAGACCTTCGTGAACTCGGTGTGGCAGCCCTTGCCGGTCGCCGTGCTGTTGCAGTAGCAGCTGCCCAGCATCACCGCCCAGGTGCCTGCACGCGACACGTTGTTCGTTGTACGTGGATTACAATCAGGCGCCCTGGTACAATCCTGCCGAATCATCATCATGTGTGCAGCACGCTGCCCACAGCATTGCAGAACGCAGCTGCAGTGCACAGTGCAGGGAACTGTCGCGGGTCCCAGCGAGGATGTCTCCATCAGATGCGCCCTGTGACGATGCATGATCAAGGCTGGCCCAAATGAGTGAAAGGCGCACCGCCACCAGGCGCGGCGTTGGCGCTGCCGGCAAAGATGGTGCGCACGTCCACGGAGGAGACGCCCATAACCTCAAACAGGGAGCGGTAGTACTCCAGGATCTGCAAAGCACTTGAATGTGAACATGATTTAAGAATGCGGATGCCACTTAGAATATCTGTAAGGTGTCGCGTTCACGAACAGCTCGCCGTGGTACCCCAAGATCTACAGGCAGCGCTGACATTGGAGCGTCGGCGTGGAAAGGTCAACAGGACGGATGCGGCGTAACGAAATTTATCAGCTGGCTCGTGTAGTCTGGGCACCTGGAACCATGCCAGGTTGTACCAAGACTGAGATGCATGAGCAGGCGGGCAATCAGCCATCAATGATCGTCTATCAAGCCGCCATCTTGCGACCGGAGGCGCTGCACATCCCGCACTCCGACGCTTTACTTCGCGTACTACTCGGCTGCGCCGCAGAATGCATATGCTGGTGTGTTGACTTCCAGTCGATGAAGAGTCCAGCCAACTTGCCTTCCTGCAAGTTGCACCATCCTGCTTTGCTTTAAGAGATCGCACCTGATGCTTGCCCCGGATGCTCGCGGCGGCCGGGTCAGCGCCGTTGCCCGGCAGCCCCACCTGTGAGTCCTCTGAGAACAGCTCCGCCACCAGCCATGACGGCTGCGCGCAAAGCCAAAACACCTCGCTGGCATGTCTTGTTGACCACACAAAAGTGTGCGCCGCCAGTCATATATGTACATGTGTTGTCAAGCGCTGGAGCACCAGGGTGCGCAAGCGCCGCCTGCACCACTTTGCAAGCATCGCAGGCAGTGAGGACCCAGCTCGTGGGCACCACGCCAAGAATGCTGCGGCTTTTGTAGTGCTGCCGGACCAGGTCGAGGAGACTACCACCTTGTGAGGGGACAGGAGCAAGGGCAACTTGCGGACAGTCCAAAGGTCAAAACCTGCCTGCTGACTGCGGTAGAGCTCGATGTATCTGTGCGCCGTGGCCTCTGCGTCCGTCTTGCTGCTACGCTTGGACTTGAGGGGCCAAGACACCGCTGTCTTGCCCGTTCCTGCCGCCGAGGAGCGGCGAAAACGCGCAAGCAACTTTTGGCCCACTCTGTTCGCAGAATTCTTTGCCTTCCGATAGCCTTGCTGCAGCTTCGTGTTTGTCGACATTGAAGCGAAAGTGGTCTGGAAGCTGCAAACGAACTGTGACACTGTGTGATCTTGCTCTGCGGCCCAGGGTCCGCCGACCAATTAATCGTGGGAGCGTCACGTGGCAACATACCGGAGGCTGTGCAAAACTGCTTTCTAGATAGATAGATAGATTACACCCGCCAGCCTCACTCGGGCTGATAAGGCATCAAATCACCATGTGTCATCATGTCGCAAACTGTTGATGACACAGATGAGCCGATGAGACCCACCTCCCCCGAGCATGGCAACATGAATTCGGCAACCATCATTCTGTCCCCTCCCCACACCAGCTGGCGCATGCATGGCGGCACCGCCAGATCAAACAGGGAAGAAAAGCCCTGCCGGACAACGTCTGTTGCGGGACATTCCATCAGCAAATGCTGCTCGTCCCCGACCGCGCCACTGTCACCAAATGTGCAGCAGCGGTCCTGCCTGTCTATCTTTGCAAACCTGCCGGTCTCCACCGGCAACGAGTGCGACCCCAAGCGGAGCCTCTGAACAGCGCGCAGCTGCGGCGCCGACAACTCCAGCTGCCAGAACTCGCCTCCCTGAGCCCAACCAGGGCACGAAAACCATGCTGCGTATGTCGTCCGCTTCACGCCTCCTGACAGCGCTGTCCTCGGGTTCATGTTCACAAATTCCTGCTGCTCCAGCACGGCCGCGGCAGCCGCCGCGGCTGCAATGGCGCCCTCATCTGCGCTGCTATCATGCTGCCATCAGCGCCTGTCAGCGCCATGCCATGCTGCTTCGCACATGCCAACAGTCCAGTTGCCCAGTTTTGTATGTTGGACTGTTACGCCGCTGCAAGATCGTCCATGGCCGCCTGCTTGAAAATGGAGGTCTCTGGCAGAGCGGTCAGCGCACTCCACTACCGCAGCGCCTGCCGCTTCCATTCCACTGCCAGCGGCAGCTCGCCAAGGTCCTGCAGGAGCACTGCAGCGGGGACCTCCAGTTTGTTTCGCCCGGTTCGACACTCCGCCACCCTATGCCGCAGACCCCAAACTTCACAGCCGTAGGATGCTGTGGGCGCTACTGTCGTCAGGTACAGCTGCATCAGGACGTCAACGCTATAGTGACAGTCCAGCCGCTTGAAGCGCCGGCGCAGGAGCCCGGCTGCCGCGTTCTGCCGCCGCTGCATCTCCAACATGCCGCTGTTGCGGACACATTGATGGATGCAGAGGATTGAATTTGCGATTTGCGAGACTGCTGATCAGCCCCGGGCTCTTGAATGCCGCTCGTTGGATGTGCAATTGAAGGAAACGACGACGCAACGGCGCCGCCATAGGGCCTAAGAAATGCACATGTCAGTTCAGCTCAGATCAAATCTGCCATTGTGTGTCAAAACTCACGCTCGCCATCGGATCCTCAAGGCTCAAGAGCCATAGTTAGCAACGGAGCATTCCTCCCCCGGCGCCGGCGCCGGCCTGTCTCACTTGGTGCCGCCACCGGCGGCGGCTGTTCAATTTTTAATGTGAATCAAGCAGCAGCCCACCGCGCATCACAATCCTCTATTTAAATTTCCTGTTCTCGTTGTCTGAGCAGGCGCCGCCGCCTGACTGAGAGTCATTTTGAATGGATTGCTGTCTGCACCATCAGGGCGTCTGCGTGACATCCTGCAGGCGCGGCGCTGCGCGCAGCTGCCGTCGACTCCTCACAGGTCCATGATCGCCTTGAACACCGAGAAGTCGGTCACTGCAATGTGAAGCGGAGGGCATCAACAATCGCATCGTATGACAGCACAGTCCTCGTCCAGCATCGACTTGCAAGCTTTTTCTCCGTTAGCGCTACATAAGCCCGACTGACAGCGGCTGAGCCGCGTGACTTTCGACAGTGCAATTCGCACCGAGTCCCAGATCATGGGGAAGGAGGCATGCAACTCGATGCGGCAGGGGCAGCTCACTGTTCTGGAAGTAGGTGATGTTGCCACCCTGAATCTTTAACAGGTGGGTCCACTCGTTGAACGCGCTCTTGCCGGTCGCCCTGGAAGTGGCGGTGCAGGATCCCGGCACCGTCACCCAGGTCCCTGCGCAGCCGCATGCTTGTCAGCGACAATCGTTCGGGAAGAACTCGTGTACGGTATGGCATGTCCCCTGAAACAGGCTGCATGCTTGAGGCAGATGATTGTGACATCATGTTGTGAAGCGGACGCCGCATGTTACCCGCCCTCAAAGTGACCGTGTGTGGCCGTCTCGCGATTGCATCTGTGGCAAAATCGGGGAGTCCGACAACAGACAGCAGGCGACTCAGGACCCCACCCGGAGCGGCGGGATCCACATCGTCTCTGCCGCCGATGATGACGTGCTTGCGGTGCATGTTGGTGATGGCCATGAGGCGGTGCCACCAACAGTGTCGCAGCGCCATGTGCTCCTTGATCTGCTCCATCAGTCACAAAACTCATGGTGTGTGTGCCAGAGTGGTACATGAGAAACCATCATCAGTACCGTGTCATCGCCATTCTGCTGAGCGCATGCTGACCAGCTGGGGCTGTTCTAGTGCTGTGTGTGCACATTATGGCACGACGATGGTATCGTGCACGTGATGATGTGGTGATGATGTGGGTGGCATTCTTGCATCAGATAGCAAGATCGCAGCTCGTTGCAGATGCCAGAGCAGACAGCGAGTTTCTGGCATGCCTTATCTACTCCTTCCCCCGACTGCCGCATGAAGGGCCCGGGAATAAGGTGGAGACCTTTAATTTTTTTTAAATGCTGCCGCCGCACCTCCGCCTTGCCTTTGAAGCGGCCCGCGAATCCCTTCTCGAATCCGTCAGCGTTGCCGGGGTGATTGAAAACCGTCTCCTCGGTCAACAGCTGGTCAATCAGCTGGTCCAGGCGCCCCGTTTCGTACAGCATGTAGGCCTCGCCGACGGTGGCTCGCACGTCGTCTTCGATGGCGGAACTCACGGCGGCCATGTCTCCTTCAGCTTATTCGCCAGGAGATCTGGCTCCGAGGCAATGCAAGAGGAGTGCAAGAGGAGTGCAAGACCTTCAATAAAGGCTTTAGGCTGTGATTGATGTAGCACCTTCCTGAATCCACCAACATGAGCGATGCTTGATCCTGGATGAGAAGAGGAAACCACCGATAACACCACTCAGTGGCGGCCTTGTCACAAGGATGAACAGCCAGGTGGAACATAGAGGACGAGCTGCAAAAGAAGCTTTATGACGTGAATGCAAGGCTGGACAGCAACGTGCGTGCCGGTTATACTTGACACGATTCTCGCATATGCATGGAAACGATGGACCACCACTTTGAGACGGCCGCTTAAGCACAGACCCAACGAAACTTGCAGCGTCAGCAAGGGCGACAGCGCTGAAAGCCGCGGCCATGGCGGCGGCAGGCGCACCTGTGTCCGATCAACGCCTGGATCAAAATTCTGTTGATGACGGAGTGCTGTAGTGGTGGCATATTGTTGGAATCGGGCCTGACTTGTGTTCTGCTGCAGATCGTTGCACAGAGGCACATTGTGTCGAGAGTGCGGATTGATCTGAAAAGGAGAAATTTCAAGACACGTCTGACCGAAAATTCCAGGGTCCGGGCTTTATTGCACTACGGCCTGATGACCAGTCAGCTGTGGAACTTGGGCCCAGGTGTGGGCGTGTTCTCCTCCTTATTCATGCGACGTCAGTTTGGCACTTTTATACCCCGCCGATCAGCCTGAGCGCTGTGGCAGGACGCAAACTGGAACCTGAGTCAGGCAGAATGTCAACCGTGCTGGTTTACGCTTGTGCCAGGCGCACGATCTGAGCAGAGTCGGCGTAGTTTTTGAAGCTCTTCGCCATCCACTTGCCGTCCTCGGTCCCCGTCAGCAGCCAGGCGTGACACACAGGGTGCACGCACTCCTTCTTGGTCTGCGTCTGCGCACGCATCAGAGCGGCAGGCCCACTGCCAGCAATGACGCCTGGCGAGATAAGGTTCACTTTCTGCCAGAGCTTGATCCTCAGAGCACAGATGTGTATCCGTTTGTATATCCGTCATGCCAACATAGTTGACCTTCGTGTGGATGACCTTGGGGTCAGACAGCGCCACGATATGCACACCTGCATCGTCCCATTCATCTCACACCTGCATCGTCCCATTCATCTCACACCTGCATCGTCCCATTCATCTCACACGATCAATTGGCATGCTCAGCACGAAGCAGCAGAAAAGACACAGTAGCCACACAGAGCATGAAGGCTCAGGATGGTATGTGCGCTCAACTGACAGGGCTGATGTGTTTCTGTCGCTGCTCCGGTGTGTCCGTCACCTAAGGAGCCGGCCTTGCTCTTGTCCTCCACGATGAGGGTGTGCGGTGTCTCCCACCGAAAACCACGCCATGTCCTCTGCGGCACAGGACAGCCAGTGCGCAACTGTTCGTCAGCAGCAGATCTTGGCGCAATGCAGCACCCTGATCATGCTGCTGCATCGCGGACGCCGCTGCAAGCTGTGCATTGCGGCACAGATCATGCACTTTGTTACGTGCATGCATGGATGCATGTAAGCAGATAGCGGGTGCTGTTGCGCGGGTGCCTTTGGGCGGCTGCATCATGCGGATGTGACAGCACTGTTGCGACTTGTGCCATGAGCGTTTGTCAGCTTGTTCGCCATGCGAAATGCGTGCCTGCGAAGTACGTCTGTATCATCTCGGAAATTTTCCCGTTGCCAAAAAGTGCGTACGACGCCTCGACAGCGTCTCTGGTTTGTGGGGTGCGTCGATGGACGTGATGTTGCATCTGTGTGTCAATTGAATATCTTTTTCGTGGAAGTCATATGATGCACCTGCCAGCATGTCGTGAATTCACGCCTATTACGATGA
>JAABUL010005690.1_pt1 | contig 15243 bp, 15 predicted proteins | sample 5559151 | NCBI WGS metagenome assembly JAABUL01 (sample SAMN10711876, study PRJNA513368) | rock metagenome | isolation source: Antarctica rocks | place: Antarctica: Victoria Land, Pudding Butte sud | reverse complement strand
CCGGGAGCCGGATAACCATCGTCTGTGAAGCGGATGCGGTATATGAGTGCTTCAAAGCAGGCGACAAAGTAGAGGTAACCTTTGTGGAACTGGATCCCGCCGATACCGAACGGCAAAGGCGCCCAAGGAGGGGGCTTCATGCTGGCATCTTGGAGAACTTGCTCGCACTTGCGAGTGGCCGTGTTGACCCGCCATACCTTGCCGAGCGTCGAATCGGACACCAGCAGTGTGTTTGGCACGCCTGGGATAGGAATTACACCTACAATGAGGCCGCCGTTGGGCACATGGACAAGCTCTGTAATGGTTGGCTTGCCACGCCTGGTGTCGAGCTCAAATACCCCGAAAGTGCCATGGATTCCAACACCCAAAGAGCTTTGATTGCCGGCGAGGAAGGTGAAGACGCCTGGTTGCCTTTCGACAATGCCCGTGGCTGCGTTCATATCGTCAAATCTATGAACGAGAGAGGTAGCTGGTGTACTAGTTGTGGCGCCTGATACGGCATATATGGAAGCGTCCGGAAAGACTGTGGTCATGTAGATGTCACCATTGGAAGCAACGGCAACATCCTGAAGGTATGTTGTAAGGGGAAATTGGTGGATGTCTCGGAGTGGTAAGGGAAAAGATTGATGGCTAGCTTGTACGCTAATTGCTAGGTATGTAACGATAGATATTAAGGCTAAGAGGTGTGCATAGACCGTCATGGCGTGGGGAATGCGACAACGTGAATACACAGACCAGAAGAGCCCAAGCTCGAGTATTAGATCTGGGTTCCTGAGGGGTCACCGTCAAAGGGTGGACAATTCGACAGTGTCTCTTATGCTGAGGATATGAGACTCCACGATCAGCTCGGAAGTACCGACAAATGCTGTTTTGGTCTCAAATGCCCGAATTGCACCTTTATTAGGTTCGGAATGTTCCAAATTCGAGTCTAGCGAATTCCTGATCCGGAATACGGATTCCGAATTTCCCAATTAGGCAAACTGCTTTCCGATTCCCTTCATTCGCAGGCTATGGCTTCGGAGCGTTTTCCTTGCGTCTCTGTGTTGTCCATCACACGGCATAAACATTCGTTAGTATAGATTTTCCTTATGACTGTCGTTTCCTCTCGAGATCGGCAGAAACGTGTTATTGCCCTGGCCTACTCTTGGGCCTTTGGCCTTATGTGTAGCAACTTGAAGCGTTTCTATACCTTCATCCACTGTCGACTTCGTGGCTGACAGCTGCTGACCGATTGGACTGGTTGCGGTTTGGTCTGGCCCTCATACTTTCATATCTTTCTAGCTTTTGAAGCGACGGTTCAACATTGCGCGCCATGAAGGCAAGGTTTATTCCCATGCTCGCCTTCGTGGCCGGCTCATCTGCATTATACATCTCTCATGGACTAATTGAAGACATGAAGGCCTTTCTATGGCCTTTTCAACAACCCCTCAAATCGTGCCAAAACACACCCAATTCCCGAAGCTGTTGGAATCAGTATGACATTGATACGAACTACTACATCACCTTTCCTGACACCGGCAACACTGTGGAGGTATGGCTGTCTGCGGAAGAAAGTATTTGCAACCAGGACGGATACGAACGCTCCTGCATGACGTTCAATGGGACCATGCCTGGTCCGCCTATTACCGCCAACTGGGGTGATGATCTTGTCATCCACGTAGCCAATAACATGCAGTCGAATGGTACGACTGTCCACTGGCACGGTGTGCGCCAGCTCCATAGCGTGGAGTACGATGGAGTTCCTGGTGTTACTCAATGCCCAATACGCCCCGGAGAGACCCTGACCTACAAATATAAGGTCACGCAATATGGCACCAGCTGGTACCACAGTCATATCTCTCTACAGTACTCAGAAGGACTGTTCGGTGCATTGATATTCAACGGTCCGGCGACAGCTGATTATGACGAGGACCTCGGTGCGCTGTTTCTTCAGGACTGGTCGCACGTACCTACCTTCAGCGCCTGGGATAATAAAGAGAAATATGGTATCACCCAATCGCTCAGTAACACACTAATAAACGGAACCAACACATTCGACTGCTCTGCAGTCTTGGATGAGAGTTGCGTTGGTGGGGGCAAAAAGTCCGAGACGGTATTCCAGCCTGGCGTGAAGTACCTGATCCGCTTGATCAACGTCGCCACCGACTGTCAATTCCAATTCAGTATTGACGGCCATAAGCTCAGGGTGATTGCCAACGACTTTGTCCCTATCAAGCCATACGACGCCGACAGTGTTGTTATCAACGCTGCTCAACGGTACGACGTCATTGTCGAGGCAAATGCTCCACCGGGTGACTACTGGCTGCGAGCCCTTTGGGTGAATGCTTGCGCGGGCGTTGCAAACGACCACCCTGAAGATTCCACAGGTATCGTTCGGTATGACGCCTTCAGCACCAGTGACCCCACTAGTGTGAGTGCCGTCAATGCTCCTACCACCTGCATTGACGAGCCGTTGGAAAGCCTGGTTCCTCAAATGGAATTTGACGTTACCAACATTGCTGGCACGACCGTCGAGGAGCCCCGTGTGCGATTTACACATGAGGCGCTGTTCACATGGACGATCAACAGCAGCAGCTTGGTACTTGACTGGAGCAATCCGACGCTCAAGCGGGTCTTCAATAATGATACAGTCTTCCCCACTGAATACAACATCGTTTCTGTTGATGTGAGCATCCAAATTAATCTCGTATTATTTACCCAGTGTTGCAGCCCGTTAATTCAAGCAATAGAAAAAGACTTCTTCCAACGACGAGTGGGCGGTCTTGGTAATTGAGAACAAAGTCATGGGTCTTCTCAGCGCGTAAGTTCTGCGACGCCTGTCCTTGGGGATATAGACTGACAGCACGGCTCATAGCATCGCGCACCCCATCCATCTGCACGGCCATGACTTCTGGGTCCTGGCACAGGAGAGCGGGCCATGGGACGGAACAACCGACTCCTTCAAGACAATCAATTCGCCACGACGTGACACTGCCATTCTGCCCGCACAAGGCCATCTCGCAATTGCTCTTCGCCTAGATAATCCTGGGACCTGGATCCTGCACTGCCACATCGCGTGGCATGCGAGCCAGGGTCTTTCGTTAGAGTTTGTCGAGAGTGAGGAGTCCATTGCGATTCAGTCGAGGGATATGGAGATCTTTCAGGACACGTGTGAGTCGTGGGATGAGTGGACTAGAAATGCGACGTATCATCGCCCGCAAGATGGTTCAGGAATCTAAAGGACTAGAGACGAATATAGGTCATAGATAGCTCTAAGAGTATTTCGCCGCGTTCGCGCGCCTGAGATGGCCTTTCGGGATGCTCGACTGAAGAGCCTCGAGGATTCACAATCTGGGGTTAGGGCTGTAGAACTAGCAGCGCTAGGCTCTTGGCGTTCTTGGCGAAAAGCCATGAAGCAATAACAAATATCTTATCCAAGTTCGAACTGGATTTCGTTAGCCTTGTTCGCACCTCACGGCTGGTTGGGGTAATGACATACCGTCCCTTCTTTGCTGAGACCTTTTCAACCTTCATGTCTCGCCGTATGACTGAGACTAATCCCCAGCCGCCTCCTTATCCAGCGATGTGGATCGTGCACTTTCCAATCACGTTGATCCGTCAGGCCAATATATGGTTGTACATTACCGTGCCAGGCAGTTCTGTCTGAAGGGTTGTTTTGGCCCTGAAAGATACATGGCAAGACCTCCGGCGTAAAGATTATTAACTCGTTGGGTCCTAGACGACTCAAGCCTTTCGAATTCGAGATGAAGAGGAAACACACGATGCACTCGCGAGCTCATGTCATAGTCACACACACTTACGAACGAAGTCTCCATATTTCTGATGCAGTCTGTCCATCAATAGATGGTTCTTTGAATCCAGACAATGTGTCACGTGCCATAGCTTGCAGGCTTTGGCAAGTGTTGGGCGGGGGAAATGTCGCAGTCGGTGGAGAAATAAGCGGTATGTGACGATACTAGCGAATAAATCAGCAAAGAAGACACCGGGTAATGCTCTTGTAGACGCAAGGGCAGCAAACAGCGAGTCGGCAGAGCACCATACCTGGAGCATCGCCGGGCCGATAAAACAGGCTACAAAAATGCTTTGGTCGCGTGCAAATGCCATTCACCGTGGATGAAACTAGGTTGTGTGTCATGACCCCTCCAGCTGCTCCCACGATAATGGACATAGATACGTGGTGGCCCATGATGCTTCGTGGGGATGGATCAGGCTGGGCTGGGCGAGTTCAGTACTGTTACCATTGAGACTCGGACAAGCGACAGGGTGATGCTGTGTGTATCGTAGCGGGTAGTGGAAAGTCGTGACCGGCATCCTGATCACCGCAAGTTTATACATGCATGAAGCCGAGCGCGTCGAAGCTGTAAGACACCCCTTTTATTGCTGCACATCAGATTCTTCCCGCAGTAGTATATCTAACAAGAGACCCAAGCGAGCGATTGGTCAGAAGCATCATGCGAGCCTCTCCAGCTCTTACGTTAAAGATGGTACCAAAGGGAGGTACTGCTTGCTCGTTGCATCTCGGCATCATGGTCTTACAGCCCTGTAAGTAATCATCTGTTACTCGTCTCCCTTAAAATATCAAGATTCTTCGGTCGCAAAACCGTTTCTGTGCCAGTGATATGTAGCAGCATGCGTCAGCATTGATTGGGTCATTACCGCCTGCACAGCCGTTGGAAAAGGAGTAGTCCAGGCTATTGGCCAAGCCCTGTCCACTACTACTGCCAGTCTGTAAGCCTCAGATGGTACAAGTACCTGTCGACAACACCACATATTCATCCATGTTGGAGAACGATCGGCATGGATGGCCAAAAGCTCACGAGAGCCTGGGAAAGCACTGTCTGCAGCTTCATATCCTCAGCCAAAGCCATAACCTCGGTTGCTGCTGGTTCAAAGCGATTACTCTATCACGCCCATACCCTCTGGTCATTCAATTACAGCGACATCAAGACCATCGTTATCCCAAAGACATTATTTGCGCCCATCGTTCTGCTTTCTAATCCACGTCCAACAGCGTCGTCCGCTCAAAATTCACCGGTTCTCCTCATTCGATGCATCTGCTCTGGCTTGGTATGGACATGGCTCAATCTGTTGCCGCTTTCAATGAGCAATCAATACAGGCAGGACGATCTGGACGAGGACCGCCAGAATAAACCTTGGCGACCTATCCCCGCCGGACGAATGACGATGGCTCAGACCAAGTATCTTATGCTGGCATGCTATACGACGGCCCTGCTTGCCAGTGTTTCCCTTGGAGGTCTCAGGGAATACTGTGCGCTGATATTCGAGGGCTGGATATACAACGAGATCGGAGCGGCAGATGACAGCTTTCTGACGAGGAATATCCTTAATGCAGTCGGTTATATGACGTTCGCTGCTGGAGCGGCGAAGATTGCCTGCATCCAGGCTGAGACCAAGATGTCATACGGCTTCTATCTATGGATGCTATTGCTGGGAGCAGTGGTTGCGACAACAATTCAATTTCAAGATCTGTATGATCAGGCGGGAGACAGGTTGCGTGGAAGGCAGACTACGCCTCTTGTAGTAGGGGATGCGAGGACGAGGGTGACAATCGGGTCGGCTGTGGTGGTCTGGTCGTTTGTTTGCCCGGCATGCTGGCGATTAGATGCGAGAGGCTTTGTTCTGCCATTGCTCCTGGCTGTCGCGATCGTTGGAAGATTGTATTATTATCGAACCCTGAAGGCAGATAAGGTCTCGTTCAAGGTGTGAAATGTGTGGGTCTTGGTGCTCTATGCTCTTCCATTCTTCACGTTGTCCATAGAGCGTTATGGCTGATCACCCACTGAATGCACTGCAATGCTTTGCCCGAGGTCTTGCAATTCCTAGAGCGGCTTATGACTAATTGCCACCACCACATTATACGCCATACCAACACCAGTCTTGTTCTCCTCATACACTTCTGCCAGCAATTTCCTAAGCAGAGGACCTTGAGCTTCTGGAGCATCATTTTTCATGGCTTTCAGGCTGACCTCCTCCGCCGTGAAAAGGTGGATTTGCATGAATGGCGCGTACATGTCCGGAGGGATTGCGTAATGCGTAGCCTTAGATTCTTGTAACCCTGCTGCTTCTAGATGTGCAGTAAGGTCTTGCGGCCATCTAAGAGACAATCTAGTTCAAGGTGTAATAAGTTGAGGGGATAACATGTCTCACGTTTTAGCTATGCCCTTGGGACCTCGGACGACCTCGAAGTACTTTTCGAACGCATTTTGCTTCAAACTGGCGTCTGGTGATACAAGATGGAATGAAGTTGGGTCATATTCAACCCATTCAAGCCACCCTCCCGGCTCTAACGTCTACAATTAGCCGAATTCCAAGAAAGGTGAGGGGAGTCTGACTGAGTATTTGAAGACCGCGCTCAGAACTGCAGCGGGACCTTCGTTTTGTATCACGCAAAGGAAGAGTCGTACTTGAACCATATCATACCTGCCTTCCAGATGCTGCGGGATAGGCTTTGTGATATCCAGTCGCTGAAGCGAGATTCGGTCGGATAGCCAGGCTTCGCATGGATACTGCTCTTCAGAGATGTCAAAACCTTCAAGCTGAGCAGCAGGTAGCTCCTTGTCCACATCAATAAGCCATTGACTAGCCCTGTGTCAGTTGATGTCTGTCGAGTCGAGGATGCGATAAAGTACGCTGTGCCTGCACCAACGCCTGCGATTTTCGCTTCTCGAGGTAGACCACCACAGATGACGGTGTTGGTGCAGATGTTTTATCCAATGAGGTCTTTGAGCATAGCGTACTGATAGTTCAGCCTAGCGAAGTCTATCAATATCAAAATAGTAACACCGAACTTAATTAAGTAAGTATTACCGTAAGGAAGCAGCATAACCCCGTCCTGAGGGTGTTGGCAAGGTTAATCGGAGCTCCATTCTTCACAATATGACGAATGACGACTGACCCAATGCATACTCGGCTTCGAGGTATTTCTAGCCCTTGTCATCGAACGACATGCTGGCGAATCGAAGCGTATGAAAGCATGATTCGCCCACTGATCTGTGAAAGTCGCCGGAGGCCTGAAATAGGAAGGGTGGTCACACATTGATGACTGGATTACTTACATGCCGAACTTCAGCGGAGCTAACCCAGACTGGTTTAGCGCGAGGCCAGTCACGGTGACACCAACCAGAGCCATGCGCAAGAGTCTAACCAGCACGTATATGTAAGAAGGTAATCTGGTGCCTGGTCTTGCTCGATCGATCGGCTGGCTTCCCTCCTTGCTGTTCAGATAGAGGCAACAATCAGTGACCGTCCATCGTTTTGTTATCTGGTCGACAGAATCCTGCATGCACATGTTTCAGACAGAGACGGAAGCATGTTGACATACGCAGCTGATGATCCTTACTGGAAAGAGCTGTCGAGGTGGTGTAAGGTATGTAAGCAGAAGATCTTGTGCACCAGTTCTACCATTCGCTGAAGCTCGCATGACATAGCGCCGTGCAGATACTTCATACCTCCATCATGATCTCATAAAGCACCGATGACATAGCTTTCGGTGCGATCTAGCAGCGCAGCTTTCACTCTCGACAATGACTCGAATGGTCATATAGCTGTCTCATCCATTCCTCAGACCATGGTTCAAGATTGTGTTGAAGACAGTCAGACTGGCATCCGGAATGAATGATGCACTTCAGCCACCGCCAGGCGGACGACAAAATCGAGGGACAGCCTTTTTGATCGTGGTGCTTGTCTTCACGGTCGTCGCATGGGTATTCGTGACACCGCGCATCTACATCAGGGCCTTTGTCAAGCGCGCCACTGGATGGGATGATGTCTTCATTGTTCTCTCCCTCGTTAGCTCACTGGCAAGAATGTTAAATATCATGGATTGTGTACTGACCAAGCCAGGTCCTTGCAACAATCTCCATCGCCATCACCGTCCCCGATGTCGTCGCAGGCTACGGCCAACACCTCTATTACCTCTCGCACCATCAGCTCAGTGAAGCTCTAAATTGGAGTTACCTCGCAACGCCATTGACATTATTCAGTTTAGCCACCAGCAAGATCTCCATTTGCTTCTTGCTCCTCCAACTGCTCGAGCAGACCCAAACACCGTTCAAGCGATTCTTCCCCATAGTCATCATCGCCATCTTGACAATTATTGCTATCACATGTGCCGGCTACAGTCTGGGTCAGTGCCAGCCTGTATCAAAATTGTGGAACACAGCAACTCCAGGACACTGTAGAGATCCTGCCATCTATGTCAAGCTAGGGTATGCGAATGGAAGTACGACGCCGGCTAGCTTCACTCTCTAGCAGTGCTGATATACCTGCAGCGATCAATGCCTTCTGCGACTTTGCCCTGGCGATATACCCACTCCCATTCATACATAGGTTGCATGTTGGGGTAACCAAGAAAATTGTGCTAGGCCTTCTTATGTCTTGCGGTGTTGTGTGAATCTGCCCATGATATGCGTTCGAGTCTCTCGCTAATGTCGCCAGTTGTGGTGCCCTTGCCATATCGCGAACAGTTCTGACCAGCCAACTGACAGCGCGGAGCGATTGGATTTGTGAGCTGGTTCCTCCTTGAGGATTAGTCCCAAAATTGAGCATGATTGTTGACTTATTGGACAGATGATAGCGTCAGAAGCTCTCTTCCGACCATGTTTGCGTTCCCTCAAACCCCTCTCGTACCTCCAGGAGAGATGCTAACAGTTTTCCCTCAGCATCGAAGAAAATCTCTCGATAATGGTCGCCTGCGTCCCTACTCTCGGCCACCTCTTCGCCGTCTTCGACTCCAAATTGAAATCCCTCAAGTTTCGTCGCCATCACACGCCCATCGCGGATGGTACCCGTCCTTCGCCCATGACCAAGACGCCACCACCGCCAATATTCCTTGGGCCTATGAACGTTAACAGTGGACCCTTCAATCAGTCGTCGGCTGAGGCGGTGCAGCGACCATGTGCGGTATATCATTACGGCCATGATGTGAGCAAGATTAGTCTTGTGCCCATGATCCAGAAGACTACGACTGTGGAAGTAGAGAGAGGGTTGGGATATGTTTGAGAGAAAATTTGCTTCTTGCCAGGGCCTGCTTCACAATTGGATGCTTACTTTAGCAATCCTTCGGGTCAGAATGAGGAGTAAACGAACAACTGACCCGATATACTTCCTCCAATGGCGCTGTTCAGCCAACTCGAGCTCAACACGCTCTCATGACTTTGTTCTGCGAAGGAATTGAAGTTTGGTTGGCATTATGCCTTTGCCGTTGATGCGGCTTGACTGAGCAAGGGTCGGTCAACCTGGCCGTTTCAGGCGATCGAGCTGGAAGTATGAAAGCAGCCTCATATCATATATGATCGTATACACTCAGCCGAAATTAGACCCTGATCCTGCGAAGCTTGAACGTCCACTACATTCGTCACTGCTAGCATCTCAATCATTACCCGGTTTCGTCATATCATGCATAACCTGGGGTCCTAACATTGGACTCATAGCTGCTCCGCGCTATTGCCATTGCCATAGCTGATGGTATCCTTGTTATGCTCGTGTTCAATGCTTATAAAAGCACCGTTGATGTTATGAACCATGTTTATCATCTCATCCCCGTTATTCATTGTCGTCGCATCATTCATACAGCTGCTGCCAAAACGTCAATCGCCCAGAAATCCGTCATTCATTATCATTTTGTCCGTGTTCGGGATTTTCTTTCGATGGAATTTGCTCTTAACTTCGAATCTACAGTAAGTGACATCTGCCGGTTTTTGATAGGATTTTGCAGAGGTGCGTTCGGGTTGAATATGGACGGAGGTATATTGGTAATGTTTACGGACTCCATCGGGCAGCTACGATGGTGATAGAGGCCGCGTTGGTGTCCGGAAAGCGGAGTCCTGCTCCAGCTTGGGCGACATACCATCAAGATGCTCTGAATAGCCTAAATCTTGAAAGCAAAAACCTCCTCCGGGAGCTTAGTGTTCCATCTTTTTGAAATGCCGATCGTTCCTTCAGGCACATGGCCAGCTTTTTGCAATGTCCACCAGGTGGTATCGCTCGAATTGATTACTGAGCCTTGTAACATTACTGTAGATCCTATCTGCATTCGGGAGGTCGACGTGCTGAGATGGGTGCGCCATCCCGAATTACGGCCTACTACGCACCTTTCATACGAGCCGAGCAGAGCTTCTGAGCGTTGATTGGTGATATATCCGGTGTAGGTAAGCCTCAGTGCAGGGGCCCTCGGAGTCCCCAGATGTAACACTGTTGCAGCTGAGTTGCAGCTGAGAACCAGGTCGTCTACAAAGAGGAATGCCTATAGATAACGCATGAAAGCTTGAGATCTTCTAACGTTGTCACCTTGTCCCTAAAGTCAACAGAATGGAGAGCATGAGGTATGAGATGCTTAACTTCAATAACTTGCACCCATACGAGCGCCTATTTTCCAACGCTAGCAGAGAAAATGCCCTAAACGCCGACCAAGGTCCCCTGGGGAGGAATCAGCTCGGAGAGCCTCAGCAACCCCAAATCGCTCCGAGGACCACAAAACGTTTTGATAGTGCACGCCAAACTCGCGCTCTTCTTCTCAAGGGGACTCTCAGATGGATCGGTACTGTCGTCGTTACCGCTCTTACAGTAATAACCCTGAGGTTTTATGAGGGAAAGCGCAATTTCCCTTCCGATCAGAAGGCTGTATTCAACACCATCATTACAGCCTTGATCCTGGGTTGCGGCCTCAATCTTTTTGTCAGTCACGATGCTGCTAAAGCAAAGCGCCTGGCAGCCCACAATCGGTGGCTTACTATGTCACAGGAAGCATTCAAAGAATCAGCAAGAGTCGTAAGATGGAGGATCCTGGCAGAAGTGCCGCATACCAAGCGAGAAGCGGATTTGATCTTGGGTATTGAGAACTTGCTGAACGTGTGGGCGCTCGCACGGGAATCTTTCAAGAAGCCAAGGGTATTAATTACTTGCATCCTGTGGGTGAGTCGTTGAACGTTCCAAGTTGTTGTGGAGCTAACCTGAGCAATCTTCAGCTTCTATTTAATCTGGTGAGCATTCCGCTGCCTCTGAATTCAATCCCACTTCTGACGTTCGCCTTTCAGCTCGCGCAAATATCAGTCGCCGCAATCAGCTTAACTTATACCGTGGACGATGGAAAAACTTACAGCGATACCTATTTCACGCACGGTACGGTCAATGCACCAAATCTCACTACTTACTTCAGTGGGAAGAAAGCTCTAGGAGCTGAGGACACTCAAGCTGTAGCTCATGGCTATGGTGAAGTAGCGAAGGGTGGTAAGGATTGCGAGCTATACGAGGATATTGCACAGGTCTATGAGTCCTCAAGTGACCCCCCTTACTTCTGCCGCCGAACGTCAGGCAAGCAAGAATTTGACAACGAGAGAAGGTACCCGTCCTTCACAAACCGCGTTATCACCGCATCTTCCGGCAATTGCTTCAAATACACCGAACTTGATCATACCATTGGTCCTGATCTTTACGATCATATGGCAGCATTCAAGTACTCCTTCTCGAACTCCACATACAATTCGAGCATCTCGATTCCCATATCCAGTGATGGATGGACTGCGACCACATACATTTACCGCGGACCGAAGCCTCCCCATCTCGTTGGGGTCAATAGCTGCGGGGATCGCTGTAAGTGGGTTTGGGCCCATCGAGCCACGTTGCCTGGGAAGCATACATCGACCTTTTACCAATGCCCAATCACGATCAGCGAAGTGAGCAATGCGACGGATCTGCAGAAAGTCCCGGACTCCGTGGCTCGCGTAGCAGCCGCGTCAATTGCTTTGCAAGGCCGTTGGGCAGGACCCGTAAAAGACAAGATCTGGACGCAGTATCAGTTTTATGCCATATAGTACGTCAAGACATTCAACTGTATCAAATCTCGTGTGAAAGAGGACTACTGAGATCTCTCTGCCTGTATTTTAGCACCCCTTGGGAAATTCATTTTACCTCAGACGAACGGGCCGGTGCGAATATGGCCGAATTCGCGCTTCGTTCTCTTGCGACAATGGCAGAACGAAACCACTTCATCCGGATATCGGGCCGGGTCCCTCACCTCGGCAGCCGCCTTAGCATTTACAACCATTGGCGCTATGTCATTGCCCTCTTGGCTTGCATCATCGGTGTGCACTTTGCGCTGCTGGTTGCGTCAGCGTGGGTGACCAAGTCGGTGGTTGTACCGGATGATTCCTTTGTGGCAATTGCAGGATTGCTGAATGAACGAGGTAGACGGCGAGGCGACGAAGAAATAAAGCGGCATGAGCAAGGAGAGGAACAAACTACAGGGGAGACATCTCATGCCAGCGATGGTATTGTCTATGGACCTCTCAGCATGGACCGTGGGCATTATGTTTTGCACCTGGGCGAGAGTGTCAACTCCCTGAAGCAGTGGGAGGGTGGACGGCATCCTCACGGATATTATTCTTGACTTGTTGAGAAAGGTGTAGCTCGCCAAACAAGGGAGATGTGTTGGTGCAGGCGCCCCCTAAATCTGTTTTTCTGATTCCCTCCAATGCTGATTGCTGCGTTCAGTATGAAATATGACGGGCTCAAGACCCTATCTGCTCATCTTTCTCAATTCACCTCACCGTCTTCCTAAGTTATCCCGCTGTAATGATATCCGCAGTCTCGAATATTCCCAAATTCCTCAGGGTGTCAAGGATTCGACGGGTAACAATGTTAAACACAGGATGAACATACCGTTGGTAGAGCACTAGGGCCATAAAGCGCCCAAGAGGCCCTTTGAGGATAACCAGGCTCTTTCCAGCAAATTCCTCTCTGCTCCCTTAATACTCCCTCAGTACGGCCTTTCAAGCGTCTATCTTTCCTTTCTGAATTTGACATGGGATTTTCTGATCCTTACATATATACATGAATCATATAGGCCCACGCGGACGTTGTTGGTCTGCGCGGAGCGAGCTGGAGCATAAGATTGCATTGCATCACTATTCATTGTGTTTAGTCCCATAAAATGCTGAAGATCAGAATCTTTTGCAGCGTGGTGTCGCTGTGGTGTCTCGTTCGCTCAACTCGACATCAAGATCGAGTTGCCAGGCACATTTTCAATCATTCCTTCTCGACGGTGTTATCTGTATGCCTGGTCTACTCATTCCCTCAAAAGACTTCGTTGCACTTTGAGTCTCTATTCACCATTCTATCCTGTCAGCTATAAATGCTCTTTAGCGAACTACTCATGATGTGGCGAACAAAAACTGAAAACACTCCACCAAAGAAACGCCAGTCATCCTTCTCCCAAACATCCGAAGGATTGACCCAAACTTTCCACGTGACCCAAACCCCTGGTGTTCTCGCGATCGTCGTGCACCAGCTAGGCTGGCAACCCATGGCTCTCAGCCCATCTCAACGATCGTCTAGGTTCTCAGAATCGTATTCTTCGTCATGTTTCTTCTCTTGTGCCTGGTAAAAGCCTTTATAAGCCCTCGAATGGTACCTCAACAGCTGAATCGAGATATAGTCGAAGTCGGCTGCCTGGTTAGCATCAGCATCACCTTCGGCATGATTATCGAGATTGTAACCCTTGTCTACGCGAAAGCACCTTGGGGGGATGGTAGCCTACATTCTAAGCTGAATCAATGTCATATCTATGAACTACGCTGTCCTCGGTTGGGATACCGCTCGAGTTCTTCGCAAGCGAGCCTCGGGATTTGACAAACCGCCTCCAGTTGTTCTACTGCCCTCGATGGCTACTGTTACCTGTGATGTCATTGCACTTGCTGGTATCTTGGATCCGCCAGCCCAGGTCCCAATGATCAGGGGGGGTTACATACTCCTTGGTCTCGAATCTTCATTCTCATTCATCATTACGCTTGTCTGTATTGCACGTCTTCTTTATGTTATACTCCGTGGTGGTAGTCTTACGTGAGGTTCAAGGGTAATCACGGATTTTGGTACTTGCGGACAGTTGGCGAGTCACTTCAAACGCTTACCCTACTTGCCTATAGGTGCCATATATTCCTCAAATTCCTCCCTTGCACACACTCCATCGCCTAGCTTTCACACTGTGAGTTAAGGCACAATAGTATTGATTCAGATCCTTATGAATAAAGCGAACAGTGAAAGCCGAGTACTTCTCGGCCAATTTGGGCTCCCTGTGTTGCGTGCGCCATCCCAAGCATGGGAACCGCCTCAATAGATCGTATTGCCCACACTGCGCCTTGACAATCTGCCAGCCAGGCCACTACGAAGAACTCTGACACACATATGCACGCGCCAACTTACTTCCATACCTCCCGCCAACCGAGGCACACGATGACTCGGTGAAGCGCTGTGACCCTTTCTTCTCTCACAAATTTCCTTGTATGGTCCAGCAACGCACTCTCTGGAGGTCTCCCACGGACCTAGCTCATCTTCCCAGATCCTCGACTTCATTCCAGGCCGTATCCCAAAACGTTGCGACAGCGACGAACGTCTTTAAGATCTACAAATCATGCGTTCAAAGCTCGAGACCTAGTGCTAGCACTGCGGGACATGGCGAGGCCGGGAGTTTCGACATCTAAGTTGCTACCTTCCAAGGTTTCCGCTATCATCCAGGAATGTCGCAACGTCGGAAATATTCATGAAAGAATTGTAATACGACCATGGTCGTCTAGATAAAAAAAGTCTATCACAGATGCGCATTAGACACAATTGCTCTTAAAGGGGTACAGTCGGTCCTACCTGTCTTGCGATGCTTGCGGTTACGTCCTGGCCGTAACGTACTGATTCGTTCTTCCTGCAGTCGTGATATTTTACTATCCATCTGCTTGGCGGCTTGTGGTCTGCTTGCGCGGGGCAGCGTTTTCCGTCTTGATTTCTTGGTAGTTGTTGATTCCGCAGGAGAGGATTTTGCGTTCTTGCTCTTACGCACTGGCTTTGTTGTCTGTGGCTTCTGCTGAGCTCGCTTTTTGGATCGCTTGCAGTTCGCATGATCTTTCGGGAGGCCGCTGGGTAAATCCGACGATTTGTGTATAGTAGTGTCTTCGTCGTGGGTAGGGGTTTGCGATCTTGAGATCGACACTTGATCAACGTACTCTGGATAGTACGGAGTTTGCATTGCATCGGCTGAATAGTGAAAGACTGAGTCCTCGCTGTTCTCCCAGACCCATTTCCGGAATTCACCTCCGGGACCCCAAGAGAGACGTGTCTCGAGCCCCGCAATCTTGTTACCTTTCGCCTGCTCGTCTTGCAAGTACTGGAATAATGGAGAGCCGGTCCGGCCATTGGCAACGGGATAGCGGCTACCAAGCCAGTCCCTCACGACATCGA
>JAABUL010005689.1_pt1 | contig 15248 bp, 9 predicted proteins | sample 5559151 | NCBI WGS metagenome assembly JAABUL01 (sample SAMN10711876, study PRJNA513368) | rock metagenome | isolation source: Antarctica rocks | place: Antarctica: Victoria Land, Pudding Butte sud | reverse complement strand
TCTCTGCTCAACATCACCTTAGGGAAGGGTCCTTGCGTTAGGCAGAGACTGGCTGCTCGGGGACAATCATCGCTCTGCATGCTAGCTCCCACAGGCTGATATCAGACGATGGCCTTCGGAGAGCACGAGATTCACGAGATTCACAACATGGGAGGTGGACCTTATCCAAATTTCTGTATACCTGACGTTTTGGGCAACAGAAGCCAATATGCAGGTCTTCGTTATGAAAAGCTGGTGCTGGTGAAACCTTTCTATCGCAAGGTCCTAGATTGCGGTAATACACTAGCTGTTGCTTTTCTCTGTTGGCAAACACTACGGTCATTCCTCACCTTATTAGCAGTCATACAGATGCTAACGTGGCCTACCATTGTTCCAAAATCACAGATAGAGCCTCGGAAGACGCATTGATTCTTTCAGCTTCTTTGGATTGCGTAGCCTGCACCCACACTGAGACCCTTACCAAAAGCTTTGATTAAGTTGTACCCACGATATGCCACATCACCTTTCCACTCGATCATGGGGACACTATACCCCGGCTCCTCATGCTGGTCACGCTATCGTTGAGATAATCAGTCACCCTAGAAAACATCGATCTAAACACTCCCGTCCACCTCTCATTGTGTCCACTATTCCAACTCAAGCTCTGCTTCCGAGATGGCATAGATGCAAAATTACTATGCATCTGGTATTAGGTATAATGGCAGCCTTGCAGACTCAGAACCAAAGTGGAGAAAATGTGAACCTGCATAAAGGTTTCTCCCTTGATCTTCCGATTCAAAATCGAAATTGGCCTCCTCCCATGCGCTTCCTCCGATGGCTTTGCATGCTGAGTTATTTTTGGAAACCCTCCTTTACCAAATATTGTCTTTACTGTACTTCTGTAGCTGCCATGCATGCGTTTCGGGGGTTAATATATCCAGGATATACCAAGCTAGATAAATTCATTTCCCAAACCTTCAATGGTACTTGGCGATGCTATTGTACCTATTGTAAACATAACCCGGGTCGTCTTGTGAGCGAAAGACTGTTTGTCGTTTGATGCAGCCGATTTCCCATGCAGTAAGTGACTGCAAATACATATTGTGGAACCAGATCTTCTAGACGATGATATGGGACTGTATCGAGAGGAGAAGAAGCATGTGAGGGAGAAGGAATGTATTGATTACCCAATTGCAACAGCTTTTTCTTCTGGGAGGCAGTATCCAACAAGACTAATCGAGAATTACGTTGGGACTTCTCCTTTAAGGCTGAAACACATCTTGCCCCTTGGACTTCTGATGTCTGAGATCCTGGAGGACAGTTTCCTCTGTACTATCGACATACATAAATGGCCTAGACAGTCTATTTTGACATCGATCTTGCCCAAGAGTGTGGGCAAATCCCCTACAAAGAGAGCAGAAACTCCGTACTTCAGCTGTTTCTTCCATCGTACTACTCTTTGATTCGAGCTATCTTTCTTGCCACACCTAGTCTGAGCTTGTGCTCGTGGCAATTCTTATGATCGAGTACTCGGCATACATAAGGTCTTCGTTCCATTATTGGCTTTCCAAGTATTAAGGATCTTCGGAAGTAGGGTCTAGAGTATATCTTTTGGCTCGAGTTAACATACCGGATCTGCACGTTAAGTCCTTTCATAAAAACTATTAGGAGAACACACGACTTGAATTGTGACAACCTCCGCCGCTGTCTCAAACCCGAATTAACCAGCACAAAATTCAAAATCCGTGGGAAGACAGTCTTTCCATCGTTCAAAATGATCTGAAAGACTCTATTCGATCAAAGCGATGAAAACAATCTTCCAACCATTCTCTGTCCCAAATTCATAGTGATGATCAGATCATCAAGTTCTCATAATCTACAACTTTCTCGAGAGATCTGGACTAGGTACGTTAGTAAAGACGAGTGTCATGGCGAGTTGAGGATGTGACGTGAGACTAATGGATCTGCGTCTTAGTGTGTGGCATCGCCTTACAGAGATAATTCGATGAAAAAGGAGAGACGAAGTTTGGTGGAGAAGGTGTTGTTGTGGGACTGGGAATGTAGGATGGGAGTTGCATGAAGGGAAGTCAAGGTAAACTATAAATTCATCACGAGTGATAGGGGAAGGGATGCTGGCGCCGGTGAGCGATCTTTCAAATTCTACAATTGATTCCTATCAGACCGATGGCGCGATGGTTCAAAATTGAGAGTATATGGAAAAGAGGCGTGGGAACGGGAAGGAGCGCTTGCTGTTGGGCGAGTTCGTGGTGTTGCTGGTTCATAGGGCATCTCGATGGTATCTATAGGTCTAGAGGGTGGTAGAAGACGTCGGAAAGGTTGCTCAAGGATAATTCTGGCGCCCAGGCACTCGGTACTATAGCGCGGAGGGCGGTTGCATGGAGTTTGATACGCAGCGCGACTCAGTAGGTTTGTTTTGAAAGAGAGGCGGACCCAAGATCGAGTCTCTTGAGAGGAGACGTCTGATATTAAGATGAGCCTCTAATCAACCTATCTGAGGATGATCATGCAAGACAGCTTCTCATTGATGTGTGCTACTGATGCATAGAATTTTGTAGCTGCTCGAAAATCATCAGCTCCATCTCTGCTGTTGCGCCATGTAGAACATGACGACCACTCGCTAGTCGTTCACTCATCTCGCAAGCTCATATACATAACAGGCATCGTCTCAAAAGCAGCTACATAGTTCCTCGATTGCGTTCCGAAAAGTGTTCGTTCGAAGACCACTCAGTCCCCAAAGCTGCCCCACCCACTCTCGTCAGCAGGAGCCTCTTTGGCATCAGCAGGAGCTTCGCTAAAGCCACCACCCCAGCCTTCGTCTGCCTCAGGAGCAGTATCAGGAGAAACCTTGTTGTCGACCTTCATCTTCTTGAGTCGAGCCTCAACTGACGTTTCTTCCTCAGACTTGGGTGGGTCGGCGACGCTGACCATGCAAGCTTGAAACCCTCTCCCACTACGGGCTGGCTGCACGATGTATGAAACGCCAGTCCCGGGTTCTATTCCACCATTATCGTCGGGGTCCTCAAGCTCAGACATGTGGAAGTAGTATTTCTTGGGTTGTCCATAGCCTGCTACGTTAAGAGGCTCAATGAAGCCGTAGCCGTTGGTAGAATCTGCGGTAGGTGGGTCCGAGTAGCGCTCAACTTTGCCATAGTGACGCTTCGCAGAGACGCGTGCAACGCGCACAGGATCCTCTTCACGGATGTCTTTGGCCAGAGGCCCCTTGGGGCCTTCCTCAAACACAAAGGAGACGGTCATGTCTTTCGTGAGCGTGAGTCCGTTGCACTGCTTGTCGAAAGCGATGGCACTGTTTGATCCTGTATTAGATCGCCGGACTAATCCCATCACATTAAACACCACTTACGGGTCCTCGCCTTTCCAATTGATGAAGCCGAAGCCTTTGTCAGCCATGAAGTTCTTGAAATTCGTCAGCAGATACGCAGTCAAATGGTTTACCTGGGCAGAACAATCCCATCTATTCACAGCCAAACAAGGAAACGGGTCATGGAAAGACTGCGTTCTTGCGCTTCAGAGCGCTACCGAGGGTACGAGAAAGGAGAACAGTCCCTTAAAAGCCGGTGCTCTTGCTCTGATACACTTTGCTGTATGAAGGAAGAACATTGGCATACCTTGACTTTGCCAAATTCACGGCCTTCGTCCGTCAGCTTGGGTTCAGGAACGCTCTCTTCCTCGCGAACTTTGGTCGCCGCATCGCCTTTTTCGGTGGTTGTCCGGACGAACGATACTGGTTGCCCTGCGCGAGGCTCCACCCCTCCGAACTCCTTCTTGTGGCTGAAGAGGCTATTGAGTCTATATAAGCATGCTGACAGTACTCGGGTTGCAGGAATCGACGTACTCGTCACCTCCCTGGCAAGGAGCGATAAAGGCGAAGCCTTTGTCTGTGTTGTATTGCTAGACTATGTAAGCCGGTCCATATCAAGGGCTGCGACGGGGTCTACATGCCATTGACCGCCCGGGATTGGATGAAGCTTACTTTAACTTTGCCAAGCTCACGCTCTCTCTCCTCTTCCTCAGGTGCTGCTTGCTCAACATGCTCTACTCCACCCTTTTCCTCACGAACTTTCTTCGCCGCTGCGCCCTTGGCACCTTCTGCGTATACAAATGAGACATATTGACCGACCGGCAGGTCCTTGTCTCCGCAGTCTTTCCGATGGATGAAGGCGCTGAAGCACTATTGTTAGCTTACAGTCGCCCTGCGCGGTAGCTAAGATGACTTACTCGTCCCCACCAGAAGCGCGACCAATGAATCCGAAGCCTTTCTCCGCGTTCCAGCGCTGTATAAGATGGAGTTAGCACGATCCATTGACCAAGACTTGTTCCTATGCTGGGTTCCGTTCTTAAAAGAGACAGTACCTTGATTGTACCGAATTCGCGTGTCTCCTCGACCTGAACGGCAGCCTCCTCGACGCCAACATTCTTTGCGCTAGCGCCTTTCTGCCCCATCTCATAGTCAAACGAGACCCTTGATCCTGCGACTAGACCAGCTCTCCCTGGTGTGTCGCGATTGTGACAGAATACGCTTCAGACCTTGGTCAGCGACTCCAAGCTGAGATAAGATGAGCAGGTGAGCTCACCTGTCCGCGGGGTTGACATCCCGCTCAATGAAGCCAAACCCCTTTTCAGTCCAGCGCTGCCGATCTGTAAGTCTGGGGCAAAGATGAGGTTGAGAGTCTCTCGGGCAGGCGGACTTACCTTCACAGTACCGTACTGTCGGCCAACAACTTCTTCGGCGGCAATCTCGTCCACTGCCGCGGTTCCTTCATCCCACTTTGTGGCCTGCTCGCCTGCAGGCTCGTCCCAGCTGGACGACTGACCGCCAGCGGGCTCATTCCAATCGCTGGTCATGTTGGTCTTGGGACCCCGGTGACAGAATGTGAGGAATTGTGCTCTGGGTGGATCTGTTGTGGTGTAGATAAGGCTCGGAGTATGAATCAAAACTTGAAGTAAAGGTTGGTGATGGGAGAAAGTGATGAATGTGATATGTCAAGGTAAGGATGTGATAAGTGATCCCGGGCTGCTTGTCAAGCTGGGCGTGTTGATTGGGAGCGCTCACTTTCTGGGCAAGCTTCTTGGACACCACCGGCTTCAGTATATCTGGAAGAGCTTCTCAGCAGGTCGGCAGAAGACGAGTGGAGACAGATCAAAGTTGGTGTTAAGGAAAGTGGTAAAGTGAGTGATGTTTGATCGAGGAAGAAGTTTGCTGATGATGTAGGGAGCCAAGCCGCATCATGTCTTGGCACGATTCTGTCATTCCAATTGCTTCTACCTCAACCTTCACATGATGCTGCATCTTCAGCTACCAATGGGCTGGGTTTGGGCTTTCGAAATAAGAATAGCCCTACGATGGACGTGTTTCTGCTTCCTCAGGATTCAAATCTCCGACTACTCGGGGAGGCTCAGTCCCTGGAAGGGCTGCATTCCTCATGCGATATTCGTCAAGCCTGATGGGTCCCCTTTCAGGACGTAGTATCAGAGTCGGGGAGCTGGCAAACTGGAAGCGCTGTTGCGACGACATCGAACGAGCGGACGAACGCACGCTAAAAACCACACGCCACTGATATGGCCTTGCGTCCGCAGCGAAGGAGACCGATAGCTAAAAAGCGGCCGTTATTCTTGCTCTACCATGGCCGGCTATGCCTTGAATATAGCCATGAGTGGTGAAAACTCGCAAGGAACAGAGAACACTGCGCGTATTTCTCCAAAAGGAAGATTGCAGGAGAATCACCACCGTGTCCCACGACAGCGTAGCCTCGCACGTTGCTCACCAGGTGTCGGCCACTGGTGCTGAATGATTACCATTGCAGCGCTACATCCCTGTCTATAAGTACTTTAGGGAAGATTGAAGGAGCAAGCAAGCCATCGCAACGCAGCGACACAATGGGCCACAGTGAGACTCTGTAACTAGTGTAGATGTGAGAACAAGATGTGATCATTTTTATTGTACTTGCGAGCTTCAGAGGAGTACTTATTACTTGGGCGGGATCACCACAATTTGAGACGAACAGGGGTGGCGGCAAGCGCGCTTACGGATTTAGCATATGCAAATTATCTAAGAATCCTTGGCACAGGTAGTCAGCACCCCATCCCCGCGGATTTGTATAGGGGCTACATACAAATATTTAGAGATATAGTATTAACGCGCTATCAACGTCTATATTATTAATTATATTATTAGTTATTAATTAGGTAATTATAAGGCTATTAATAGTTAATATTTATTATTATAATAAGATAACTAACTTAAAATAGTATAATAAGTAACTATACTACTACTACTAGGACTTCCTATATACTATATTATTATATCGCTTTTATAGAGGAGTAAGGTAATATTATTATTAAATAAGTTAAGTAGAGAGCTAAGAAGGCTAAGAGGAGGAAGGTTAAAGAAATAATTACTACTTAAGTTATTAAGAGAGCTACTTAATAGGAGTAATAAGTTATAAAGAGAATTACTTATAAGAAGTAATAAATTATAAAGAAAGCTATTAAGGAAGTAAAATAAGTTATAAAAAGAGCTATTAAAAAGGTAATAAATCTTCCTAAGATAAATTTAAAATATTATAAAGAGGAGTTATAAAGTTATAAGTAAGAGGTAATATAATATTAGAAAGAAGATACCTAATAGATAAAATAATATTATTAAGATAAGGTAGAGTATATAAATTATAAGAGATAAGTTTAATAAATTATAAATAAGGTATTAAAGGAAGATTATATTATTAAAAACTTTAAAGTTAAGCTAATAACTTTATAATTACTTAAAAAAATTAGGTGTTATTAGAAGCTTTAATAAGGACTATTTAAATGTATTATTAATACTACCTTAAAGGTCTAAACTAGCGGGACTTAAATTATAATTAAATAGACTAATAAAATTAATAGTACTTAATAAATAAATAATTTTAATCTTAATATTCTTAATCTTAATATTTATAAAGTTATAAAAGATTATAAGGTATCTAATCTATTTATAATAAGAGGATAAGTTAAATTTATAATATTATAAATAATTTATTAATAATTTATCCTTTTAATTCTAATAATTAAGGAGTAGAAATAATAGGTTAAGATAATTATTAGATAAGAGTAGTATTACGACCCTGTTATCTAGGAGTTAACTAGGATCTAGGGTTAATCTCTTAGAGAGGAGTGTCAAGGACGAGGTAGGTAGGCTTCGTACTAGGCTAGTCTAGTATAATACCTACCTACCTCGTCCTTAACACTCCTCTCTAAGAGATTAACCCTAGACCCTAGTCGACTCCTAGATAACAGGGTCGTAACACTTTAAGTACCCTTAAGATAAGTACCTTAGGATGAAATCCTATCCTAAGCGAGTAAGGACAGCGACCTTCTACTTATAATAAAGATGATAAAATTAGGGTTACTAAACTAGATATATATTATAAAGAACGTGATAAACTAGAGAAGTAGCTATTATAAGTATAGCTATATTTTAAGTTTAATACTATAGTATAAGTTAAGTAACCCCTTTTTACTATTTCCTATTTAAGAGAGCGAGCCTAAGAGTAGTCCGCCCCTCTATTAAAAAGATACTTAGAAGACCCCGACGACGATGAAAATAAAGATATTAAGAGATAGATAAAGAGCTTCTTAAGGTTCCGCGTTAAGATATAATGAAATTTCGGACCTTCTAATGAAAATAACGTCGCGGTACGAGTAATATAATACCTTACCTAAAGGAAGTTAGTAATAAAGTACTCCACGCAGTTTTAATAGTACTCAGCTTGAACCGATTAGGATGATAAAGCACTTATAACTATGTATTAAAGAGGACTTAAGGCCAATATTAAAGAAGAACTTATACGAGTAGAAGTAGGAGTAGTAATTAACGACCTTGAAACTCTTATAAAGACTGTAACTAGAATCGACGACAGACTCTACGAGCTAGTCATGGAGAAATGATATAATAGCGGCTTAATAGGATTTCAGCTAAGTAGAAACTTCGGAGGAGGTTTCCACGTAAAGAAAACGATACACCGTGATCCCTATAGGCATATGCCTATAGAGCTCGACTTCACGTAGTAAAAAGGAAGACCTAAGGGGAAGAAGTAGTATAATAGGGGTAAGAAAGCAATACTTTGCTATGGCTATAATAAGCTAGGCTATATTACTAGGAACTATAGGTTAAAAAACATAGTGTAACGACTATAGTTAAATATACTACGAAGAGTACTACTTAAGAAGAATAGACCTTCAGAAGATCCGCCTAAGGTAGAAAATAATAATGAAGAACTTAACGTAATTATATATAATTTACTCGTAGTATTCAACACGCCTAAGGTAGATATTAGAGAAATCTAGCAGCGATATAAAGAATTAGAAAAGGAAGTCGTTAAGAAAGAAAAGAATATCACGTAGATAGAAGCACGACTCAAAACTATTTAAGATTAACTGAGAGAACTGGACTCTAATAACGATGGTAAGGATTAGAAGGAAAAGCCTAATTAAGGATAAGGGATCGAAGGAGACTTAGACTAAGACTATATAAGTACTAGCGAATCATTAGAAGAAGAAGAAGAAGTATTACGCTTTAGACTAAGTAACTCCGCACCTTATACCTCCGCGTTAACGGATTAACAGAAAGATAACTCTAAGGAACGATTAAAATCTTATTAAGAGAAAGTTTCAGATAAGTTACTAATATAGGAGTATCGTAACGATTCAAACCATCCGGAATATAGAGTTATATACTAGAGCGCTTGTATAGATAACTATTATAAGACTTATTAGGCCGTATAGACTTATAAAGGACGGACGCCAATGACTCCCGCATGCAGACACCGTGACTGGAGAAACTGTTAGAAGTTAGACTGCACGTAGCATCTAGTAATAAAAAGAGGACAGAGTTTCTTTCTAGGATATAATGATAAGTAGCATTAGTACCTTTATACCTACCTTAGGTACGAGATAGATACTAAGGAATGCTACTTAATAGAATGGTACGCATGCTTACACGACTAGTACTAGAAGTATATACGTTAAAAGAAGATTACTAAGTTTCTCCCTAATTTAGGAAAAGAGTAATCCCTTATATTATAAGGAAGTACAAGGAGATTAATATTATAATCCTAAAAACACGACATTTATACTCGATAGATTATGAGATACACGTGAATATACTAGTATAGATTAATAGGACGAATACTATTACTATAATAGATTCTAGAGTAACAGGTAACTTCGTTTCTTAAACTTTAATATAGTCGGCGGGCTTGCTAACTTGAAAGAAGAAGGAGCTATATAGCTTATAAATGGCTAACGGGTTAGAACTATTAATAGGAAGTGTAAGCGAGGAGACTACCTCGCTATACCTTGTAATTTAACGCCACCGTAAGGAAATTTCTTTAGATATAGTTAGGATAGCCACTTATTATATCATTTTAGGAATGCCTTAGTTAAAGAAGTATAACCTAGTAATTAATTAGAAAACAGGAGTACTTAGATTTAAGCGAACTAGTATTATTACTAGTATCCACCCTACACGCTAATAGCGGATAACGGTAGATAAGAAGTTAAATCAAGGACCGGTTAAAGTATATATTACTTCATCTTCGAAAAAGGACGACCTTAAGAAAAGAGGGTCTAACTTAGTAGGTACTAGTAGAGGTTAGTAGGGCTAAAAGGAAGCTAGAGTTTTTAGAGGAAATAATAAATCTTCTAATATCCTATAAAAGTATAAGAAATAGATATATCTCTTTATAAAAGAGATAATAGCAAAAGCTTTACCTATATACTAATCCTAGGATTATAAGATCGAACTTAAATTAGGAAAGGAACTAACGTTTAGACTAATCTATATATTATTAGAAAAGGAACTTACTATACTACGCGGGTATATTAATAAGAACCTTAAAAAAGGATTTATTCGAGAATTTAAATCACTAGCAGGATATCCAATCCTCTTCGTATTAAAGAAGGATAGGAAACTTAGGCTATACGTCGACTATTAGAAGTTAAATGATATTACTATCAAAAATCGATATCCCTTACTAAATATCAGCGAGCTACAGGATAAACTCTCTTAGGCAAGGATATTTACTAAGCTCGACTTACGAGGAGCTTATAACTTGATCTGAATAAAAGCCGGAGAAGAATGGAAAATTATATTCAGGACTCGATACGGATATTATAAGTACTTAGTCATACTATTTAGACTTACTAACGTACTAGTAACCTATTAAGTACTAGTTAATAATATTATCTAAGCCTATTTAGATCGTACCACGATCACTTACCTTAATAATATTTTGATCTACTCTAAGACTAAGGAAGTATATATCTAGCATGTATAGAACATCCTAACCTACCTATTATAAGCGAGATTACTCCTTAAGCCAGAGAAGTACGAATTCTATAAGGAATTAGTGGAATTCCTAGGATTTATAGTAAGTACTATAGGTATTCGCATAAGTCCTAAAAAAATTAAGGCTATCGCAGAATAGCCTATACTATATGACGTGAAATTAGTTCAGAGCTTCTTAGGATTTACGAACTTTAATAGAAGGTTTATTGAAGGGTATTTAAAGATAGCCCTACTACTTACAGATATAATTAAGAAGGAAAAAGGATTTTAATAGGAATCTAGTTAGTAGAAAGTATTCACGATATTAAAGGAAGCCTATTAAAATCTACTAGTACTCTGTACCTTTCAAGTAAACGAACCGGCTCGTATTAAAATAGATGCCTTAGATCTTGTAATCAGCGCTTATCTATATTAGAAAAAAGATGGAAAATGGTACCTAATTACCTATTACTCGCGAAAGATATTAGTAGTAGAATAGAACTATAATATATATGATAAAGAGTTACTAGCAGTAATATATATACTTTAAAACTAGAGAGTATATATAAAGAGTTATTTAGAACTTACTATCTTTATAGATTATAAGAATCTCCTTAACTTTATAATAATGAAGGAGTTAAATCGGAGATAAATCCGTTAGTCTAAATTACTTAGATAGTATAAGTTTAAGATACTATATATCCTAGGAAAAGATAATAGTCGAGTAGACGCCCTAAGTAGGCGTATTAATTATATAGAATCTAAGGATATTATAAAGAAGCTAATTCTTAAATAAGAAAGAGACGGATCGTTAATACTAGTATAAAGTCTAGTAGCTACTACACGAATTACGGTCTAAGATATCGCGCTAATCCTAAAGGAAGGCTATATTAATAATAACTTAGCTATATAGCTAAGGATTTAGTAACTAGGACAAGAGCTCCTCTAGTATAAGGGGAGGATATACTTACCTAAGAAGTATATTAAAGAGGTAATCCGGGATTACTACGATAATCCTTTATAAGGACATCCGGGAGTATCTAAGACAGTGAAGCTCCTCTAACAAGAATATACGACGCTACGACTGCGTACGCATGTTAAGAAATATATCAGAGAATATATTTAATACTAGTAGAACAAGTCTATACGCCACGCTAAATATAGGTAAATACAGTTTACACTAGTTCCAGATATACTATAGAAGGATGTTATAATAGACTTTGTTATCAAGCTACTAGAGTTAAAAGATCTAGTTACAGGGGGTACCTTTAACTCGATAATAGTAATTATCAATAAATTAATAAAGTATATAATCCTGATTCCTTATAAAGAAACGTATAAGGCCTATTAGCTAGGATTCGTCCTATTAGATAAGCTGATAAGAGATTATAGTATACCTAAATCTATTATATTAGATAGAGATAGACTCTTTACATCTTATTATTAGAAGACTCTAATCGCTACGATTGAAATAAGACTACGAATGTTAACCGCCTACTATCCAGAAACTAATAGTTAGACAGAATGAATAAATTAAATAATAGAAGTATACCTAAGATATTACGTCAGTTATAAATAAAATAACTGGGTCTCTCTACTTCCTATAGTACAATTAGTACTTAATGATAAGAGATCGGAAATAATCGGACTATCTCCATTCTTTATAAATTATAGGAGACATGCTAACTTATTCCTAGAATCAAGGAGTAATTCTAGGGTAGAAAAGGCAACGGTGTTAACATCTAATATAAAAAGACTGCATAGCGATATATAGAAGATAATCAGCGAGGTTAATACTAAGACTTAGTAACGAGCTAATAAGAAAAGAAAAATGTATCCTCTACTAAAGAAGGGGGATAAGGTTTACCTCTACATAAAAAACCTGAAAAGCAAGAGGCTAAGTAAGAAACTAGACTATATTAAAGTTAGACCATTTTTAATTAAGTAAGTTAGAGGACCTGTTAACTATAAGTTACAGTTACTACCTGACGCTAGAGTATACCTAGTGTTCCATGTCTCTCTGCTAGAACCAGCCGACTCTAAAATACTAATCCAGGAAGTTTGGAAGTATAAGGCTGAGACCGAAGAATACGAGGTTAAAAAGATCCTAGAGTAGAAGGGTTAGAATTACCTCATCAAGTAGAATAACTACGAGGAGTTAGAAAATACCTAGGAACCTATTAGGAACCTTAGGAACTATAAGGACCTCCTGTAGTAATTCCACTAATATTAATAAGACTAGACCAGTTAAAATCCTCAGGAACTTCGACCTATTCTAAAGAAATATTGAAAAGGAAGTCGCTAGGATCAATTATATCTAATTACTCCTCCTACTCCGTCTCCTCAATATTTTAAATTTCGCCTTCTATTATAGCGATTCCCTTTCTTTCTAACACCTCTACTTCTCTCTATAACCGGGTGAATTTGGTTAAAGCCTCTTTGGCCTCAGCGGCCTTCTAGCTCCGTTAATTCCATATCTTTGTCCATTTTGCTGGAGAGAAAGGCGAGAGGTTATAATCTGATAAACCCTTCCAGGCGCACTCTATATAGCGACTAGCGGAGACCCCGACCTTATACTTATCGGCCTGACCCGTACGCTCATAGTTCGAATAGACCCTTATAGCGATAGAACCAGTTTTAAGAATAGTATTAACTAGCTGATAACGGAGGAATATAGACTTAGGTTTAGATCTAATAGGTAGTATTACAGAGTAGTAAAGCTTTCAGGATGAAAACTAATAAGGGGGAACCTAATATTATAACCTAAACCCGCGGTTCTTATACTACGCTTAGACGAAGTACTTCTCGTTACGATTAGTAATATTAGTACTAATCTAACTAATCTAGATAAGTTAGTAGTATTAGTACTAATCTAACTAATCTAGACAAGTTAGTAGTATTAGTACTAATCCAACTGATCTAGTATTTCCTATGTCTATATAAGTAGCGATACTTTCTAGTAGATAGGAGCTTCGTACTTAACTCATGTTACTAACTTAGCTATCTCCTAGATACTAAATACAATACCATTATACTAGATTAGCCTAGTATGAAGCCTGCCTACCTCGTCCTTAATACTCCTCTCTAAGAGATTAATCCTAGACCCTAGTCGACTCCTAGATAACAGGGTTGTAATAAGTAGAAGAGATTTATTAATTATATTATAAATATAAATATTAAGTATATTAATTATTTAATATTATAATAAGATATTTAGGATATTAATAATTTAATAAGATTACCTATTTATTATTATATATTAATAATATATCTTAAAGAGATCTATACTATTAATTAAGACTAAAATAAGTTTAATAATAATCTTATTAAGTAATTAATTATTAGGTAGATATATTAGGCTTATAATTATAACTATTAAGATACCTATTTTATTAATAAAAATAGTAATTATTTAAAGATTAATATTATTAATTAAGAGAGGTAGATAAGTATTATAATAAATAGCTAGGCTATTAAATATAATTTATCTTTTAAGTTATATTATAAGCTTATTACCTTAAAGTAAGATATAATTAATAAGAATAAAGGCGTTAATAAGGTTATTTAGACTAATTATATTAAGTTAGTACTTTAAACTTAAATTAGATATCTAACTTAAGTCTTAGTAATTTAATATTAAAGATTAAAATTAAGTATTTTAATTAATTTCAAAATTAGATATTAAGTATTTAAGTTAATACTTAACTAGGAATTAAGTATTAACTTAAATAACCTAACTTAAATAACTAAGACTATTACTTATAATAATAAGATATATATATATTATATTAATTATAAGATTAATAAAATATTATCTAATAATATATATAAGTAATATATTTATTAAATACTCTTTATTAAATAGTTAGAATATTTAATTAGAGATCTTTATAATCTTATAATATTTATTTATTTAATAATTATTATCTTCTTCTTTATTATCCTATTCCTTTATATCCTTATCCTCTCTATTATTACTTTTATTAATAATAATTATTTTATAATTACCCCCTTCTTTATCTTTATTATTATTTATAATAATAAAGTCTTATACTTAAACTTATTAACTTTTATTATATTAATTACCTTATCCTCCTTAAATTATATAAGGTTAAATATAACTTAATCTTTAATATTCTTAATATTAGCGTATTATTTAGTAAATTTAGAAAATATATATATAGGTTTTAAATTGTTTACCTCCTATAATTCCTATAATCTTTTATAATAAAGAAATTACTATTTAATAATTTATAAGATTAGAAGGTTATATCTTATAAATATCTTATTAATATTAAGCTTAAAGTTAGTAAAACTAATTTAAAACTTAGCTTAATTAAAAGAAAGGGATAATAATTTATTATATAATTATCTTATTAAAGGAATTAAATATAATATTATTATACTCTACCTTATTAATAAGTTTATTAAGTTTAGCTATCTTAATAGCCTTATTAATAGCCTTTATAATAGCCTTTAGATTTACTTTAATTTATAATTAAACCTTAAAATACTTTATTATATAAAGTTAGCTATTTTAAATAAATTATATTATTTAATTATATTATTATAAATTCCCTTCTCCTTTTAATTATCTTTAATCTCCTCTTTAAATTATTATTTTATTTCTACTTAATTCTCTTTTAAAGCTACCTTTTATACTCTAAAATCTCTAAAAATCTTTAATCTCTTAAGGACTATTATATAATTATCTTATTCTTTTATATAAAGTATCTTCCTATTTAAATCTTAATCCTTTACTCTCTTTTTACTATTAATAGACTTAGGATTTATATTATAAAAACCTAATATAATTATAGTTTTATATTAGCTTTATTTATATAATAATATATTAAGGTAATATAATAAAGTCTTAAATACTTATTTATTAATAAGATATAAGACTTAATATAACTTATTAAAG
>JAABUL010005687.1_pt1 | contig 15253 bp, 1 predicted proteins | sample 5559151 | NCBI WGS metagenome assembly JAABUL01 (sample SAMN10711876, study PRJNA513368) | rock metagenome | isolation source: Antarctica rocks | place: Antarctica: Victoria Land, Pudding Butte sud | reverse complement strand
CCCTAACCCTAACCCTAACCCTAACCCTAACCCTAACCCTAACCCTAACCCTAACCCTAACCCTAACCCTAACCCTAACCCTAACCCTAACCCTAACCCGGTCGGCCGGGTTCCCCTGCGGGGCTTTCGGGTTAGATGGCTGGTCGGCCGGGTTCTCCTGCGGGGCTTTTAGGGTTAGGATTTTCGAAATATTAAGCTCTTCGAGCAAGATACTTAAGTTTGTTAGTGTTTTTCGAAATATTAAGTTCTTCGAGCAAGATACTTAAGATTGTTGTTGTTTTTTCGAAATATTTTAATAGTTTATATTAATAATAAAGTTAATATTAAGTCTAATCGAACTAAATTTTATTATAATCGAAAGATCTTATCTTATCTATATAGAAACTCTTTTAAAATTTCTCGATTAAATAATATTAATACAAAGTATTGTAGTATTTAGATACTATAGTATTAGAATTACTTTAAGATAAAAATAAAAATTTATTAAATTAATATTTAACTCGATCGAGCTAAATTCTATTACAATTAAAAGATTTTATCTTAAATATAGAGAAACTTTTTTAAAATTTCTCGATTAGATAATATCGATACAAAGTATTGCAATATTTATATTTAAAAATATTTTAAAAATTTATATTAACAATAAAGTTAATATTAAGCTCGATTAAACTAAATTTTATTATAATCGAAAGATTTTATCTTATCTATATAGAAACTTTTTCAAAATTTCTTAATTAAGCAATATTAATATAAAGTATTGTAGCTTTTATATTCGAGACTATTTTAAGAGTTTAAATTAATATTAAGATTAATACTAAACTTAATTAAGCTAAATCTTATTATAATCGAAAGATTTTATCTTATATATATAGAAACTTTTTCAAAATTTCTTAATTAGATAATATTAATACAAAGTATTGCAATATTTAGATTTTGCAATATTTTAAGATTTGCTCTTATATAAAATTTGCAATACTCTAGACAAAGTATTGCTAGTATAGTTGTTAGATAAAATTTTAACAAATACAAATATTTTATATTAGTTTTTAAGATTTTTTACTTTTTTGTTTTTAAAAGACTTTAAAATAAATTAAGCGCTAAAATAAATTATTAATAACAATAATAAAAGCGCAAATCTAAATAAGATTTAATAAATATATTATCTTTTTATATTATTATATAAACAAATATTTTTTTAATTATAACAAACAAGTTTGTACTTTTTGTAATATTCTAAATTTATTTATTTTCTAATTAAAAAATAATATTATTAATAATTGTTTTTAATTTAAGAGTTGCAATAAAATCTTAAGCTATTAAATTAATAATATAAATTAAACAAGAAATAGAATTTTGTTGTCTATTTTATTAAGATTTTTGTTAATTTAAAACTTTGTTAAGTTTGTTTTTAAAAGTATTATTATTGCTTATATTATTAGTAACAACTTTAAAAAGTTTGTTTTTAATTTTAAAATTTTTTAAAATTTTTATAAATTCTAATATTAATTGTTAATTTATATATTCGATATTAAAAGAAATAAATTTAATAAGATATTCGCAATATTAAAATATAATATCGATTTAATATATTAATACTTTAAGATAGATAACTCTTTAAAAACTAAACTATATATCTAAAATAATAAAGATATATTAAGACTCTTTTAAATTTAATTTGATTTTATTACAAATTTAATCGAAATTTGTAAAAATTAATTTAAATAGTTTAATATAATCTAGAAGTACTAGATTTAATTAAAATATTTTTAGTAATTTTTAAAAGTTCGAATTATTAATAATTCGAAAAAGTAGATTTAAATTAATAAATATTTTGTATAGTTAATTTTTTCAATTATTTTTATTGAAAAATAATAGATTAATATAATTTTTCTTCTATTAATATATTAGTTTTATATTATTTATTTGTATTATTAACAATAATTTACGCAAGTAAAAACTAGATTAATTACTAATTATAATCGAGATTTTTTTTATTTTAAACAAAAGATAAATTAAAGATATTTCTTTATATTCGATATATTTAAATATTTGTATACAATAAAATAATTTAATATTTTTTAACAATTTTTGCAAATAATTTTTAATAAATTATTAATAGTTAAGACTATTTAAATATATTTGTTTTAAAGCTTAGATTGTATTTTAGTATTAATTTTTACAATTTAATATATATAAACAAGTTGTTACAATTTTAGACTAAATAGACTTTGCTCTTTAATTACTCTTTAAATCTTTATCTCTTAGTCTCGAATATATTATAAATAATGTTTAGTATCTTAATATTTATAGTACTTATACTTATTTCTTATATATAGTTAGTTTTGTATAGCTAGTATTTTTGTTAATTAATTATATACTAGTTATTAAAGCTCTAATTCTAATATAATATTAATTATCTCTTTAAATACAACTTTGCAAATTATACTCTAAAGATACTTATATTTGCTAACTTTTTTTCTTCGAAATATACTTTAAATATAGAGTTACTAAAGTTGCTTTAAATATAAAGTTATTAAAATAATTCTAAATATAAAGTTACTAGAATAGATACTTTGCGAAATATAATTAAGTTGCAATAATAAATATCTTTTAGTTAATATATAACTTAACAATATTTAATTTTATTAATTCTTTAGTAATTTTATTAAAAGAAATAAATAACAAATTATCTTAACTACAACTTAATAAATTTGTTAAAATAAAATTAATAAACTTGTTAAAATAAAGAGACAACAAATTGTTTTAACTTTAACTTAGTAAATTTGCTAAAATAAAATTAGTAAATTTGTTAGAATAAAATTAGTAAATTTGTTAGAATAACAATTATAATACAATTTTGTTATTATTTTCGAACAATATCTTTTATCTTTATATATTAGAAAATTTGTTATATAATAAAACAATATTTTAAGCAATATTTATTCTTAATATCGAAAATTTTGTTTTGCAAATAATATAAGTTATTTAATATTTATATAACTTTAAATATATTTAATCTTAAACTTTTATTTTTGTTTATAAATATTTGTATTATTTGTATTTTATCTATATTTACAATATAATTAACAAAAAATTAGCTTCGAAGAATAAAGCTAAATTTAGCTTTAGCAAGAATTGCAAATTATTTAAAAAAAAATTAATAAATAAAGATTAATTAAATATTAATATTGTTTTTTGTTATAATTATTATTTTATAAGCTTTTTATTAAATTAAAATAATCTTAAAGACAATTTAAAATTCGAAAAACACTTTAACTTATTTAAGTATAATATATTCGAATTTTTGTTATTTATTTAATTTAATTTTTACGAAATTATAATTAATAAACTAATTAAATTAAATTTGTTTAACAATATAAATTTGCTAAATATATTAATTTAATTATTAATATATTAGTTGTTAAATAGTAGTTTTACTTAATTTCGTAACAAATATATTAAAAAAAAAGACAAAAATAAATTAAATTAACGTTGTATTCTAGTTAATTAATTTAACAATTTTAACAAAAGTTAATAAGAAATATCTTAATTTCTTTAAGAAGTAATTAAGAATAATATAAAGAAATAATTTCGACTATTTTATAAAAATAATATTATTATTATTAAATTTCGAATTAATAAGAAAATTAATTTTAACTTTATTTATTAATTATAAATTTAAATTAACTCTTTATAAACTTATTTAAGTTAAACAAAGTTAATAATAAGTATTTGCAACAAAATAATATATTATCTTTAATAAAAACGCAATAATATTTTAGCTTAATATAATTTGTTTAAAGCTATTATATATTAATTAAAACAAAGACTTTTTTTTAAAAAATAAAGAAATTATATTTATTAAATCTACTTATATAGCTTACAAGTTTAACAACAATAACAAATATAACTATCTTTATAAATTTAGCTTACAAACAAGAGATTAACTTAATAATATTTATCTTATTTGTAATCTTAAGTTAAAGCTACAAAATATAAAGAACAATAAATATCTCTTCGATTCTTTTATCTTTATTAAGAATTTTAAAAAGTTTAAATAATAAATTACTATATTGATTTCTAAGTTTAATAGTATTTTTTAATATTTTATCTTTAAGAAAGTTAAATTTAGTCTTATTGTTATTAAAATTATTAACAATATCTTTAAAGAAATTAAGTATTATTTATTTAATAAATTTGTTAATTCTTATTTAACAATAAATAATTTGCTTAAAAATCTAAGTATTTAATAAAACAATTTAAATAAAAAACAATATAACTTTATTAAGATTATATTGTTCAAATTTATTATAAAAAATATCGAAATCTTTAATTAATATATTAATTGTTTTATATCTACAATAATTGAAGTTTTTATATTAGAAATTAATAAAATATATTAGTTTAATAAAGATTTAAACTATAAACTTTAAAGTTGCTATATTACTTTAACAAATTATATTATTCTAAATTAATTTAAAACTTTAGCAAATAAAGAAATCTTATTTAACAATTATTTGAACTTTTATTTATATATAAGTTATTAATAATATTAATAAACACAATAATTATATTAATATTTTTAAGCTTTTTAAATATACTAATATAAATACTTGCAATATTAATAATTTTAATATATATATTTCTATTTGCAATTAAGAACAAAATATAGAAATATAATTTTAAATTCTGAAAAACAAGATTAAGTCTTTTAATCTTTATTAAAAATATTTTAAGCTAAAATATAAATTATATTATAAAAATACTTTTTGTAAAAACAAATTAACTAAAATTAAAAATAAAGCTTTTGTTAAGCTTAAAGCTTATAATATTAGCAACTTCGAATTAATAATACTTAGAGAAAATACTTTCTCTAATATCTTAGATAATAATTTAGATAACTTTAGCAAATTAAAAAACTAAATATTTTTAACAAGAATTATAGTTTAAAATAGAAACTAGTATTTATATAAAAAATAATAAAAGAGCTTAAAGTTATATTTAATTTATAAAGTAAGATTTTGTTTATTAAAGTTAAACTTAATTTTAATACTATTAACAACAAGTTATTTAATAATTAGCAACTAGATTTTTATATTAAAATTTGTTTAAATTAAGTTTATTTATTTTTCGATAAATATTATATTAAAATAATATTATTTATTAATATTAAAATCTTTAGTAAAGTTTTTATAAATAAGAAGTTTGTCAAACTTTATAAACTTTTTATTATATTACTTCGAAATTCTATTAAATTGCGTTTAATTAATAACAAATTCGCTTCTAATATTATTTATATTACTTAAATTATTGTTAATCTTAATAAATATATTAATATCTTATAGTATTTAATAATTAAACTAGAACAATTTGTAATTATTTTTAATATATTTTAGATTAAAAAGTATAATATACAAATTAAAGATAATATATAATCTCTTAAATTTAATTTTAATTATTATATAAAATATTGTTTGTTAAATTAACAATTGTTAAAGATCTTTAGCAATTAATACAAGCAATTAAAATATTTGTTTTCGAAGTCTTTTAATAAAGTTAATATTTATTAAATAAATATCTTTGTATTTTTAAAATTTGTTAACAAAGAAAGTTACAAAATAGTTATTATATTATTTAAGTATTTTGTTATACTAAATTAATTAAAGAAAAACAATAAATATTTAACTTGCACTATAGATAACAATATTATAATAAATATTGCAACTATTATTTTTAATAATTACAATAAGTTTTATATAAAGTTTAAACAAGATTCTTCTAGTTTAAAGCAATTAAAGAAGCAAATATATTTAAAGTTTAAATATTAAATTAAGCTTTTTAATTTACAAAAAACTAATAAGTTGTTATTAAATAGAAATATTAATTATACTATTAATTTTGTTCTAAAAGCAATTTCTTATATTAAAAAAATCTATAATATTTTTTGTTAAAAAGAAAAGATTATTAAAGTTTATTTAAATAATATAAAAAGTAAAGATTAAATTTGCAATAATATCTTATAGTATATTGTTCTTATTCTTATAGTTAAGAAGTCTAATAAGAATTTGTATATTTACGTAAATTATAGAGATTTTAACGCTTTAACAATTAAGAATTGCAATATTTTATTATTAATTTAAGAAATTTTGCAACAATTATATAAGATTAAATATTATAACAAGTTTAATATTATTGTTGTTTTTAACAAGATTCGAATATACTTTAATAACAAATACAAAATAGTTTTTATTATTTATTACAATTTATTTAAGTATATTGTTATATTTTTTAAACTATATAATATCTTAACTATATTTTAGTTTTTTATTAATAAGACTCTTAGTCTTTATTTAAACAATTTTTGTATTATTTATATAAATAATATCTTAATCTACAATAATATTAAAATAAAATATAAAAAATATATAAATAAAGTCTTCGCTAAACTTTATAACACAAATCTTTATTTAAATATTAACAAATATATCTTCTTTATTAAGCAAGTTAAATATTTAAGTTTAATTATTATTATCGAAGAAATTTAAATAAATTTCGAGAAAATTAAATATATTTTTAAATAAAAAGCTTCTATTTATATACGCAACATATAAATCTTTCTAGATTTTGTCAACTTTTATTAACAATTTATTTATAACTATTTAAGTCTAATTAAATCTTTGTTAGTATTTAGTAAATTTAAGAACAAAAGTCTTAATTTTTTATAACAATTTAACAATTTTAAAAATCTTGTATTCAAAACTCTTAAGTAAGTCTTTATTAATTAATTTATTTTGTATTATTTTAATTTCGACTTAAAGATTTAGATCGAAAGTAATATCTTTAATTTCGTAATTATTATTGTACTTTCGCAAATAAATTCGAATAAATTGCTTTATTTAATAATTTATATATTTAAAATTATATTGTTTGCAAAATACAACTACAAGATCTATAACAAAAAATTGTTAATTATTGTTTGCGCTTTTAAGAAGTAATATCTAGAGTATATTAATATATTTATTAAGTAATTTATTAAAATTATTATTAATTATTGTAATTTAAAGTATTTTATAACTATTAAGCAATTTAATTGTTATTAAGTTTGTTAAATTAAGTTTTTGTTTAAATTTAACTTTAAGATTATTTATTAATTAAATATACTAAATACAAAGCTAAATAATCTAATTAAACAATCGCAAAATTTGCTCTTTAATAAAAATAACTTTCGTAATTAATTTTAATAACAAACAATTCTTAAGTAATATAACTTAAAACTAGATATAGTTAAAGTTATTATATTAATTTTGCTATTATTAAGTGTTATTTACAATTTAGTAATAAAGTTAATTTGTTTATTTCGAAACTTTATCAAATTTAAACTAATTGCTAACAAGAGAATTGCGAAAGCTTGCAAAAAGTTTACTTAAATCTTGTTAACAATTAACAAAAATATAGAATTATTTATATCTTTATTGCTTGCAATACTTGTATTACTTTAACAAAACAAATTTTATTTTATTAAATCTTTATTTTTAGTTTTTTCGTTTGTTATTGTTGTATTTATAATTTCTTAGTCTACAATTTTATTATCTTTAATTATTAATTTTGTGTTTTCTTTAAATATATTTGTTTTGTTTATAATTTAGTTATTTATATTTGTAATCTTTTTTACAATTTAATTTTTATTTGTTATTGTAATTAATTTAATAGAAGAGAAGAAATTTAAAATAAAACTTAATTTCGAAGTTTTTGCTTAATAAATATTAAAGATATACTTATATAATAAAAAGATAAAATAAATTAAAGAAATTAAATAAATAAATAAATAAAAAATTCTAACTATTTTTCGCAAAACAATTAAGCTAAAACTTAAGAATTGTACAATAATTAAATACTTAACAATTAATATTAAGTATTTGTTTATTCGAAACAAAATATATATATTTTAAAGTACAAATAATATTTTTTAAGTCGAAGCAATTAGATTTTAGTATAAATTGTTAAGTGTTAAACATTTAAATCGAACAACTATTTTCGAAAAAGTATAGTATTACTATTATTGATTTATATTGTATTTAGATATTAAGAAATATATTAAAAACTATTTAATTTGCAAATATATTAAATTATATTACAAATATAGATATAATTTACTAAAATTTTTGTCTATTTTAGATTGTTATTAGTAGAATATATTTTGCAACTTTATTATTTCTTTGTTGTTATATTGCTATAAAGAAAAAGTTTTCTAGTATATTTTAATAATAATTAATAAATTATTTAAAAGTAAGAAATTTATATCTATAAACTCTTTAAAAGTTAAGATTATTATTTAGATCTTTATTAATTTTGTTTAATATATTAAGAACTTCTTAGTTATTATTATTTTCAATAGAGATATCTAATTTATCGCTTACTTTTAACAATATCTTTATAAAAGATTAGAAATTAAATCTAAATTATTAATTGCGTTTTATCTAGAAATTAACAATTAAATCGAAAATACTAATATTGTTCTTAAACAATATCTTTAAATATATATATAATACAATTAGAATAATTAAATTAGTTATCTTGTTATTGTTGAATTTGTTGCAAACAATTATATTAACAAGTCTATTAACTTATTATTCTTCTTTATTATTAAAGACTATTTGTTACAATTAGACTTAAAGTTACTTATAATTTTTTTTAACAATATTATATTCGAAGTTTGTTGCAATATAAAGAATATTAACAAGATTGCTAAAAAAATTAAGATTTTGCGAGATTTTCTTCGTTAAAAGCTTATTTAAACTTAAGTTAAATAAGTAAAATTCGCTAATCGCAAACGCGTTGCAATCTCGAAATTCAAAATTAATAATTAAATTATATTTAATATTTAAAATATTAAAACAATTCGATTATATAAGTCTTTAAAGTATAAGAATGTAGATCTCTATAAGATTATTTGGGCAATTAATAATTATATCTACGAACTAGAACTATTCGAGTTAATAAAGATTTATCTAGTATTTTATTTATAACTTTTGCATCTTAATAAGAGCAAACTTTTGTTAAATTAACAAATTAAGCTTTTGTTGTTTGTTAATATTGTTAACAATATTAGCGACAATTTTAAATATTATATTAAAGATATTAGAAGAATATTTAAGACAAAATTAGATAGATAATTAGTTGCTAATCTTGTCAAAATAGTTAGCTAACAAGATATTATCTTTCTAGGAAAATCTTAAGATAAGAGTTTGTTCCTAGAATTTTTGATACGAAAATTATCTAAATTAGTAAGAATTTTTTGCGTTCTTTATCAATTATATAGTATATAGTATAAACCAAAACTACTAGTTTAAAGTATTTGAATTTCGAGTCTATATAAATTGTATCTATTGCGTATCTAAGAAATCTATTTAAGATTAAAAAAATTGTTCAAATCTTATTGTTTTTAGTTTTAAAACTATTGAGAAAAAGATCTTTTTTGTAGTTTTTTTTTAGCTTTTTTTTGCAATTGTATATAAATATCTAATTAGAAATTCTTGTAATATATATTAAACAAATATCTATTTTGTCTTTAAGAGAGCTATTTGTTCGCAAAAAAAATGTTTAAATCCTGTTGTTTTTAACTTTAAAATCGTCGAAAACAAAATCTTTTTTATAGTTTTTTTTCAATCTTCTTCTAGTTTGCAATCTACAATTTAAAAGCTCTTCGTAATTGTATTGCAAACACATTTAATATTAATTCTTTTATAACTTTTTTTATCTTTATTGTTGTTGTTGTTGTCTTTAAAGAGTTTTCTTAAGCTCTAGTGTAAATAGATCTTATAATAACGAAGCGTTTAAAGTAGAACTTCTTATCTTTGTTATTTTAGTTCTTACGTTAAATACAATTATATTAATTGTTTAATAAGACTATAAAAGAATTAATTTCGAAATTTACAATTTACTTTTTAAAAAGATTAATTATTGTTTGTATCTAACAATTTAAAAGATAGTTTAACAATAAAAGAAAAAAGAATTGTTAATACTCTATTGTAAACAACAAGACAATTTGTTTAACAAACAACAAAAAAAATACAAAAATTATAAATAAAAAGAACAATTAAAGTTAAAAATTAATAAATATAAATATATTCTTTGTTATTAAATTAAGAAGCTTTTGTCTCTTTGCAAAGCTAATCTTAAAGATAATCTTATTATCTAAGAAGTTGTTTAATTTGCTTTTTATTTTTGTTGTCTATTTATATTGTTAATTAAAGTTATTAAAAATTAAAATTAACAATAAGATATCTAAATTAAGTATCTATTGCTTTAGCAATAATATTGTTAATTTAATTTGTATATTAATATCGCAATTTTTGTTCTTTAAATAAACAATAATATTAATAACAAAGACAAAATATAAAAAATACTTAAAGACGTTATAATATTAAAGAGAGTAAATAGAATATTAATTATAAAGAATAACAAAGTTTTGCAAAAAGATAACGCGTAAATAGTTTAAAAGCTTTAGAAACTACTTTATAGCAATATTGTTAATCTCTTGCTACAATTAATAATTTAGCTTTAAAAAGTTTATTTAAATTAGTTTTTTCAAAAATTATATTTATGCTCTAGCAATAAAATAAACGTTCGTATACTCTAGTAGAAAGTCTATTATATTATATATAAATTAACGAAATAAGAAGATAAAATAGCTTTTATATATAGAGTTGTTAACTTATTGTCTTTGTTGTTAGATTTAATTAACGTCTATATCTAGTTTTTCGATCTCTTTTGCTCTAGAGCTTTGTTTAGCATATATTTTCTTCGAAATCTTAATATTTAAATTATTGTAAATCTTGTTAATTTAATCTTATTACATAGAATTCAAAATCTCTTTGATAATATATTGAAAAAAGTCTAAAAAAAATAAACGAAATTTTTAAAAACAAAATCGACAACGAAATATAAATTAACAAAAATATTGTTTAATTATATATAATTTGTAGACTTAATAAATAGTTCTATTACAATTGTCTTCTAAAGTTATTATAAAAATTAAAACAATATTATAAATATAATATAATTGTTTCGAAATTGCGTTTTCGAACGCAAAATTTTTGAAAAAAGTTATTCTTAAGATTTTCTTACAACTCTAAAAATTATTACTTAAAAAACAATTATATTAATAACAAAATTTATAATAATAAAGTTTTGAAATTGCAATATGTGTTTTTGTAAAGTAATAAATATATATTAAAGCTACAAGAAGTAAAGAAATAAAACAATAAAAGCGTAAAATATAGCAATAAAAGAGAAGATAAAAGAGATTTTTGTTAGAAAATTGAAAACAATATTTAAAAGCTTCAAATGTACTTGTTTCGAAGTTTTAAATTAAACAATAATTAGTACTTGCTTATTAACTAATATTTAAGTATTGTATTAATTCTTATTAATCTTAAACAAGAGAAATTTCTTATTAAATTGCTCTTATTATTACACAAAGTAATTAGTTATTGTACTAAAGATACAAAGCTATATATTTTAATATTTTAACAATCTTTAGTATTCGATTCGATTGTTCTAATTAATCTTGTTATTGCTTATAATATAAAGAAAATATAAGATTAACGTCGAATTCTTGTTTTCGAAATATAATAATTGCAAATCAAGAAGCTTCGCACGTTAATATAATTTCTTTCGCAAAAAAAGAAAATAATCTAAAAGAAAGTTTAAATTGTTTCGCAAAAAGCAATTAAAGATAATATACTTAATATTTGCAATATATTGTTAAAAGAAATCGAATATTTGTCTTAATTTCTTTAGATTATAGTTGTTAATAATAATTTCTTTATTGCAATTCTCGTAATAATTTTTAGTCTTTTAATATTAAGTAATTCGCTAAGCTTTTATTAGACTTTATAGTGTTACATTGTTAAAATTAAGATAATAATTAAAGACTTTAACAAATTAATAGAAATAAAGATTTATTAATCTTGTTTTGTAGCTTCGAATACTTTAATACTTTAACGTCTACAATAAAGTATTTTTGTCAACGCTTTTCAATAAAAAGAGATTCTCTTTTTATATCTTTATTAAGAATAAATCTTTCTTTTGTTTGCGTTTTTTAGAGTTGTTTTTAAGCAATCGATTAATTATCTTTTTTGTTAGAAATCGAATTAACTTTGTTTTATATACAAAATTATTGTTGTTAAAGCTATAAGCAAGATATTAAGTTTGTTACTTTTTTTCGATATATAAGTAGATCTTTTTGATATTTTTAGAGTAATAAGTTTGTGCGAAGACAAAAGCAACTTGTTAAGCTTAAAAATTTGTTGTATTGTTGTTTAAATTAATTTGTATATAATCGATAATTATTTTAGCAACAAATTAATTTAATTTGTAGATTAACTAAGATTGTAATTGTAGATAAAACAATATATATATAAGAAGATACAAATAAGAGATGCAAAAATAAAGGCAAAATTTTTATACAAATAGTAATAATCTTAATTTCTATTCTAAATTTCTATTCTTAAATATTGCTTACTAAGCAAAATACTAGTCTTATACAAGATATCTTAGTAAATTAGATGCAAATTAGTTGTCTCGAGATATCTATAAGATATTTGAAATTTTTGGTAAAAGAGATTACAAATATCGATAATATTTCTAAGTTAGTTATAGTTATTCTAGTTAGTTGTATCTTAGATACCAAGATATTACAATATAATATATGCAAAAATAACAATAATATAGATTTAAATCTAATTATTATTAATTATAGACGCAAAATACTATAGTATTAAATTCTCTTTACAAGTTATACAAACTACAACAATAGACTTAAATAACTAAACTACTCTATAACTAACAATTGCTTTAACTTTGTTGTTAACTTTTATTATTAATATTTTAATATAACAAAATCTTATTAAATATTTAAAACGTCTTCTAATTAAGAATCTAATAAGTAGAATAATTCGCACTTATATATTTTTGCGTTCTATTATTATTGTTATCTAAACATCGCTTAATATATATCTATAACTTTTGTTATTATATTTACAATTAATTTCAAAAATATATTGCTAGTATATTACTATTGTTAGAAGTTATTTGTTATATATTTGTAGTTAAAATTAAATTTAATATATTATCTTGTTTCTTATTGTACTTAACAAGAATCTTAGAAATATATTATTAATATATTACTATTGTTAAAAGTTAGTCGATATATATTTGAGATTTTTTTTGTCGTCTCTATAGTGCTTTTGCTAGATATCTTATAATTGTTTCTTTTAAAAGTTCTTCGAATTAAAATTAATTTAATATTTCTAAATATATATACAATTGTATATAAATTGTTATTAAAATACTTTTATATTATTTTCTCTCTTTATATTATAGATTTAAACAAACGTATTTAAATATAGTTAAAATTTGACAAATTTTAACTTTTTAATATTGTTACTCTTTTTGTTGTCACTAATTTTCTCTAAGATTACGTAATTAATTAATCTTTATCTTATTATTAATTTCTTAATTTGTGTATTATATAATCTAGATTTCTCTCTTAGAATTAAAGTTAATAATCTTTTGTACTCTCTTTAATTTTTTTATATTTAATATTTTTTTAAAATTTATTTATTTTTTTCTCTTTTAATTTTGTTGTTGTTCGATAAATTGTTCGAAACTCAATATTTGTTGTTTAACAATTGTTCGAAACTTAATTTTTATTGTTTAACAATTATTTAATATTTAATTTTAAATATTAAATTGTATTTAATAGATATATTTAATATTAATTAAAAATAGTTAAAAGTTAACTAAAATATTATTCGTAACATATATATTCTTTGCTTTATATATTATTATTTTTTTTATATTTTGTTTCAAAATTTTCGATTACTTTCTTTACTTAACAAATTTATTCTTTTGTTTAATATATATTAGAAACTTCAATTTAAATTGTTAAATAATATCTAATATATATTCGATATTAATCGAAGCTTGTATTTAATAAATATTTAATATTAATTAAAGTTTATATTTAATAAATATTCGATATTAATTAAAGTTAATTGAAAACGCTAACTAGAAGATTCGATATTACTTTATCAAAGTTTGCAAGTAAAAAAAAAAAAAAAAATTATAATTCTAAATTAGATAGACTTCGCTCTTCGATTACTCTTTAAGTTTTCGCTCTTTAGTCTCGAATATACTATAAGTAATATCTAGCGTCTTAACACTTTAGTACTTATATTTATTTCCTATATATAGTTAGTTTTGCATAGTTAGTATTCTTGTTAATTAACTATATACTAGTTATTAAAGCTTTAATTCTAACACAAGTCTATTTTAAGTCTTGTATAAGATACTTTTATTAATTGTAGTATATAATTACTATTCTTTAAATTAAATCTTAGTATTTGTATTTTACTTAATATATTTGTTTTCGTCTCTTAGTTTAAGTAATAGAAAATTATTTAAAATTTTATTTAATACTTTTTAAAGCTCTTTTTTTCTAGTATTAAATATACGATTAAAATTTCAATCGAATTAACTTGCGAATTAATTGAAATATAAAGTACTAAATAGCAAATTGCGAGAAATAGATTTACTAAAATTATTTTCGAATAAAAACAACTATTAACTAGAAATTTTTGAAAAATTAGATATTTTGCAATCGAGAATAGTATAAACAATATTTTTAAGTAGTTTAAAGAAAAAATTTTAAAGTAGAATAATAATATAAAAGAGTAATACAAATATAAGATAAATTAAGTAGAATTTTATACTAACAAATAATTATAATATAATAATATAACAAATTGTAATCTCGATAATATATTATAATTATATAGATCTTAAAATAGTAATTTTTAATATAATAATATAATTTTTAATTTCTTAATAGTTTGATTTAATTTCTAATATTAAAATCGAAAATTAACTTAAATCGAATTAAATTAATTTTAAAAAAGTAGAAATTAATTTAAATTTCGATTTAATTTCTTATATTAAAATTGTTGGATTAAGTTAATTTTAATAGTTGAAATTAAAATTTAATCTAACAATTAATCTATATTTAACAATTAATTGCAATTGTATATACAAAGTTAACAAAATAAACAAAAAGATTATTAATAAAATAGACAAGAAAATATAAAAGAAATAGCAATAGAGAGACAAGTTTTAGATATTTCGATTATTTATATAGATAGTTTTTAGATATAATTAGAGATATAAATAGAGATTAATTTTTAGTATACAA
>JAABUL010005684.1_pt1 | contig 15257 bp, 18 predicted proteins | sample 5559151 | NCBI WGS metagenome assembly JAABUL01 (sample SAMN10711876, study PRJNA513368) | rock metagenome | isolation source: Antarctica rocks | place: Antarctica: Victoria Land, Pudding Butte sud | reverse complement strand
ATCCCCGATTTCAGACGTTTGGTAATTTCAGGATGGAATTGGTAGAAAAACTTTGTGAACTGTTGGAAATCAGCCTCAGCCCTATATGCTTGGCATAGACTACATGTAGCCAACGTGTCCATAGATGAAGACTTCTCCATAAATACCATTCTAAATCCCTCGATTGCTGCGCCTAATCGTATCGATCTTCCTGTTGACCTAAGGTTTCACTTGCACTGCTGCCAACTGCATAATATCGCCGAAGGATCGTTTCAAGGGTCTTTTCCTGCCCTCGGTCTGGTCGAGCGATCGTTTCCCAGGTTTATGCCAGCCCTCGATTTTACTTATCTCCCCCTCTGTGATAGATGTCTTGTTAGTATAGCATTGACGTTGTGACCGAAGTGAATGGCTTACCTTCATTCGGCTTAAAACCACAATTAATGACAGCGTTCGTCAAGGTGACAAACTGGGCGATGCTATGTACCATGCAGATGTCAGCTATCGGAAACCATTTGAGGGTAGACATGAGGCCATGGAGATTAAACAACGTACCTATCAGCATTGTTACTGTCCTTCGATGCCACGCAGTTCTTCCAACCGTAGCTACCTACGGGACCCCCTGTATCCTGATCGCATCAATGTCAATTAGTCAGTGTCAATCAGTGCGCCGTCAGCCGAAGTATGGGAAGACCTTCAAGAGAGACGCAGGGGATTGACCACTTACCGCTGCCTTACCAGCAATCTTTGTGTGCATCAGTTCATGCGTTATTGTGTGCCTGAAATCGGAATATCCATCGGCATTCGACTTTTTCTGCTCTTTAATCTTACCGAGCAGCCTTTTGGCCTGTTGCGAAAGGTCGGTGCAAGTCTTTGGTTCTGGATCGTTTATGCCCTTCTCCAGGTACCTGGACACTCGTCAGTCTTTTAGAAACGCCATGGCAAAGCCCATGAAAGCGGAACAGAGCATTGAGAGGAGGGTTCATACCATGGGCAAAATTGCATAACGTCGGGGCTCAGGTCGCCAACAGTGTTTGCCCCTGCGCTTGTAACCCACGCTTTCGCTTTCGGCCCTTGGCGGGCACCGTTGAAGCAAGAGTCCCAGAAATTCTCTGGAGGGTGATCGTTGATGATATAATTCCAATGTTGGTCGAGACGATACTGCTGACCATTCTGGTTTCGTATCGTGAATCTTTTGGCCGTGCAGTAAATCACCTAGAGTTGGGGTCGAGTCAGCTTGAATGCGATTGACAGCACCCTTCGAAGCTCAGCGAGACTGACCGTATCTCCTCGACCATATGGAGCCGGTGGTGCGGGGGCTGTCCCTTGTTGAGGAGCCTGGTAGTCCTTCGTCTTGTCGTTGCTAAATTTGGTGATTGTTACGTCTTTCGATACATCGATGCCCCAATCTTTGAGGTCTTTCAGTCGTTTGCTGACTTGCTGGTAGTCCTGCTGCTTGAAAAGATACCCAGCTACATCAGCAACATCACGGTTGGGATTGCCTCCCCAGACTCTGTCCATTTGTGTGGATGCAAGATCCATACGCTCAAAGGCTATCCCGAAATGGTCCTGGATCTTTTTACCTATTCAAGCAGTCGGTTTCGAGATCGCAAGGATCCTGGGGACCCATTAGAAACAGCATCCGCCAATACTGACTGTAATCAACTGGCTCTGTACAATCCTTGGTTATGATATATTTCGCGCTGCTGAGTCCACAGAAAGTTATTATGGCCGTAGCCACTGCTGGAGTGATGAATAGCATTGTCGCGACAGTGAATGGCGTTCAAAGATTCTGTCCGAACGAATAGCAGGACCAAAGACAGAGTTGTGCAAGTTGAAGTCGGTTTCCGAACAGGATGTACAACACAAAAACCCTTTGGGCACTTCAATGAAGGGGTTGATTTTGTGTGTCTTCAATTCTGTTGCACGTTCCGTTTTCCGACCAATCGAGCAAGCGGCTGGTCTTATACCAAGAGCCACTGTGGACATACGGACTATGAAACGGTGGTGTCTCTTTGAGATCCTGGGACCCAGCTCAGCCTTGAGATTATGGGCATCGCAATGCCTCATCCTTGGATATGCGGATTCCAAACATACACGTCCTGGCTATCTAGATATACACAGCCGGCAGGGATCTTGTGATTTGGGTTGTGATTTGTCTGGTAGTCTGTCACTAAACGCCGTGCATCTAAACATTCCAACACAGATAGCTAGGTAATAATGGAACCGAGTTCAAAACACAGGCATGTTGACGGAAGGCTATGATCCTTTGCTTCCTAGGTGCATTTGTCTCATCTAATTTCAGTTTACGTAGGATAGTCGTTCGGGGCTGTGCGGAGGAGATGCGCGAAGTCTGTGTCGATGTATGATCCATCCTGTTCCTCGCTGTGACAATATTGGTGGCTGAGCCTGCCTCGTGCAAGGCTGCGCACCAAATCTATTCCCAAATGCTGAAACATCAAAGCTCCAAGGATGCCAACTTGGTTTCATCCCATCAGATCCTCCATTGCGGCCATGCCCGATGGTATGGCGCTAATAATAGAGCCATTATCAATATTCAGAATCCGGCTTTCCAATGCAGTCAATACTGACACTATGGCTAGGCCTTCAGCGTACGGGATTTTACAACTAGAGGAGTTTCCACACTGCCACGTTGACCTTCACAACATGTAGGAGTCCTTCCCACAGGTTTCGGAGGGTTAGTATATTCCATCATTGATCAACATGAAACGACCATACCATCCTGAAGGGATCACACCGCCCGTGTGAGGCTGTTTGTTGTCGCACAACATCACCACTGCCACTTCCAGATAATCACTTCGCCCTCTGCAATGCTCTATCATGAAACAAGTTGTTTGCGATCCTGCCAAGCTCCTATTCCTCGATTGTTTCTGAAGCCATATAAGACAGTGGCCCATGATAACTCAAACCAGATTAATCATCGTATTACGGAACTACTATCTCATGTGCGCTATGCAATAGAGTTCATGCTGTCACTTCTAAAGCAAATTCGCTATTTCTCTGGTCTTGCTCATGATGCATCCCTTGCCTTCGCTTTTTATTCTTCTGGGCTCGCTGGATCTCGTGCTAAGTAACGCACTTCCACAAATAACGAACCGTGCACAGAAGCGGGATGGCGGAGTGCTGAATATCAATCTTGGGAACCTAGACGTTTACACGAAGACTACTGTAAGCTTGCTTTCTGGCAAGTCAGTGACTGAAAGGCTGACTGTTCCCAACTAGAACGGTGTACCAACCCCTGCGGGAAATTCATTCGCCCTCTACCCTACTGACGCCAAGGATATCAAACCGGAGGGTTGCCAGGCGTGCTTCGGTGATGATCTCCAAAAGAAGTTGCAGGATTCAATGAAGTCCAACTGCGCCGCCAAAAGTGATCAGAAATGTATGGACGGTGTCCTTAAAATCCTGGGAGGTATGTACTTTCGCTCCGTAATGGCTCGAGTAGCACCCTTCTCCAACTCCTCGGAGCCGTTCTTGGTTATCTGAAAGATATGCTTTGCTCTATAAGGGCCCATAAGATCGCCTGTTGTGCTCTGAAAACTCTTCTGGCTACTCAGGCTAACGCTCCATAAATTAGTCGACGGTGTCGATGTAGAGAAGTCAGCCAAGGCAAACTACCTCTCAAGTCGCCAGACGCCTCAACAAGTCAAAGCCGCAAGCGCATTCTTGACTGCGATTGGTGCCATTGTAATCGAGCTTTGGCAGAGATTAGAGCGTGACTCGAGACCGATTCCCGCAGAAATCCATGTGCCGGCCATGATGCTTTCATCACTTGATAGTGCTTCCACGGCGACCGAAATCATCTATAAGACAGCTGACGACGATGCCAGCCCTATCTCGGCCAAAGTTACGGCGACGGATACTGCATCAGGGGGGCTCAAAACTCTTTCAGCAGACGGAAACGGCCATCACAAAGGCGATATAGAGATCGACGCGCCCAATAATGATGTTGGGGAAGCCCTAAACAATTTCTTCAAGAAGGAGAAACAATGCAATGCGAACACGAAGAAGCGAGGAGTAGAGCTTGACAAGCGTGTTGATACCGATCTCCGAGACTGTCTGGTCAATGGGTTCAACGATATCATGAACGCGATGGGTAATGGTCAACCGCTTCAAGGGCTACGCGATACTGCAATGCAAGTCACCCGTAACTTTCCTCTGCCAACATTTGATAATCAGCAATACGCTGCGGCCTTCGGCCAGGCCTTGGTCGCTGGGGCCATGCCCAATGGATTACCACGCCTCAATCCCAACATTGGCCCGGATCAGATCGTATCGGCTACAACTTTCATTTTCTTGCTGTCCACCGCCAACGTCAACCATCAAGTCATGCAAGATTCGAAATTGGTGCTGGCGCAAGAAAATCTTTTGAAACTCAACGAGCAATTCAAGGTCGCGTGTCCTGCTCAAGGGGACAATAACTTTCCAAACTGCGACTTACCCATCTGTAAAGGTACAGGTGGCTTTTGCACGGTGGATCCATTGAAATACTGCTCCTGTGGTGATGGAAAATGCCCCACAAAAATCGAAGAAAAGGTATGCTCTACTCCAATAATTTCTATGGTGTACACTTGTTGTCTTTCGGTGCTAATGTAGTCATAGCCGCTCTGCCCAGAGTGCAAGGGAGAAAATTCGAAGTGTACCTCCGGCGATCAGAAAGATTGTGATTGTATCGAGGAAAAGGAACCCTTTGCATATATGCTCGATCACCCCGAATGGCTGGATACGGTATGGCAGCTGCAGCAGCAGTTCGGTCCCAACACTTTCGGATTGCCATACCGTGAGAAAGGGCCCGAGTGCTCTGATACAGATCACCCATCCGAGGTCCTCAAAACAGTATTTAACAACGGCATTCTACCAGATTGCAAAGACGTAAAGGATGGCAATGATGGGTCGAATAATGATGCGCCCAAGACTTGCAGAGACACGTCAAAAGATACACCGGACACCAACAAGCGTTCGACCGTCTACGACACATTTTGCAAGGACTTGGGAAAGGACCACAAAGCGATGATCGTGGACGGGCATGGCAATCCCATACCCACCAAAAAACAATCCCTCCTCAAAGCCCGTACGCCACCTATTTACTCAGATCCCAACATCGAGAATACCCTGTACACCTTTTCTCTCGTCTGGGAAGGCGGGGACGGCAGCTGCGACTTTGATTGCTTGAAGACTTGGGACACCATAACCTCATCCTGTGGTCATTACGGGTCAGGGCAAAATCTAATGACAATGAAAGGCTCCTATGAAACCGGCTGTGGGAAATACTCTTACGAGGCTAGGCCTCCTCCAAAGTCGGATCCCGTCAAGACGCTGCCAAAATGTCAGACTGGGGACTATGTCAACATGGGAGCGAACGGTGGGAAGCTAGACTGTGACCCTAATTGACCGTGAGAAAACCAATGGTTGGCAGCAGATGGGGAATGCCAGCCTGAACTGCATTTCAGGAGGTTTGACTATTGGATCGAAGTACGATATTGGGCGTTTCTGAATCAAAGCATAGCAAATAGCGAACATTGAATGACCAGGGCCACCGAATATAGCAGATGGCAGACTATCCAGAACAAACTACTATGCAATTCACCTCCAAATCCTCTGTCACCACGCAGTATTGAAAGATATGACACGTCTGATGTCTCATTGATAGATACAGTAGTATGTATTGCTACTAATGATATTACTTATCTATATAAAAGTATATATATAATCAAAAACCCTATATAAATACGCTAAGACCCTACTTATATTATTAGCTAAGGTTAACCTAGGCTGAATTCTAATACGTAGCGTAAGGAATCTTATTAATAGCTTTAAGGTATAATCCTATCTAGCCCTAATAGAGGCTTACTAGTAGCTATATTATACTACCTAAATAACCTTACCTCCTTAGGCGTAAAAGTATTGATTATAGAGTATAATATATCCTAATTATTAAATAAGACTAAGTCTCCTTCTTCCTAGTTATATATATATACTAGTCTTGAAGTAATACCTAGCCTTTATAACTTATACTTATATAATCTATCTTATAGTCTCTAAGTTATTAATAACCTCTCTATTCGCCTTATAAATCTTATATATAGCTAAGGGATAGATCTATAGTACTAGCTTCCCTATAATAGGATTCTTTTAGACTATTAGTAGTATCTATACTTTTATATTATTAATAGGTAGGAGGTTTAAGGTAAGTAGCTTATACCTATCTAAATATAGCCCTAGCCTATTAGAGCGAGATTTCACGCTACTTATCTAGATATATAGGTAAGCTACGTACTTAATATAGCTAGTATATACGAATTCTTTACTATTATTAGATAGGATATTATATATCTTATATCTACTAACGAACGTAATAATATTAAGCGGGATACCTAATTCTTTTTCCATCCTATTATTATAGCGAAGAGTCTAGCGGCGATCCTTAGGCATGGATATAGCGAGTAAGGTTGTTACTTTTAGTAGGTTAAGCTTATATAGGGCGGTATCGATATACTAGTAGTAGAAGCGCGTGTACGTTAGACTTAGATTATCCGCTTCAGGGATTAGGTACTTATAAAAGGTTTTATAATAGGGGTATTTAAGTATAATATCCTTTAGACCTTTATACTTAGATATAAAGCTATTACTAATGATTTATACTTCTAGTTAATACGGAACGGTGTTAAGGTCTAGGTTAAGGATGTTACGCTTTACGTCGAGGGTTTTACCGTGGCTATAGCCCTAGGCTTAGGGATTGAAGCGGCGGGTGAGCTCGTATTAGGCTTTCGGGGAGTACTTTAACTGGTGCTTGAGGATGACTACTTGAGACTTGTAGAGGGTGTCCCGGATGAGAGTGAAGTCATCGTCTGTGGCAACGTTATTAGCTAACATGTCCCCCAGCTGGCCCTTCGCTTTCAATACTTACATAGGAGGTTACCGATCCACGGAGTGCTCCCTTCAAATACGCAAACAGTCGATATTTTTTTTCTATGATTTCACCTACCGCTCAAAGTCTCGACGTTTACATTGTCGATGACTGTGCCGAAGTCCACATCAGAAGATGGGATCGAGACGGGCGTGACTGACAGGAGGGCAGAGAGAACAGCCATGGTTATTAATGCAGCTGAACGATCTTGTTGGGTTGCTGCTTATTGCTGCTTATTACTGATAGATGAATAGTTGAGAGGAAGGAGACACGAAAGGGCTGTTGCGCAGCTTTATATCCAGCCTGATCGGTACACGCCGAACGTTGCGGTTCGGGCGGGGCCGGCCGGATTGTCACCAGCCCTGTGCATCCGGCGATTGGCGGCAGGCTGTTCGCCTCACTGCGAAAGGTATCGGGCACAACTCCTTTCCTAGGCGAAGAGATCTACTACCATGCCTGGTGTACATTATTGAAGCTTCGAGAAGGACAGGGTTGGGACCTCTCGACCAAACAGATCCTGTCGTGGGCATATCTCGCTTTCCCCCAAAGTGTGTCAAGATGGGAGAAAACATCGATAAGGGAGAGGAAGGGAGAGGAAACATAGCAGGATGCAACGAAAACACGGCTATTTTGGATTTGTTTATTCGCCATCCAAATGGACCCCAGGCGATGGCAAGGGAAGATCGATCCACGACCATTGGGTCATATGTGCAGATCCAGACAGAGATTGGATCGACGACCCCAATGTGTCGCACTGGTCTCTGGGTACATATTGTTTAGGCGAATTCCTCATATCAGATCGTTAACGCAGATTGGTAATGATATGTGATAATTCTTTCCGAGTCATAACATGCATGTATAGATTAGAGAGCATCTCGTCACGTAACGGCGAAACAAGTATCAACAAGAAAAACCACGAGTCGAGAAGGGTTAATCCTGAATCATATATAATACATGTATATATATATAATATACACCCCGAACTTAGGATTAGGGATTACCGTTCTAGGTCGGGAAAGGGAACATGGCCGCTTTAGAGGGTACACTAAGGGAGTAGAGGAGAGTACAGGGGGAGTAGGGGGGAGTATAGGGAGAGCAGGGGGAGTATAGGGGGAGTATAAGGGGAGTAGGAGGAGTATAAGGGGAGTAGGAGGGAGTATAAAGGGAGTAGGAGGGAGTAATAAGGGAGTATAAGGGAGTAATAAGGGAGTAGGGGAGAGTAGTAAGGAAGTATAAGGGAGTAACGAGGGAGTATAGGGGAGTAATAAGGGAGTAGGGGAGAGTAGTAAGGGAGTATAGGGGAGTAACGAGGGAGTATAAGGGAGCAACGAGGGAGTATACTAACGAAACAGGCCTTAGCGCGCGAGTAGAGCAGCGACGCCTGAGTCAGCGAAGGGTCACGTGTTGGCCTCAGTTCGGGGAATTTATATATATATATATATTTCTAACCCTAATTCTCTTTATCTATTTTCCACCACGATATTACAGGTGGATCTTCCTCTTTTCCCTCCTCATCACGAAGTTCTCTCGTGAAGAAGTTGTATACAAGAAAAAGCATCAAGTCCATGTTTCTACAACCTATAAAGCGGAAAAAATACTCTCCACTTCGAATATCAACTCCTACGCCATCAACACAAGCTTCCTTGCCTCTCATCTCCGCGATGGAAGTATCTGCAACGGACGATGAGGAGTCCATGCAGCTGAACTTAGAAACGATAGCCATATTTGCTAACACAACGAGCGCCACGTCAACGCCTTTAGGGAGAAGAAAAACTTGAACGATATTTGAGGCATGCCCAGAGCACAAAGATCTGAATACAATTGCGGTCAACCTTAACCCTGAATGCAAGGCTAGGTCCGAACAACTCGCGAATCCTGATGATGCCAGGGAGGCGGCAATCCAAAAGGCAAAGATGGAGCGATGGCTTACGGCGGAGCATGAGCCCACAGCTCCAGGTCGCGATTATGAGCACATGTTTAGCGCAGCTTCTCTACCAAGCAATTCTTCTCAGCCTCTTACTAAAGGGTATGTGAAGAAGCGCGGAACTTATGGGACTCCCCTCCCCCGCCAAAAGATTCATTCGACCGGATTGGCGTATGGAGAATTCTTGCATCACTCCAATGCGAGTTTCTCCATTCAATGTTCTTCTTACCAACGAAACATTTGCGAATGCTCGACCAGTGAGGTACACATACTCTCAAGTCTGTTTCGCCGTCCCTTCGAGCATCCATTTCTTCCGAACTCAGGCCAAACCACGGCGCACTACTGCAGCTTCACACGACCTTCCAGCAATGGCTGCTAATAGCTATCGAGGATGATGGCGTTGTCGATAGCAGCCCGACCGCGGCAGCGATGAGAGATATGAGAAGCGCCTTGCAAAAGACGTAGGTTACTTATAAGGGGAAAGGAGGATCCTTATAGAGATGAGACGGATTCAGAAGTCAGATAGGATTATGGTGTGGTGGTGAGTCACCAAACAGAACTGGGTATACAACACTCGCTGATAGAAAGGTTGAGGCAAGCAGAGATGAGCAGAGGAAACCTCTCTAGGTATACTGTCGCTGCCTTCTGTCCTCGCAGCCGTTGGTGGTGCTGTAGGACTACACTACTACATAAACCTGACGAAGCTTTTCGCTGACGATGCTTCCGTACAGAGGTATTGTTCTAATCGCCGGCCACGGTGGTCTGGCGACATAGACTGGTCTCGTCATTGGCCAGTTCAAACTTGCCTACCCACACGTCCACAGCATGGCAGATGCAGGCGAAGTATTGGGCGGATCCATTGCGCGCGAAGTGTTTGGCGTTGCGCAGATTGTCTTTCAGCTTGTCTTGATGGGCAGCCAAGTGCTTATTTTCAGTATCATAATAAATACTATAACCAGCCATAGTACTTGCACGATTGTGTTCGGGGTTGTTGGGAGAATTGTCTCTCGTTTGCACTCTGCCGAAAACGCTGCAGAGAACCAGCTATATGTATATTGTGGGCTTTGTGAGCATCGTTGCTGCGGTCTTGATTTCGATGATTGGGATGGGTTTTAAGAAGCATGGGAGTGGGAAGGTGGATGCGGTGGTCGGGTCAAATCTGTACAAGGGATTCAACGCTGTGACGAATATAGCATTCGCATATGCTGGTGAGCAGTCACTTTTACGACTGCTTTGGTCCGATGGCTTGCTTCTTGCTCTCACAGACGGGCTGATCATCCCTTACTCCTAGCCATTAGCTCCACTTCCCTCTACTCAGCGTACCATGTCAAAGCCCCAACACTGACAAACGTCCAGGACATGTCGCATTCTTCTCCGTCATATCCGAAATCAAACCCCCAAAATCCTACCCCAAAGCACTGTACCTGCTCCAAAGCGTTGACGTATCTATGCGTCTGATTGTGGCAATCGTAACATACCGCTACGCAGGTACCGACGACGCATCTCCAGGTCTGGACTCCACATCGCCGCTCTTCCGAAAATTTGCATATGGAATTGCGATCCCCACAATCGTCATCGCAGGCGTAATCAACAGCCATGTCGCCTCGAGATATATATATGTGCGCTTGTTCAGAGGTACGGATCGCATGTCCAAAAGAAGCTGATCCAGTTATGGAATGTGAGCGCTCATCGTTGTGATCCTTGGGCCATCGCATGGACAGATGTGGAGGTTAAACCTGTTTTCAAGATCTGTTGGGGTTTATTGCTGCGCTGTTTGTGAGTTGGTTTATGTATGGGTGGAGTGGACGGTATTGGGAGAGTAACGCAAGATGTTTTTGACGGGGTCGAATATGATCATCTTCTGCATTGGAGCTGCTATTGTGAGTCTCCTGTTCTCGCGTGTGTATCATCTACTACTGGCTGAGGGAGGGGATAAAACAGTAGTGCGGTCTGGGACTGTATGCCTCTGGGAAGGCCATTCATGCGGATTCAACGAGCAGTCATGGGAGCTCTTCTTGCGCGGATACTTCGAAATCTTCGACATGATGACGATGGTGATGGGCGGTTCCGTGTATGTACGGAATTACCATCTCACAGCCTACCCCTGATCATGGAGTTGGGTATGGCGTCCTCGTGAGTCGATCTAGTGCATTTGTCGTATTCAAGACTCTTGCACATCCTTGGCACTGAACATTGAAATTCCCCCCCCCATTTCTGTGAGAAATCCTGCGTAGCAGTCAACTTTTGATGTGATTTGTCTTCTATAATTAATAATTATGTTAAGGATACCATAAAAGTAGTTACTTATCGCTTCAGTTTAAAGGATATAGACGTTATAGGCTCATATTATTGGAGTATTTACATGCTGCGCAGAATTTCGCATGAAATGGGGGGGGAAATTTCAATGTTCAGTGCCAAGGATGTGCAAGAGTCCTGAATACGACAAATATACTCTGTGTTTTCCGGCTCGGTGTTACGGTTCAAAGACCGGAGTTCAAAATGGCATTCTTCGGGGATAACTCGGTAAAGCCGGTACCCCGTTGCGTCATTGTGTACTTATAAATCAATATAATTCAACAGTGTCCCTCTCCCAATTAATCCCATCTACTCTCTCACCATTGCAATTACATAGCCGGCGCACACTACAGTCCCCTGATAGTTACAATCCATCTCCTCATAAGCAATGGCTCCCAAACTCCCTACCCGTCAACTTGGCAAGGATGGCCCTCAAGTCACTGCTCTCGGTTTTGGAGCAATGGGTTGGTCATTCTTTCTGCTCACTTACTCCCCAACCTTGAGACTAGTCTGGGTCCTAGACCATATCTTGCGAGCTTTGCTCCCTAGGATGCCTTAGGACTGCTTTTTCTGCCCTAAAGACCAGCGCTGACTTCTAAAATCACTACAGGTCTCTCCGCTTTCTATGGCGCCACCGAGCCCGACGAAGCACGCTTCAAGATCCTCGACAAAGCCTACGACATGGGCGAAACCTTCTGGGACTCTGCAGACGTTTACATGGACAACGAAGACCTGATCGGCAAGTGGTTCAAGCGAACCGGCAAGCGAGATGAGATCTTCCTGGCTACCAAGTTCGGCAATATGTGGAAAGATGGGCAGATGACGCGGAGGACCGATCCAGAATACGTCAAGGAGGCGTGCGAGAAGAGTTTGAAACGGTTAGGCGTTCCCACGATAGATCTGTATTACTGCCATCGGTTGGATGGCGTGACGCCTATAGAGAAGACGGTGCAGGCCATGGTTGAGCTAAAGAAGTGAGTCTCTCGCGCACTGCCTCTATTAATCGATAAATCATAAGCTGATATTTATCCAGAGAAGGCAAGATCAAATACCTAGGCTTCTCCGAAATCTCCTCCGCCTCACTTCGTCGCGCCCACGCCATCCACCCCATCTCAGCCGTCCAAATGGAATACTCTCCCTTCACAACACTTATTGAAGACCCACAATTTGGGCTCTTGAAAACCTGCCGCGAGCTCGGCGTTGCCACAATCGCCTACTCACCCCTCGGCCGGGGCATGCTTACAGGCGCCTACAAATCCCCCGCTGACTTCGAGGACGGAGATTTCCGCAAACTCGCACCTCGGTTCTCAGAGGAGAATTTTCCCAAAAATTTGAAGCTAGCGGATCAGATTGGGGAGATTGCGAAGAAGAAGGGGTGTACGGCTGGTCAGTTGACGTTGGCGTGGCTGATGGCGCAGGGAGAGGATATCATTCCTATCCCTGGGACTAAGAAGGAGAAATATTTGGTGGAGAACATGGGGGCTTTGGATGTGAAAATTACCGACGATGAGGATAAGGAAATTAGGAAAGCGATAGAGGAGTCGGAGGTGCATGGCGGGAGATACCCGGAGCAGATGTCCAAGGCTCTGTTTGCCGATTCGCCTGCATTGAAGTAGCTGTAGCTGTTGAAGTGCTGAAAGTCAAGAAAATGGAGATGGCTTGGAATTCTTCCTCATTCTTGTCTTGGATTTCTGTGCAACCATCATGATATCAAAGCTCGAAAGGCGATAGAACTAGCAATTAGCTCATATCACAATGACTTTTAAACCTCATAAAAAAACTTGAGATCTTCTCAGGAGTCCCAAACCTTTGACGTACACAAAAGCGACTTGGGTCCAAAGTCACCCAATGACATCCCACCAATATCACTCCTCAAAACAAAACAAAAATTTCACTCAACAACATACAGAACCTATCTCTCCTAAGAATGCCCACCACCACTACCACAAACCCTCCCCCATCCAATCTCACCCTCCTCGCAACCCTCTCCCCCCCACCCCCCACCACAACCCGCGCCTGGCTCACGGCCCCGCACCCCACCCGCCCCATCCTCGCAACCTGCTCCACCGACAAAACCGTGCGCATCTACTCCCTCACCACCTCTACCCTCCTCTCCACCATAAGCGGCGGGCACAAACGCAGCATACGCACCTGTGCCTGGAAGCCCAACCTTACCGGCGAATCCGTGCTCGCGACGGGGAGTTTCGACGCTAGCGTTGGGATATGGAGACGGGAAGACGATGCTGGGGATGGGAGTGGGAAGAAAGCTGCAGTGACGAAAGGGGGATTAATCGATTTCGATCAGCGGGATCTGGAGATTGAGGGGGGCGAGGCGGAGGAAGAAGATGAGGAGGAGTGGAAATTCGCAATCGTGTTGGATGGACATGAGTCTGAAGTCAAATCTGTGGCGTGGTCTGCTGGTGGGAATCTGCTGGCGACGTGCTCGAGGGACAAGAGCGTGTGGGTGTGGGAGGAGGTGGGGGAGGATGATTATGAGACTGTTGCTGTACTGCAAGAGCATGAGGGGGATGTCAAGTGTGTGGCGTGGCATCCGGAGGAGGAGTTGTTGGCGAGTGGGAGCTATGATGATGAGGTTAGGTTGTGGAGGGAGGATGTCGATGATTGGGGGTGTTGTGGGGTGTTGAGGGGGCATGGGAGTACGGTTTGGTGCGTGCAGTGGGAGGGGGTTATGGTGCATGTTTATGGAGAAGGGGGGGAGGGGAAAGGGGAGTGGATGGAGAGGCGGGAGGCGAGTGGGCCGAGATTGTTGAGTTGTTCGGATGATTTGAGTATTAGGGTGTGGAGGAGACGGCCAAAGGAGCGGGTGCAGCAGTCGAGGTTGAGTATCATTCGCAGTGGGAGTGCGGAGGAGGATTGGGTTGAAGAGGCTAGATTGCCGGTTATGCATTCGAGACCGATTTATGCAGTTGCGTGGAGTAAAAGTGGGAGAGTGGTCAGTACGGGAGGTGATGGGACACTGGTTGTTTACGAGGAGCGGTGGAAGCAGGCTGAGAGGCAAGGAGTGCCGGCTACGAATGATGCCATGGATGAGAAGCTTGAAAATGGGAATTCTACGACTATTGAAGGTGAAGCTATGGAAGGAGTTACGAAAGACGAGGCACCCAAGGCAGATGGACAGGAAGGACCATCCCCCAATGACGAAGCTATATCAGAGGCTACCGAATGGGTTGTCATTGCACAAGTCGAAGGTGCCCACGGAGTCTTCGAGGTCAACCATGTTGCATGGGCCCCAAGGCCAAGCAAGAAAGGCGAGGACGTTTCGGAGCGAGAAGACCTGATTATTACTACTGGCGATGATGGAGCTGTCAAAGTGTGGGATCTTGAGGTCTAAATAGGAGGGAGGTATTGGAACCACCGAAAACAGCGCTCCGAACATGTCGAATCGATAACTATTTACAATGCACACGAGATCCATGGATGGCTAAGGTAAGCGCTATCTCCAGCTGTTGTTTTGCATAGTACCCGGCTTACTCTGTACATCTCGCAGATATCCGAGGGTATAGCACTTGGGTTGGATTGTTTGGGAAGAATGTGCTATACCCCATACAGAGGTTTCATGTGCCATTCGATGTCATAGACCAAGACTCCAGTCGGTGGACGAGATCCTCCAATGCATGGAAGGTTTCAAAAATGCCACCGTGCGTAAAACATTCATAGCACATCGCACCATACCATAGCCAATTAGTAATTCTCGCCTCATGGGTGTAAGCGCGAATGTAACCTCAATCCTTTGTCCTTCCTCGACCAACTACACATTCCTGCCTCGACCTTCCATAGTCACAACCAGATCTACAATCCATCTCTCTATACTCCAAAACCATTACTCATCACTAAGAAAACACAACACCATCAAAAAGTATTCATTCTCACATCTTTCCCCACACACCTCCGCCCATTCTCAACTCACACCTCTACCCACACCCACCCCTCACCACCCACAACCCTCCATCCACAATGGCAACACCCCCACCCCCACCCCCACAAACCCACCACTACAAATTCAACATAACAATGACCTGCACCGGCTGCTCCGGCGCCATCGACCGCGTCCTCAAGAAAACCGAAGGTCTTTTCCCCCCCCTCCTCTCTCCCCCCCATATCCCTATACCCCTC
>JAABUL010005682.1_pt1 | contig 15258 bp, 1 predicted proteins | sample 5559151 | NCBI WGS metagenome assembly JAABUL01 (sample SAMN10711876, study PRJNA513368) | rock metagenome | isolation source: Antarctica rocks | place: Antarctica: Victoria Land, Pudding Butte sud | reverse complement strand
TCTTACTACAAAATATAAAACAAATTAGTAAATTAAATTGCAAACATATTTCAAAGATCGAAATAATTTTATTAATTATTTTAAAAGTAGCGTCTAGACGCAACTTTTAATCAAATAACAATCAATTCCGTTTAAAATAAAATTAAAAAGCTCTTAATTATTGCAAAAGCGCAAAAAACTTAAATTAAAAAAACTAATATTTAATCTTATTAAAATAAAAAGACTAAAAAGATTAATTTAACAATTGCAAAAATATAAAATAATATTATTATCTTTATAACTATTTAAATTAAGAAGAATAATAAAGAGATTAAGTAATTTAACTAGATTTCAAATAATTAAGAAGTTTTATTTACAATTAAGCGAAAACAACAATTTAATTAGAAATTATTTATTAATACTTTATTTTTTAAACAAATTAAGTTTATTAAGTTTATTCAAATCTACGTTTGTTATAATCTTAAGACAAAACAACAAAAATATAAAATTTATTTAAAAACTTACTAATTGTTTATCTACTAAAATTTTGCTCAATCTATAATTGATAAAATCGATTAAATTAATATTGTTAACAAAAAGAAGTATATTTAGCTATCTTTTTTACTTAAACTCTTCGAAAAGTATCTATTAAACTAAATATTTAATTTAAGTTCTATTAATTTACTTAATCTTTATAATCTAATAGTTAGAATATCTTTATCGAAATCTTTATTGCGTAATTGCGTCTCTTTACTATATTTACTAGTATTATTGTCTATTGTTTACAAGTTATTAATAGAGCTCTAAAATAGCAAATTATATTAATACTAATATAACTATTGAAATCTTCGCGTTATCTCTCGCAATTCTAAAATAGATTGCTAAAATTAGCAATAATATAAGTTTTCTTGTTTAAAAACAAGACTTGTTTAAAATTCTTAAATAAATTAAGCTTTAAAAATAAATTAAATTAGAAATCAAATTTGTCAATTTGTTTAATATAATTATTAAAAAACAAATTAAATATAATGCTAGCAACAAAAAGTATATAAATGCGCTTCGAAATATTGTTAATAAAAATTTATATTACAATATAAAGAAGATTAATTTAGTTAAAGAAACTTATTAAAAGATTGTTAAAATATATAAGTCTAACAAATTAAATATACTAATAAGAATTCTTGTTAAATTCGAGTTTTTTAAGGCTTCTAGTAGTTAAAATATTAACAGATATAAAATTAAGTTTTGCAATATTATTAATAAACTATCTATCTATTTAAGTAATCTAGTTATAAATAAGAGCTAGTTTATTTTTAAATATCTAATTAGTCTTAACAATATTGCTTGTTTCTTTATTAATTAATAAATATTAAAGTATAAGTTTTTTTACAAAGATAGTATTTAGAAGCAAAAGTTGTTTGTTGTTATTTATAATTACAAGATTTAATATATTAATTTAATAGATATCTTAACTATTAATATTATTTTAATTTTAATAGCAACTATTAAATTAATTGCTATTACAAGAGATATTTTTCTAGTTATTAAAAATCTTAGTACAAAAGAAGTACACAAGTTGCAACAAAATAAATTATTAAAAATTAAATTATTAGAATTTATATTTAAAATTATATCTTGCTTTAAAAAGCAATAGCTTTAAAAACAATTAAAATAATAGCAAAAACAAATATTGTAAAAACTACAATAATTAAAAGAATAATTAAAAGAAGTTCAAATTTAAAAAAAATAAAAATAAGTTTAAGTTTAAGTCTAATAAGAACAAAAATAAGAATAACAACAATAAAGAGTAAAAAAGTATTAAAATAATAAATTATAAATATTATTTTGTCTTTGTTGTTATAACAATTTTGTTTGCAATTTTTGAGTTGTTTGTTTCTATAACTATAATATTAGTTTTTATTGTTAATTGTCTTTTGCGCAAATAGATCTTTAATATAAAATGTTTGCAATATATATTTAAAAACTCTAATATTTTTATATTTTATTTAAAAATATTTGAACAATTAATCGAAAATATAGAAAGCAATTTATTTGCTATAAATATTAAAACTATTTGTCTATTTATTAAATACAAAAACAAAAGAGCTTGTTATATTACAATTTACAATATATAATATATATTTAACTCTTTTTATAATTTGATTTTCTATAGTTAGTTAAAAGACGCTAGTATTGTTCGAAAAATTATTAATTATAGTTTTTCTATTAATATTTAACAAGTTTAAATAATTAAAGACTTTAATTTTTACTTTTTAAACTTAAAAATACTTATTGTACTCTTTGTTATTGCTATTACTTTATTAACAATTAACAAAAATACAATAATTATATAATACAAATAACTTAATTATTTAAACAAACAAAATATTTACTAATTAATTCGCAAAAATACTTTTAATTTTATTAAATTATTTCTAAATAATACTTGTGTTTCTTGCATATATATAGAAAACAAAATAGCGTTTTATCGAACTTCTATGAAATTTAATTGCTAAAAAAACAATCTTATTTATATTAATATTATAGAATTTATATCTTTAAATAATTTCGATAATATTTGCTACATTTGTATTTGATTAAATAATAAAATTAAATATTCGCAAATAGAATATTTTAAGAACAAAAATAAGATTAGTTTGCTAACTTTCTTTAAATACTATATTGACAAATTTAAGTATAAAAATAACAAATATATTTGTATTTATATTAATAACAAAAATAAATATATAAATAAAATCTTTCAAATTTAATGCAAAAAGCGCAAAATATATATTAAATTAACAATTGTTATTTTTTCTAAAATAAACAAATATATTAAATATTTTATTTAGATTTTAATACAAAAAATTAATACTATAATTAAAGATACTAATTTAATTGTAAATTTTTAACTAGAGATTATTTAAATAGTTAATTTATATTGCAATATTTTTTTTGTTGTTAAATATTTTATTATTTCTTTTAAAGCAAATATCGAATATCTCTATAACTACAAGTATATTTAATACATTAATTAGTAAAAAAAAGTATTGAAAATTTAATGAAATACTAATTAATAGAAGTTTTAAAATTGTATTCGATTCTTAATTTTAGTAGAATACAAGAAAAAGTATATCTATTATATAATAAATAACAAAGACAAAATCTAACAAATATGAAAAATTTATTAATTAGATAATAAACAAATATTATTTAACTTTAATACTAATTATAATAAGATTAGTTATTAAAACAACAATATACAATTGTCTATAATTTTATGTACGCAATCTAATATTGCAAATATTATTAATAAATCTCTGAATTTTGTAAAAACTAAATTGAACAAACTTTTTGTAACAATATTATAACAACAACAAAGAATTGTTTTGTTTTTAAATTATATTAAAAACTTTAATAAGCTACATTTATTTATTTTATTTAAAATTTTATCTTCTTTAGACTTTAAAGATACTACTCTTTTTAAATTATTTTTTAATTTTGAAAACAATACTTTTTTTAACTCTATTAATTTCAATAAGTTCTTTAAAACTATTAAATTACTAAATATATTTTAAAATTTATTGTCTTTAAATCTAAATTTAGTATTACAAAAATACTTGAAGTTTCGATTATATTAAAACAAATTTGCAAATTTTTTTGTTCTACTATTTAAAATTATATTATTAGAACTATATAAGTCTAAAATTTATATTAAAGTTATAACAAATATTTATTATAAAATAAATTAATAACTAGCTAAACAAAACAAAATTAAGTTTTTAAAAAAGAATAATATCTATATTGTTTGTTTAGTATCTAACAAATATTATATATTTTATAAAAGATAAATCTACAAGATTAAACAAAAAGTTAATAACAAGATTTTTTGCTATAAAGTTTGTTAAATTGTTAGAAACTTTAAACAATACAAAAATTTAAATTATATTAAAAATTTTGCAATTGTAATTAAATTTATAAATTACAAAATTATTTTTGTTTTTGTTGTTGTTAACAACTAAAATCTAAAGCAAATAAATATTATTATTGTTTTTTTTTACTAAAATATTAACAAAAAAATCTATATAAAATTGTTTTACAATTTGAAGCAAAATAAAAAAAATTGTTAATTTAAAAAAGCTCTCTATAAATTTAAGTAATTATTTCGAATATAATATAATACTTTTGCAATATTTTTTAAAAAATATTACTTTTGTTTGTTAAACTTTAATCTAAATATTTTTACTAATAGCTTTACTATTATTGTTATCTATATAGACAATCTTTTAATTATTAATATTAACAAAAAGTTTATTAATATTATTAAAAGAGCTTTTGTTAATTAATTTAAAATAATTAACTTAAATTCTATTTAATAATATTTAGAAATCGAAATTAAATACAATTTTGCAATTTAAATTCTCTATTTAAGTTAAAAAGTATATCTAAAAAAGATATTAAAAAATTATAAAATATAAAAATATAAATTAGTTGCTATCTTTATAAATATATTTAAAATATATATTGTTAACTCAAACTACATTGCAAATCTAGATTATTATTATATTTATTAATTAACAATTGATTTGCTTATATATGCGATACTAGATATTCGATTAAATATTGTCTTTATTGTCTCAATAATAAGTTGCAACAAAAAGTTTCTTTCTACTAAATTTATTAATTTATTAACTTTAATAAGTTCTTTAAAGTTACTAAATTACTAAATATATTTTAAAATTTATTGTTTCTAAATTTTGATTTAGCGTTGCAAAGATATTCGAAGCTTCAATTGTATTAAAATAAGTTTGCAAATTCTTTTATTTTATTGTCTAAAATTATATTATTAAAGCTATATAAGTCTAAGACTTACGCTAAAGCTATAACAAATATTTATTATAAAATAAATTAGCAACTAATTAAACAAAATAAAATATTTTTTTTTCAAAAAAGAACAATATCTATATTGTTTACTTAATATTTAATAAATCTTATATATTTTATAAAAAACAAATTTACGAAATTAAACAAAAAGCTAATAATAAAATTCTTTGCTATAAAGTTTTCAAAATTGTTAGAAGCTTTAAACAATACAAAAATTAAAAATATATTAAATTTTTTACAATTATAATTAAGTTTATAAGTTATAAAGTTAGTCTTTGTTTTTGTTATTATTAACAACTAAAATTTAAAACAAATAAATATTATTATTATTTTTCTTTACAAAAATATTAATAAAAAAATTTATATAAAATTGTTTTATAATTTTAAACAAAGCAAAAAAATTTATTAATTTAAAAAAGCTCTTTATAAAATTAAGCAATTATTTTAAATATAATATAATATTTTTGCAATATTTTTTAAAAAATACTACTTTTATTTATTAAACTTTTAGTTAAGCGTTTTTGTTAACAACTTAACGCAAATATTGAGAATTCTTAAGATAGTACTCTAGTAAAAGCAGATAATAACACTAAAGAAAACTTGTTTAATCTATCTTCTATAGAAGGCTTGTCCAATCTATCTTCTATAAAAGACTTGCTTAATCTATCTTTTATAAAAGACTTGTCAAATCTATTTTTTATAAAAGACTTGCTCAATCTATCTTTTGTAAAAGACTTATTTAATTTGTTTTCTAAAGAAGACTTGCAAGACTTGCTCAATCTATTTTTAGCAAAAGACTTTGTTAATATATTAAATAGTAATATACAAAAGCTATCGAAATACTATAATCGATCTAATCTAGTATCGACACTATTTGGCTCGATACTACTCGACTTAATATTACGTAATCGATTCGAATAGCTTCGATCAATATATATAGATAGACAAAGCTCTAGCTTCTATATAGTAACTAAGCATTCTACTATTTATTATTTTGACAAATTATAAGTTCGAAATAGAGCAAAAAATTTATTTGTTTGTTAATTAGAATATTTGAAATATAGCTAATAGATTAAACTAACAATAGACTTACAGTTACTACTATTAACTAAATTCCTGTTAATTTCGAGTTACAAAAATTGATAATTAATTATTTAAATACTTAGATTAGTCTTTAAGAATTAAAATATTAATACTATAATATTGTCGAAACAATAGTTGAAAAACTGTCGAAACTTGTTAAATAATTAATTTTTTAACTATTCGAACAATTAAAATTTTTAATTATCAACAATTAAATAGCTAACATTTAGTTAAAGATTTTAGATACAAATATTCTACTAAGAAAGCTAATATAAATTGTAAAAACAGCTAAATTTATTTTATTTGCAACTTGTTGCTTTTGTCGAAGAACGCTAATTATTTTTAACAGATATTTATTAATAATAAGTTTTAAAAAATCGAAAAATCAATTATATAACAATTATATAACTAAAAATTGATAATTAGATAGCTAATAATTAGTCGAAGACGCATTATTAAAGTAAAACAAGATTTTGCTTCGACGCATTAATAAGAAAGCTTAATTACTTAGTTTTCTTAATCTTTGTTTTTCTATTTATTCCAAAATCCTTTTATTAACAATTAAATAAGTTAACTTGTTAGCTCAATAGTTGAAACAAATATTAGTTAATTTTCTTTATTATAGTATATAAAACAAATTAGTAAACTAGATTGCAAATATATTTTAAAGATCGAAATAATTTTATTAATTATTTTGAAAGCAATATTTAGATACAATTCTCGATTAAATAGCAGTTAATTTTGTTTAAATAGAATTGAAAAGCTCTTAATTATTGCAAAGATATAAAAAATTAAAATTAAAAAGACTAATACTTAGTCTTATTAAAATAAAAAAACTAAAAAAATCGATTTAACAATTGCAAAGATATAGAATAATATATTTATCTTTATAATTGCTAAAATTAAGAAGAAGAATAAAGAGATTAAATAACTTAGTTAGATTTCAGATAGTTATCAAACTTTATTTATAATTAAGTAAAAATAGCAATTTAATTAGAAATTATCTATTAATATTCTATCTTTTAAACAAATTAAATCTATTAAGTCTACTTAAATCTATATTTATTATAATTTTAAGATAGAACAATAAAAATATAAGACTTATTTAAGAGCTTATTAACTATTTATCTACTAAGATTTTGCTTTATTTATAATTAACAAAATTAATCAAATTAATACTGCTAACAAAGAAAAATATATTTAGCTATTTTTTTTATTTAAACTTTCTGAAAAGTATCTATTAAACTAAATATTTAATTTGAATTTTGTTAACTTATTTAATTTTTGTAATTTGACAACTAGAATATTTTTATCGAAATTTCTAATATACAATTGTGTTTTTTATTATATTTATTAAAACTATTATCTATTGTTTACAAACTATTAATAGAGTTTTAAAAATAACAGATTATATTAATATTATTATAACTATTAGTATTTTTGCGTTATCTCTTGCAGTTTTGAAATAGATTGCTAAAATTAACAATAATATAAACTTTTTTATTTAAAAACAAGACTTATTTAAAGTTCTTAAATAAATTAAGTTTTAAAAATATATTAAATTAGAAATTAGATTTGTCGATTTGCTTAATATAGTTATTAAAGAACAAGTTAAATAAAATACTAATAACAAGAAATATATAAATATATTTTTAGAATATTGTTAATAGAGATTTGTATTACAATATAAAGAAAATCAATCTAATTAAAAAAACTTATTAAAAGATTGTTAAAATATATAAGTCTAAAAATTAAACATACTAATAAAAAAAATTGTTAAATTCGAGTTTTTTAAAACTTTTAGTTGTTAGAATATTAATTAGTATAAGATTAAGTTTTGCAATATTATTAATAAACTATCTATCTATTTAAGTAATCTAGTTATAAATAAAAACTAACTTATTTTTAAATATTTAGTCGATTTTAACAATATTGTTTGTCTTTTTATTAATTAATAAATATCGATATATAAGTTTTTTTACAAAAACAATATTTGGAAGCAAAAGTTATTTGCTATTATTTATAATTACAAGACTTAATATATTAATTTAATAGATATCTCGACTACTAATATTATTTTAATTTTAATAACAACTACTGAGCTAACTAGTATTACAAAAAATATTTTTCTTATTATTGACAATCTTAGCTTTATATATATTTACTAGAAGAAATATACAAATTGCGACAAAATAAGTTATTAAAAATTAAATTGCTAAAATTTATATTTTGAATTATATTTTGTTTTAAAAAACAATAGTTTCAAAAACAATTAAAACAATAACAAAAATAAGTATTATCAAAATTACAATAATTAAAAGAATAATCGAAAAAAGTTTAAATTTAAGAAAAATAAAAACAAGTTTAAGTTTAAGTTTAAGTTTAATAATAACAAAAATAAAAACAATAATAACAAAGAGTAAAAGATTACTAAAACAATAATTTATAGATATTATTTTATTTTTATTATTGTAACAATTTTGTTTACAATTTCTAAATTGTTTGTTTTTATAACTATAATATTAGCTTTTGTTATTAATTGTTTTTTGTATAAATAAGTTTTAAATACAAGATATTTGCAATATATATTCGAGAATTCTAGTATCTTTATATTCTACTTAAAAATATCTTAACAATTAGTTAAAAATATAGAGAACAATTTATTTATTATAAATATTAAAACTATTTGTCTATTTGTTAGATACAAAAATAAAAAAACTTATTATATTACAATTTATAATCTATAATATATATTTAATTTTTTTTATAATTTAATTCTCTATGATTAGTTAAAAGATACTAATATTGTTCGAAAAATTATTAATTATAATTTTTCTATTAATATTTAGCAAGTTCGAGCAGTTAAAAACTTCGATTTCTATTTTCTAAATTTAAAAATATTTATTGTATTTTTTACTATTGTTATTGTTCTATCGACAATTAGCAAAAATACAATAACTATATAATATAAATAACTCGATTATCTAGATAAACAAAATATTTATTAACCAATTTGCAGAAGTATTTTTAATTTTATTAAGTTATTTTTGAATAATATTTATGTTTCTTGCGTATGCACAAAAGACAAAGCAATATTTTATCAAATCTCTATTAGATCTAATTGTTAAGAAAACAATTTTATTTATATCGATATTATAGAATTTATATTTTTGAACAATTTCGATAGTATTTATTATATTTGTACTTAACTAGATAATAAAACTAAATATTTACAAATAAATATTTTAAAAACAAAAATAAAATTAGTTTGCTAACTTTCTTTAAATACTATATTAACAAATTTGAGTATAAAAATAACAAATATACTTGTGTTTATATTAACAACAACAATAAATATATAAATAAAGTTTTTTAAATCTAATACAAAGAGCGCAAAATATATATCGAATTAATAATTGCTATTTTTTCTAAAATAAATAAATATTTTAAATATTTTAATTAGATTTTAATATAAAAGATTAGTAGTATAATTAAAGATACTAACTTAATTGTAAATCTCTAATTAAAGATTATTTAAATAGTTAATTTATATTGCAATATCTTTTCTATTGTTTAATATTTTGTTATTTTTTTTAAAACAAGTATTAAGTATTTTTATAATTACAAATATATTTAATATATTAATTAGCAAAAAGAAGTATTAAAAACTTAATCAAGTGCTAATTAACAATTTTTTTAGAATTGTACTTGATTCTTAGTTCTAGTAAAATACAAGAAAAAGTATATCTATTGTATAATAGATAACAATAAATAAGATTTAACAAGTATTAGAAGTTTATTTATTAGATAATAAACAAATATTACTTAGCTCTAATATTAATTACAATAAAATTAGTTGTTAAAACAACAATATACAATTGTCTATAGTTCTATTTACGTAGTCTAATATTGCAGATACTATTAATAAATTTCTAAATTCTATAAAAGCTAAACTAAACAAGCTCTTTATAATAATATTATAATAATAGCAAAAAGTTGTTTTGTTCTCGAACTATATTAAGAACTCTAATAAACTAAATTTATCTATTTTATCTAAAAATTTATCTTTTTTAGACTCTAAAAGTACTATTTTTTTAAATTATTTTTCGATTTTAAAAATAGTATTTTTTTGATTGTATTAACTTTAATAAGTTTTCTGAAATTACTAAATTATTAGATATATTTTAAAATTCTTTATTTTTGAATTTTAATTTAATATTACAAAGAAATTTAAAGTTTCGATTATATTAAAACAAATTTGTAGATTTTTTTGTTCTATTGTTTAAAATTATATTATCAAAATTATATAAGTCTAAAATTTATACTAAAGCTATAACAAATATTTATTATAAAATAGACTAACAACTAGCTAAACAAAATAAAATTAAGTTTTCAAAAAAGAACAATATTTATATTATTTGTTTAGTATCTAATAGATATTATATATTTTGTAAAAGATAGATCTACAAAATTAAACAAAAAATTAATAATAAGATTCTTTGCTATAAAGTTTGTTAAGTTGTTAAAAATTTTAAACAATACAAAGATCTAAACTATATTAAAAAATTTGTAACTATAATTAAATTTATAAGCTATAAGTAGACTAACTGTTCGATTCTAACAATTGGAACCGAATTGCATAAATTATGAAAATACTAACTATATTAGATTAAAACTTGGCCTAATTAGGTATAATTTTTGGGTCGAGTTATAGATTTCGGGGAAAAATCGACCCGAACGATCAATCTAGCTATAAAATTATTTTTGTTTTTGTTGTTGTTGTTGTTGTTGTTAACAACTAAGATCTAGAGTAAATAGATATTGTTATTGTTTTTTTCTACAAAAATATTAATAAAGAGATTTATATAAAATTGTTTTATAACTTTAAACAAAACAAAAAAATTTATTAATTTAGAATTTTTTTTTATAAATTTAAACAATTCTTTCGAATATAATATAATATTTTTGTAGTATTTCTTAAAAAATATTACTTTTGTTTGTTAAATTTTAATCTAAGTATTTTTACTAATAGTTTTATTATTATTGTTATTTATATAGACAATCTTTTAATTATTAATATTAATAGAAAGTTTATTAATATTGTTAAAAGAACTTTTGTTAATTAATTTAAAATAATTAATTTAAATTCTATTTAATAATATTTAGAAATCGAAACTAAATACAATTTTGCAATTTAAATTCTCTATTTAAGTTAGAAAGTATATTTGAAAAAAATACTAAAAAATTACAAAATATAGAAATATAAATTAGTTGCTATCTTTATAGATATATTTAAAATATATATTGTTAACTCAAACTATATTGTAGATTCGAATTATTATTATATCTATTGATTAGCAATTAATTCTTTTATATATATAATACTAGATGTTTAATTAAATATTGTTTTTGTTGTCTTAGTAATAAACAGATATACTTTTAATTCTATTAATATTTACTAAAAAATTATTAAACAAATATTTTGTTATTTTCGAAATACTTTTAATTTATTTTTTATTTTTTATAAAAATATTTGTTTTTTGTTAAATTATATCGATATTAATTAGAATAAAAATAAAATAATTTATTGTTCTATTTTTAAATATATTTTTAATCTAGAAAATATTATTATTAATTAATTATTTAAATATTAATTAATTGTTATACTTTTTATTTGCAAAGTTAAATATATTAAACAAATACAAATTGTTAAGAAAACTATTTAACTCTAAATACTATTAAAGCAATTGCAATTATTTTACTTATTTTTATTATTATTACTTATATCTAATGTTTTTATTGCTATTAAGATTTTTTCTTTAATACTTTCGATATTATATCTAATTGCTATTGTTATCTATTATAACAACTAAAAAGTTATAATATTTGCTAAAAGTTTTGCGCAATATATTTAAACAAAGTATATAGATATTTAAATTTAATTTGTTTGCAAAAAAATTAAAAATAATCAAATTAAACTAGAATATATTTTTATTAAAAAATAAATAGTCAACAAACTAATTAAAATTCTTTTTTGTAATATATTTAAAATATTTTAATAAGTTTTTAAATTAAATTAATAACTAAACTATTTATAATTTTAAATATAAATTTTAAACTTAATTATTTAAACAATTTGCAACTAAATAGTTGCTATATTTTAGATTAATTATCGAATTAAATTTCGATTTTAACTATTACAATTAATTCGATTTAACAATTTTAATATTAGAAATCGAATTAAAATTTCAATTAATTTTTACTTTTTTAAAATTAATTTAATTTAATTCGAGTTAATTTTCGATTTCAATATTAGAAATCAAATTAAATTACTAAGAAATCAAAAATTACATTATTATATTAAGAATTACTATTTTAAAATTTGTATAATTATAATATATTATTAAGATTACAATTTGCTATATTATTAAATTATAATTATTTGTTAATATAAAATTTTGTTTAATTTATCTTATATTTATCTTATTCTTTTGTATTATTGTTTTACTTTAGAATTCTTTTTTAAACTACTTAAAAATATTGTTTATATTATTTTCGATTACAAAATATCTAATTTTTTAAAAACTTCTAATTAATAGTTGTCTTTATTCGAAGATAATTTTAGTAAATCTATTTTTTGCAATTTGTTATTTAGTACTTTATATTTTAATTAATTTGCAAATTAATTTAATTAAAATTTTTATTATATATTTAATATTAAAAGAAAAGAGTTTTAAAAAATATTAAATAATTTTTTAAATAATTTTTTATTACTTAAATTAAAAAACAAAAACAAATATATTAAATTAAATACAAATACTAAGATTTAGTTTAAAGAATAATAATTATATACTATAGTTAATAAAAGTATTGTGCACAAGACTTAAAATAGACTTGTTTATTTATATTAAATTAAAAAGATTAATATTAAAATACAATCTAAATTTTAAAACAAATATATTTAAATAGTTTTAACTATTAATAATCTATTAAAAATTGTTTGCAAAAGTTGTTACAAAATATTAAATTATTTTATTGTATACAATTATTTAAATATATCGAATATAAAGAAATAATTTTAATTTGCATTTTGTTTAAAATAAAAAAGATCTTAATTATAATTAATAATTAATAATTAATTTTTATTTGTATAAGTTATTGTTAATAATACAAATAAATAATACAAAACTAATATATTAATAAAAAAAAAACTATATTAATTTGTTATTTTTTAATTAAAATAATTGAAAAAATTAACTATACAAAATATTTGTTAATTTAAATCTATTTTTTCGAATTATTAATAGTTTGAATTTTCGAAAGCTACTAGAAATATTTTAATTAAATTTAGTATTTCTAAATTATATTAAACTATTAAAATTGATTTTTATAAACTTTAATTAAATTTCTAACAAAATTAAATTAAATCTAAAAAAGTTTTAATATGCTTTTATTGCTTTAAATATATAGTTTAGTTTTTAAAAAGTTATTTATCTTAAAATATTAAAATATTAAATCAATATTATATTTTAATATCGCAAATATTTTATTAAATTTATTTCTCTTAATATTAAATATATAAATCGACAATTAATATTAAAACTTATAAAGATATTAAAATTCTTTAAAATTAAAAACAATTTTTTTAAAATTGTTACTAATAATATAAGCAATAACAATTATTTTAAAAACAAACTTAACAAAGTTTTAAATCGACAAAAATCTTAATAAGATAAATAATAAAATTCTATATTTTGTTTAACTTATATTATTAATTTAATAGCTTAAAATTTTATTATAATTTTTGAATAAAAACAATTGTTAACAATATTGTTTTTTAATTAGAGAATAAACAAGTTTAGAATATTGCAAAAAGTACAAACTTATTTGTTGTAATTAAAAAGATATTTATTTATATAATAATACAAAAAAAATATATATTTCCTAAATCTTATTCAGATTTGCGCTTTTATTATTGCTATTAATAGCTTATTTTAGTATTTAATTTGTTTTAGAGTCTTTTAAGAGCAAAAAAGTAAAAAAATTCGGAAATTAATACAAAACATTTGTATTTTTTAAAATTCTATCTATTTAATATTTTGTTATACGTATTAATTACGCAACTATACTAATTTTTAAATAAAAAAATATTTAAAAAATCAAAAAATTTAGCGTATTTAATTAGACAAAAACAAATAACAATCGATTTAACTACTTAACAATATATTAAATTTTTTCTATAAATATACTCTTATAGTTTCTCAAACAACTAATATTAATATTTATTTAAAATTTCGAATATTTAATACAATATTTAATTATTTTAATTATTTAAAAAAAACTATAACAAATTATAGTTGTTTTTTAAAAAAAATTATATTAAAAGCTTATAAAAAAATTTCGACAAAACTTGCTAAATATTATTCGAAAACAAAAAAACTTAATAAAATATTATACAATTTTATTAATATTTTGAATTTTGCGCAAAAATTAAGTTTTTACAAGATATAAAACAAACAAAATAATAATAGTTCTATAAATTACAAGACAAAATATTAAACAAAATTCAAAATCTATTTTTAATATTATTATAATTTAGTTGCTATTTTAAAAACAAAAATACAAAAAGCAAATATTGTTAAAAAGATAATACAATATAGTAATATATTTAATTTTTTGTTAACTTTTTTATAGTTTAACGCAAATATTGTAAAACTCTTATTTTAATAATTTTAATACTTTTATTTAATTTAAAGCAAAAACAATTAATATCTTTGTATTAATATTATAAAGAATAAATATTTAATATAAAAATATTAAAAAAATAATACTTCGAATTATCTTAAATTAACGCAATGACTAAAGATATTTTTTCTTGTTTAGTATTATTAATAGATATTAAACAAATTTTTAGTTTTGTTCAAAAAATACATTAATAAAATCGATTTTAAATAAGTTTGCAAACAATTAAACAAATTATAATTATTAAATACTATAATTATACTATAAATTTAAATTGTAAAAATATTATTATTAAATTGTAAAATATATATTATAAAGTACAAAATAATAATTAGCAAATTAATAAAAGTAAATTTTTTTTTCAAATAAAGTTCGAAATTGTTTTGAGTAAAATTTATTTATAGCTAAATTATTGTACAAAAGATTTTATATTTATAGTATTATTATAAATAAACAAATATTATTAGTAATAATACAAATAAATAATATATTTAAAATAACTAAATACTTAATATTGTATTAAATTAATATTTTTAACTTTTTAAAAATTATATTATCTCTAATTTTAAT
>JAABUL010005680.1_pt1 | contig 15262 bp, 2 predicted proteins | sample 5559151 | NCBI WGS metagenome assembly JAABUL01 (sample SAMN10711876, study PRJNA513368) | rock metagenome | isolation source: Antarctica rocks | place: Antarctica: Victoria Land, Pudding Butte sud | reverse complement strand
AAGTTTTATAAATATATTTAATATTTTACACAAATTTTTATTATAATTAAATTGTTTTAATTCTTAATATTTTAAAGATAATATAATTATAATATATAAGATTAACTTAAATCTTTGTAATATTAAAGTAGCAATAATTAAATATTATAAATTAACAAAAAAAAAAATTAAAAAAAAAGTAATTTATAAACTTGACAAGTTAACTATATATAAAATATAAATACTTTAAATTTTATTTTAACAAATATTTAATAATATTTTGCAAAAGTTCGAATACAAGTATTTTTAATATATATTTTTTTATATATTTTATATTAAATATTATTAAAATATTTTGCTATTAACTATTGCGCTATTTTGTAATATATATATTGTAAAAAATTTATAAATATATATTATAAAAAATTTGTAAATATATATTGTAAAAAATTTATAAATATATATTGTAAAAAATTTATAAATATATATTGTAAAAGATTTGTAAATATATATTATAAAAAATTTATAAATATATATTGTAAAAGATTTATAAATATATATTGTAAAAAATTTGTAAATATATATTGTAAAAAGATTTTAATCTTGTATAATATATTATAAAAAAGTTTATTTTTATTAATAAAATTTTATATTTGTTATATCTAAAGATTTTTAATAATTGTTACAAATTTGCTTTAAACAATAGAGATTACTAATTAATTAAAAGACTACAAAATTGCTTAATTTCTCTTAATTTATATAGTAAAAACAAAAAATAAAATAAATAAAAATTTAAATAAATTATTAATAATTAAAGTTTCTACTTGCAAATAAAACAATATTAATTAGTACTTTTATAAAAACAACTTAATCTTTAATTTATTAAATTAATATTTTACACAAAGCTAAATACTAATTGTTGTTTTATTGTTTAAAAGACAATTAATCTACAAATTTAAATTATAAGTACAAGACAAAAGCTCTTAATACAATATTTAATAAAAGCTAAGTATTAAGAATAGCATTATTAATAATTATTATTTATTAAACTTTTTTAACTATAATTAAAATAACAATCTTAATATTGTTGCTAACTTATTTCGTAATAAAATAAATCTATTATTTCGAATAAACTCTAGTTAATTTCTTTTTGTATTAACAATGTTCTTGCGAAATTGTTATATAAACAATAAAAAAAAAATTAAAAAAAGATTAAGATAGTTTAAGATTTTGCAATTAAGATATACAAACTTATTAAATTAATAAAACAACTTTTAAATAATAAAATATGTTTGTTTAACTTTAAATATATTATATTTAAAATAATTTTAATATTAAATTTAATATTAGTTATAATTGAAACTTAGATTAACTAAAATAATTTAATTTATATATTTGTTTATTAATTGTTAATATTATACAAATATATAATACTAATATACTATATTGTTTGCTTTATTACTTAGATACGTATATTTATTTAAAATTATTATAATTATAATATAAAACAACTTTATCTTTACAAGCAATACAATAAAATTAATAAATAAATTTTCACAAATAACTTATTAACAATAATTGTACTTAAAATAGTTAAAATCTAATTGTATTTAATTTAATTAATATTTAAAATTTATATTTTTTTTAATTTTACAATATAAATTGTAATTAAAAGCTAGTTATCTATAGCAAAGAATTTATTTGTATAGATTAATTTTATATACTTAAGTTATATAATTTTTAAAAACTACAAAATTAAATATTGTTGTCAAATTTTTTTTGCAAATTAAATACAAACAATAAATAAAAATATTTAAATTTTATATTGTTAAATATTTTTATTTATTGTTTATTATATTAGAAGTTTAAATATATATAAAAAAAAATTATTAATAAATTTTCTTTTATTATTAAAACAAAAAATATATAGCAAAAAATTATACTTTAAAAAAAATTAACAATTTAAATTTTTAAAAATAATTTTAAAAATAATTTTAATTTCTAATTTATTATTGTTTTTCGAAATAATTTGTATTAAAAATATTATATATTTTTGATATTTTTATTGTTTGTACAAAACAATTCAAACTTTAATAGTTTTAAATTTTAAATTTTTTTTTTTTTTTAATAAGTTAAAAAATTGATTAATAAATTAACTTAACAAATTAAATTTGTTTTTTAATTTTATATTAAATATTTGTTTTTTTATTGTTTAAAATTTGTGTTGCAACTTTTAAACTATATATCTTAAATATTATTGTATTATAATTTCGAAAATATTGTTTTTAATACTTTTTAAATCTTTTTTGTCTTTAAATCTCTTTTGCAATATATAATATTATATTAATCTTTTATTTCTTTTATATTAATAAATAGTTTTATAAAATTGCTTTTACAAAGTCAAAGTTTGCTCGAAACTATAAAATAAGTTTTGTATTCTTAATTTTCAAAAACTTAACAATCGAATACTTAACAATCGAATTAATATAAATTTTTTGTATTTATTCGATTGTTAACTTAGAGAGTACATTTGTATTAATATTTAAAATTATAAGTTTAAACAATCTTTATATAATATTATTAAACAAATAATTAAAAAAGATTATTTATATATTAAATCGAATTTCTTGATCTAAATAATATCGAATTGCATTTAAATTATAATTAAATATTTAATCTTATATAAAGAGAAAAACTTTATTTAGACTTATTAATTAATTGTTAATTAATATTATATTAAGACAATTGCAACTTACTATTTATAATATTAATTAAATTTTGTCGAAAAATATATTAAATAATTAAGTTTTTTAATTTAGTATCTTAATTTAAATATTTTAAATATTAAAATTAAATATTAACTTTTAACAATTTATATACAAGCGTTTAATAGTTGTTGCGTTTGTATTTTAATTAACAAAAAATAAATATATTTTATTTTTGTTTTTTAATTTTTAACAATATTTTATATTTGTTGTTTAATAGATAAGAGTACTTAAAAAAGTAAAATATATTATATATATTGTTTGTAATTTTAATTTTAAAAACAATATTATAAATAACTATTACTAAAAAATAATTAAATAAATAAAGCAAAAAAGTTTTTTTCGCTTTAATACTAAATTATTTTTTATTAATAATTGTTATTAAAAAGTAATAAAACTTAAATTAAAAACTTATTTACAAGAATTTTTTTTTTTTTTTATAAAGAAATTTAATTTTTACAAAAAAAATATTAAATTTTGTTAAATTCTTATTAGAAACAATTTAAAATTTAATATATTTTTAAAGCAAACAACAAATTTTATTATAATCTAAGTTATTTTTTTTATTAATTAAAATATTGTTTTTTTTGTTTATATTTATTATGTTTTTGTTATTTAAAATATTAATTTTTTTATTCTTTACTAGATTAAGTATAAATAGAGAATTTTTTTTTGTATTTTTAAAAAAAAATTCTATATTAAATATCGATATAAGTCGACAATCTAAATAAGTTATTATTAAAATTTTAATTAAAATATAAAAACATTATTGTTTGTTAACAAAACTATACTTATTTTTAACTTAATAATATTAAAGAAGATAATAAATATTTTTTATACTAATTATATCTTTTTTTTTTTAGAAATTACAAATCTTTTTGTGTTTTACAAATTTTTGTTTAAATTATATTTTGATTAATTTTACTAATTTTTAAATAAAAATATAATCGAAAACTATATATTAATTACTTTATTACAAATTGCAAAATTCAATACTTTATTATATATATAATATATATATATTTTAAGTATTTATTAATAGATATTAAAATTATTATTAATATGCAAATTTAACAACTTGCGAATATATTATTTTAAAAATAGATTAAAGTTTTTTGTTTTAATATATTTAAGAAAATTTTAAAAATCTTAATTTAAATTTTTGCAATATTTAATATTTACAAATTAGTTATTTTAAACAAAATAATAAAACTTTAATATATTTGCTTTATTTTAACAATACAATTGCTTTTAGCTTAGCTATATTATTAATATTTGTGCTTAAAATAAGACTAGATTGTATTAATTGCTTTTAATATTATTAATAGTAAATCGAAGACTTGTAATTAAAATAAATAACAAGCATAATAACAAATAATATAGTAAAAAATCAAAAAAATAAGTATGCTAAGCTCTTATATATATATTGACAATAAAATTTTCTAAATTGAAGTCAAATTAATTTCAATTTAGATTATATACTTTTGCAATATTTAATAATTTAAAATAGTAATTTTCTTTGTTGTTAATAGTTTTAAGAACTTTTTAAGTTTTAAATTAATTTGTATAACTTGTGCGATCTAAAATCTAACAACAACAAAAATTAATACAAAGAGCAAAATAATAATAGTACAACAAATCGATTAAAAGCTTAAATCAATATTGTATTAAACTAAATCTAGCAACTTTAATATTAATAACTTATTTTATCTTATAATTAAATTTCTTTTTAATACTTGTAAATTAATAAACTTTATATTAAAACTCTTGCAAATAAAACAAATATAAAGATTGCAACTTTTTTCTTTTTAAAAAAATCTTATACTTTTGTGTAATTCAAATAATCGTAATAAGATAACAATAATATAATAATTGCAAACAATCTTTTGTTGCTTTAATCAAACTAAATTTTTGTCTCTTTTATAAGATAATTTTTTATTTTTTTATTTTTGTTTTTCGACTTTGCAAAGATTTAAAGATTTTGATTTCTTTTTACATATCTTTTTAGTTAATTTTTTAAATAAATATCTTTAAGTTTCGTATTATTTACTTTTTTTAAAACATAAAAGTCTTTAATTTTGTTTTCTTCTCTTATTTCAAAGAAATCTAATTATTGAAAAAATAGTTTTATATTGTATTTTTTGTTAAGCTTAATATTATACAATAAAATCAAATCTTTAGTTTAAAATAAATACTTTCGTAGTTAATAATTATTATCGAAAAGATTCTTATTCTCTTTTTAAAAACAACAAAAACGCAAAGCTACTTTTTAAACATTCTTATTTCTTCTTTCTAGTTGTTTTGCTCGCAACGTTAGTAGATTTGTTGTTAAACAAACTTTTCTCTAGTTTATAATATGCTAGATTGGATATTTTATCTTAATTAATAATATAGCTTTGTATTTGAACTTAAGACAAAACAATATCTTTTTAATAAATTCTTAAATTGTTGTTTTATTTGCTTACAAGATTGCGTACAAATATCGTAATTAATTTCTAAAGACTTTTTTCGTTAGTTTAAACAAAGTATTAACAATAAGCTTGTATTCTCTTTTTATTATTTTATTTGTTTGTAAATAATAAGTCGATATTGTTATTTTCTTGACGTTATATCTCTTTAGAAATTTAGTTGTTATATTGATTTTGTTTTTGAATTCGTTGTTTATAATTATTTTCTTAATATATTTATGTTAGCAAAAAATGTTCTCTTATAGAAACTTTACTATAATAAGTGCTTTAAAATTCGAAATTGTTTTGACTTTTACTTATTTTGTTAAATTATTTCGAAGAACTATTAGATTTATTTTGATAAATATTTTTGTAGTTAATATATAAATGCAATTTACAACAATCTTTTTTTATAAATTGAAAATATAATTTGAATATATAATTTTCTTTTGCTTGTTAGAAGCTCTTTGTTTATATTTATTATAGTTTGCAATATATTTCTTGTAGAAGTTAAATAAATTTTGCTATTAATATTGATTTGCAACGCGTCAATAAATACTCTCTCTCTCTTTATAATTATTCTTGTTATACAAGCTTTTTACAATTCGATTTTTGTTTTTTGTTTTATTTATTACTTTATATAGAGATATATTTTTGTTTATCTTTCGAAACAAACGCTCTTCTCTTATTAAAAAATAGAGAGCATAATTTTTGAACTTGCGAATTTTTTTTTAATTTATATTTAATCTTTGTAGCGAAATTAAATATCGAACAATTTGCTTAAATTTATTGAAATACTTGTCTTCGAAAATATTTTCGTTCTTCTTTAATATTGTTATTTGTGCGAGACAAATGCGAACACAATTTAATTAATTATCGATAAAATTATTAATATCTTTCTTATTAATTTCGTCAATATTGTTGAATAACTCTTTTAATCTTCTTGAAAATTTGTTAGTTGTTATATGTTTTCAATTAAATATATATTGTATATCAAAATTAAAGAGACGAATTTAAATTAATTAGCAAATTATTAAAGTGTTAGATAAATTTGTCGTAGAACAATTAAGTTAAATTATTAAAATATTTGTATTAATCTTAATTATAAATTGAATTTTATACAACTAGAATTGCACTTTCTTTAAGATTTTTATAAGTTCTTAACATTTTTGCTTTTTAATATTGTATCGAGATTCTTGTTTGCTCTAGAGCTTACTTTTATATTGTAAAGAATATTTTCTTTTTATTATTATATTAATTTGCATTAATATAACTTCTTAATTCTTTAAACTAGAATCTACAATTAAAATAATTTCGCTAGCTAAAATAAAGTAGTTTAAGATATGTATTGTTAATATATTTGTTAAAGCAATCTTTAATTTATTTATAGCGTTTTGTTGTTTAAAGTTTTAAACAAAGACATATTTTGTCTTAAACAAACAATAGATTAACTTTGCAACAATTAAAAACTTTAGTATTTAAATTTAATAATAGACGTATACTTTTATAAAGACTCTAGCTTTAGAAATGTTTTTGCACGATAATTACTTAATAATCTTAATAATCTTAATGCTATTAGAGAATTGTTTATTAAAATTATATACAAAATCGACAATTTTAATTTTTAACTTATAGAATTAAGATTTTTCGTCAAATATAATGTACTTGAACAATTTTATATTTATCAATATTGCGTTTAATTATTAAATGTGTTTTAGAACAAATAGTTTAATTCTTAGAATTATCTTTTTGTTGTCGTAATTTAACTTGAATTCTTTTACATCTATATTGTTAACAAATAAGTAATATTTGTTAAAAAAATTCTTAAGAATGCGTATTACAATCTTAACAAATTAAGCAATCGAATTAGTAGCATCTTGCAATAGACAAATTATTTTAAGTAGTTTAAGAGAAATTATAAAAACAATAAGATTGCAACTTCTTAATGCGAAACTTATTTAATTATATTCTAAAAAGAAATTAATTAGTAACACAATTATTATTTTAACAAATTCTTTCGCAAACTCTTCGACATTAGAAGATATATTAATATTTTAAATAATTATCTTGTTTATCTTTATAGTTGCATTAATTATACAATACTTGGTTTTTTTTCTTTTTATTTATTAGAAATCAAGGATTTCGATAGAGATTATAACAATATTTTAGCAAATTTGCTTAAAAACGTTTCTTTAATATCTTGATTACAATAAAATTTAATACTTAAAAAATTAAAAATTTTGAGATCTATTATATCTTGTACTTTATAGTGCGAATTTTTTAATTAGATATAATCTTTGATTTGATTTTATCTATTTTAGTAAAGCTTTATATTAAGACAATTTTACAATTAAAGAATATTGTAATTAAGAGTTTTTGTTTTTGCGAAAAGAGTTTAAACTTTATAATTAGTTTTTGAATACGTTTCTTAGTAAGACAAGAGTCGCGTTTAATACTTAAGAACTTAAATATTAGAAAGAGATTATATCTTTTGTCAAGTTTCTTTCAAGAATTCTTTGTAATTAATAGCTTTAGCATTTCTTTCTAGTTTAGATACTTGTCTAGAATAGAATTATTTAAATTGTTTGTATTTATTAAATTCGTTTTTTAAGTTTTTCGTTTGTATATTGTATTTATTCGAACAAATAAACGCGACGCAATAAAAGATTAACAAAGAATATCGAACTTTTTGAACAATTAAATAGTGAAAGTCTTTTTTATAATATATAATCGAAAAGTTCGAATTATTAATAACTATAAAAATATTTGAAATATAATATTAATCTAGATATTTGCTCGATCTTAATTGATTGCATTAATAGACAAATAAACACTAATATTGCTTGTTTGCTTTAATTAATTAAAATTTTGTCGATTTTTTTTTGCGATCTTATTTTGCGACGTTGTTATTCTAATTATTTTTATTTTTATTTTTAGAAATTCTTTGAAATTAAATTTGTAAAATTAAGCAATTGTATTAACTAGACAATTATCTAGAGATTTAAAGATTTCTCTAAGAATACAACGTTTTTATTCTTGTTACTAAAGTAATTAGCAAGCATTTTCAAAATATTAATATACTTTGTTTTGTTTTTAGAATAAATTGTTAATTTTAAAAAGTTGTCGTTTATATTTACAAAGCTTATTCGAACACTTTATTAAAAAGATCGATCTAATAGAATTTTGTAATTGAGTCGAAAAACAACAAATATAAGAATATAAATTATTATTGTCTTAATTAATATCTTTGTATCTTTTATTACTTCTTCGAAACAAACACGTGCTTCTATAACTTCTATTAGTAAGATAAAAACATCTTGTTAAATAGCTAAGCTAGCTTTATTCGCAAAATTCTTGTTAATACAATTAATTTTCGCATTATTATTGAATATTGTTTTAACTTTTATATTTTTTAATTGCATTTACGCAATTAAGCAAACAATAAAATATAAAGTTCTAAGAGATTTTACTCTTGCAACAATATTTTTAAAATAAATAATTTTAATAAATTTAATACTAATTAATTTTATAATAACAATTGTTTCTTTCTTTTTTTTTATAAGTTTTTGAGATTTTCTTTTTGCTACTATAGTATCAAACTTTTTATTAAAAAGAGAACAAAAAAAACAATTTAAATCAAAACAAAGATCTAAAAGATTTATTAATTTTATCTTTATTTTCGAGATAAAAATACTTTAAGTTAGAGTTTTAAAATTGATTTAATTCTTTACAATTTATAGTATTCTTTTCGAATATTTTGTTTGCTATATATAGTTTGCAAAAGTCTTTTGCTTTTTTTTAGATTTATTTTTTTAATACTTGATAACTCTTAAATTAGAATTAATTATTGCAAAAACGTTTTTTATTGTAACATTCTTTATTTTTGTTTTTATTACTCTCTCTTTTACGTATGTTTCTTCGTTTAAGACTTTTGCTATCTTTGAATAATTTCTAGATTTAACGTTCTTAATCTTTGAAAATCTCTCTTTTTTCTTAATTCTTTCTTTAATTATTTTGATCAATTGCTTTATTAAGAGCTTTTAGAGCGTTTATTGCTTAAAAGAATCTTCTTCTAATCAAGTTTTTTAAATTTTTACTATTGCTTAATTCGATTTATTATTTTTATTATTTTTCGACAAAAAACTAGTATTTAATTTTATTGTTGTTATTGTAATTACAAAATTTCGAATACAATCTTGCGCTTTTTATTAAAGACAAATTCTTATAGTTTTTCTTTTAATTTTCGCATTATTAAAAGACAACTTTATTTCTTTATTCTTAGAATCGTTAAACTTATAACAAATTTTGTTGCTTTTGTTTATATAAATCTTCTTATTTGCTATTAAGATTGTTAACTTTGAACAAACTTATTGTCTATGCAAATTGTAATAGAACAAGCACTTATTTAATTTTAATTAAGATCGATTGTATCTAGAAACAAGTGCAAATTCTTAATAAGTATAAATTGTTTCTTGAGATAAACTTTGAATTGTTATTTAAATTTAAGAAAATACAATATAAAAAATCTCTTATAATTGCGTTGTTATTGTTTGTTAAATTATTTAATAAATCTCGCTCTTTGTTATTTTGCGAACATTGTTAATCTTAAGATTTTCAAAAGCTTGTATTAAAGTATTTAGTATTTTGTTAATTTTCGTGTTTTCGATTGCGATTGTTGGCAATACTAGAGAAGCAAAGATTATCTTTGACGTAACTTTTTTTTACAAGATTTTGCTTCTTGCTTATTATATTTATTAATTTACTTATATTGATGTTCGCAACTCGTTAAGTAGTTTAATCGCTATTAATGCTTATTTCTCGTATAATCGTCTTATTTTTGATTAGTTTTATAATTGTCTCGTATAACGATTTAAATATTATAATAATTGCGTTGTTAAAATTAACTTTATATTTTCGCATTATCTTAGTGCAAATGTTGCGAGAAAAATTCTTTAAATATTGCGAAAATTTGATATATTTATCGACTTGATTACGTCTAATAAGCTTCGAGAAAATAACTTTAAATTGTCAATTATATTTACAAATATTATTCGACTTCGCTTTTAATATATTTTTTAAAAACTTTAGAAAAGCATAAAAATTGATTTTTTAATTTAAATTCTTATCTCTATATTTCTTTTTTAACTTATTTATTATTTTAAATTACTTCTTATCTACTTAGATCGCAATAAATTTAATAGAGTTTTCTATAAGCTTGTTGTAATATTGAGACAATTTAATAATTTTGTATTAAAAGATAACTTTATGTTTATTACAAAGATTCGAAAATTAATTTAGAAAATTAATAATATTAAGTTTATTAATGTGCGATACTTTTGATGTTTTTAAGAAAGACATAAAGATTACGTAGTAATAAAATTTTACAATTTTTATAAAATTATAAAGTAAGCTTGTCGTTAACGTAGATATATTGAAAAAAAGCTTTACAATTTTTTTATTGTTTTGAGACATCGTTTCTAAGAGAATAGCTTAACAATAAGTAGTAAAAGTAACAACTATTAGATCAAAAAAATTAATAATAATAGTTGATTCAAAAAATAATACTTTTAATTTGCAAGTCTCTTTCTTTTCTTTGCAAAAACATTGAAAAGAGATTTTTTTTTTTTTAGTTTTGCGTTGTTTTCTTGTTTATTGTTTCTTTATCTTTTTGATTGTTTATTAATAGACATTTTCGATCTATTGTTTTTTTTAATTAATTGTCGATTTATTGCTAACAAATATCTTTGCGTTGAAGATTTACTTTAGTCTCTATTAAGAAGAGAGTTTAAATAGCGTTTTCGCTCTTAAGTAAATAAATTAATTATATTGCTAAGAAGCTTCTTTCAATAACATTACTATAGTTAGCAAGCAATTTATTGTTTCAACAATAGATACTAATCGCAATTTTGATAAGACGTCTTAATCTTTAAATTTACAACTTTTATTGCTATTTCTAATACTTTAACTTCGTCTCTTCTTTTTTTGCTCTTTAATTTGATAATATTTTGAATCTCTAAGTTGTTAATCTCGTGTTTTTGATTTTTGAAGTTCTTGATTTTAATAATTCGTTAAAGTTAACTTGTTTTTTACACTCTTTTTTTTGTGTTTTTGAATTCTTAAATTTTTGAATTTTTAAGATTGTTTTTAGAGATACATCGACAACTTGTTGTTCTAATGTTTGTTGTTGTAATTAAATTTTCGCATTAAGCTTCAATATAACAAGATAAAAACAAAATTTTAATTAGTAGACAATTATAACAATAGAGACTTATTGCGATATATATCTAAATTGCACTATATAGTTTAATAGTATATTAAGTAGCTAAAGTTCTAAAATCTAAGTGGAAGAGATCGCATATGTACTGTAGATAGATTGCTAGTATTGGTGGCAAGCATTTCCAAGTTTATAGTCTAATATTATTTGATTATCTAGCTATAGTATTTGCGCTTTAAATATTTTTTAATTATTAAGTTTCGAAGCAATATTTTTTAATATTAGTTTTTTTTTTTTAGAATTTTTGTTTGTCAATATTATTTTTGTTATATCTTTATTTTGTTGCTTTGTGTTTTTAATAAATTTAAGCTTAATTATTTTATAAAGAGACTTTCTTGAAGCGCGCAAACAAAGCAAAGATTTTTTAAAATTTGTAATATTTATATTATAAGAAAACTTAGCAAAAAATTGTTTTAAAAAATAAATTTTATTAATATTAAGTTTCAAATTGTAATATAATAAATATATAAAAAAAGTATCTAAATTAAATTCTTCTATATTGCAAAATAAAAAGATATTTTAATATTAAAAATAATAGTAGTTTTGTTGTTTAAGCTTTAGAACGCGATTGTTAATATTCTTAATATTAGTATTAAATTATTGCTTAATTACAATTTTAAGTAAAATATAACAAAAGCGCAAATTGTTTTTTTTATTAAATTTAATTAATTATACTTTGTGCAATTATACTATAATACAATTAAAATAAGCAACTAAATAGACAAATTTATCTTCAAAATATACTTCGAACTTAAATATATTTCTTGCGTTAAAAACAATTATAGTAGAGATTTTTTTATTAATTACAAACAAATAGTTGTTATATTAATCGAAAATCGACAAATTAAAAATTAAATTTTTTTTAACTCGATTATTTTTCTACTAGTTGTAGCAAATATGATTAATAAATAATAATATTATATTTTAACTTAAAAATATAAAAGAGACAAAAAAATATTATAGTTTTGTTTTTACAAGTTTTAACAAAAACTAGAAAATTATTATTGCTAGAATTTTTGCTATTAAAAATAATTTATTTTTTTAAATAATTTTATTTGCAAAAGTATTAAAACAAAATTAATTTAACACAAATTACAAAAAAAAAACTTATTAATTTCTAAATAAAAGCAATTTTGTTTAGAATTTTTAATAAAATCTTTTTTTTTAATGTTTTTTTGTTTTTTTTTGTTTTTAACAACTTTCTAAGATATACTTTTAAGTTTTTTTGTATATTTAATAAACAAAAGATTTTTCTCTAAATTTTTAATTAATTTATTGAAACTTTTTTCTACAAAAGTAATTAATATTTAATTAATAAACAAAATTAACAAATTAAAGAAAAAATTGATTAAAATAAAAGTTATTTTAACAAAAATTTGTCGATTAAAAGTTATAAAAGAATTTAAAAATATTAAAGTTTTTGCAATATTAAAAGATAGAAAACTCTTATTAACAATTAAAAATATCAAATTTTTAACAATATACAAAAATATTAATTTTTTAACAATATTAACTAACTCAATTTCTAAAGAAAAGTTGTTTTTGCTTATAATAAAAATATATATCAAAAAAAGACAAATATAAAATAAAATTTCGATTTTTGTAGTTAAAAAAATATAGTTAAGCACAAAAAAATACAAAAAAGTTTAAAAAAATATTCTTTACTTAAAGAAAAATTAATAAACAAAAGAATTTATTTTTTAAAAAAATCTTTTAATAAAAGATATAAATAATCGAGTATTAAATTAAGCAATAACAACAAATATATAAAATTCGCAAAATTAATAATATTGCGCAATAAATAAATAAAAGCAATATTTTCTTAATAAATAAATTTTGTAAATGTTAAGAATATTATTATCTAGCAATAAATATTGTTTTTCGAAAACGCAATACAAGTGTTTTTTTATTTGTTAATTAATTAGCAATCTTAAGACAAATCGCAAACAATAATAAATAAATAGCAAAAAAATATTGTATATCTTTGCTCTAATAGTTGTTTTTAAATAAGAAATTGTTATATTAAACTTTCGATTATTAATATATTTTATTAATGGTTTTTTTTATTTTTAAATCTTTATTTCTATTTTTTTTTTTTTGCAAACAAAGTTTCTTTTTAATTATAAACAACAAAATAAATGCAAAACTTACTATTGTAATTATTGACTTGTATATTAGTTTTTAATATTTGACAAAATTTATAATTAATTGTAGTCGATATAATATTATAAAAGAAACAAATAATTAAATTTTATTGTTTAAAATTAAAGAAAAACAATATAAAATAATTGTTAAATACTTCGATTATATTAATAAGTATATAAAAGTTATCAAGAAAATAATAGAAAAATTTAGATATTGCTAAAATATTAAAAGCTATAAAATATAATTTATTAAAACAAACACAAGATATTTGCAAATTTAGAAATATTTATTTTAAAAAATCTTCGACATAATTAAAAACAACAAAAAAAAATACAAAAAAAATTCTATTTATTCGAAAATTCTGAAATAAAACAACAACTAATTGAAATTTTAATAGATTTTTAGAAAACAACGTTGTACAAATAATTCTAAATGTTAAAAGAATTCTAAATATAAATTAAATATATAAGTTTTTAAATTGAATTGTTTTTTAATATTTGCGTTGCAATATTAAAGATTAAAAATTGAAAAAACTAATTATCTTAAATAATTAAAAAGAAGTTGTCAATATATTAAATTGCAAAATAATATTATTTTTTAAGAATCTTATATTAATTTTTTTTAACTTGCAAACTTATAAATTTAATCAAATTAAACTAAATATTTTTAATATATTCGAAAATTAAAAAATAACTAAAATTATTAAAAGCAATATTTTAATATTAACGATAACAACAACTCTATCGAAGAATCAAGTAAAAATTTGCAAAAAATAATATTAAAAATCGATATTATTATATTAAGAAATAAATTTAATATTAAAATAAACAACAAACAATATATTAAATAGCAAATAAAAAAATTTGCAAATTAAAAAATTTACAAATCAAATACAAATTTTAAATCTTGTTAAAAAGCAATATTAATATCGCGATATTAATTAAATATTAACAAATTATACAAAGAGATTAATAACAAAAAAAACAAATATATATATAAAAAAGCAATACTTTAAAGTTGTTTGTTTATTGCTAGAATTATTGTTAATTAAATATCTTAAACATGTATATTTTAGTTATTTTTGCAATATTGTCTAGACTGACCGTCGGGTCGGGTTTCGGTTCCAAATATTGGAACCGACCCGACCCGTCGATTTCAACTCTAGGAATCGACCCGAAACCCGAGTCGATTCCTAATATTTTAGACACGAATCGACACGACCCGAGTCGGTTTTTGGTTCCAATATTAGAAATCGAATCGAATCGCCAAGAAATCGAAAATTACGTTATTTTGCCAAGAATTTCTATTTTTGGATTTAAATTTTTAATTTTTCAAATAAATTCTATAGATATTGTTTAATTATTAATTTATTGTAGAGAATACAAATGCATTACTATAATGTATTACCTATATCTATACTTAAGTGTTATAGATATTATTTAAAATTTTAAATATTAAAAAATTAATATTAATGCATAATTCGTATCTATAGGTCTATAGATACTATTTATTAATTAAGAATTAATAAATAAATAATATTAATGCGTAATTTGCATCTATAGGCGTTATAGATACTATTTATTAGTTATTTATTTATTTAATTAAAAGTCTTGGCGATTCGGGTCGGTTTTTTCGGTTCGGGTTTCGGTTCC
>JAABUL010005677.1_pt1 | contig 15267 bp, 1 predicted proteins | sample 5559151 | NCBI WGS metagenome assembly JAABUL01 (sample SAMN10711876, study PRJNA513368) | rock metagenome | isolation source: Antarctica rocks | place: Antarctica: Victoria Land, Pudding Butte sud | reverse complement strand
AGAAGAGAACTGCGCGCAACGGGAAAAGTTGCGATTATACGATAATCAAGGGGCCAGGGATGCTGACGGCTTGACTTCCGTGACTTCGGCTCGTCAATTTGAAAATTGGTAATTGCTTGTTGCCTTACCTCGATATTACAAATGTGGTTCCCCCCGAGCAACTTTTGAAAATCAGTTTTTTTTCTCGACCCGAATTGCAAATATCACTAACCCCTCAACACCAACGCATCTAAACTACTAAAAATCTGGTTTAACTACTGCTAATATCGTATTTGATAAGTATCTTCAATTTTGAGCATTGTAGATACAATGTTGTTTAGCTATTGTTGTGCGAAGACTTTTTGATAAGACTTGATAGGAACTTGACGAGAATCTAATAGAGCTTAATAGAACTTAATAGAAGTGCTCAAAATATATCGAGACAAAGTGTTCAAAATTACAATTACACATATAATTTCGATCGTAAGTTGATTTAAGATCTTAAAAATCTATAGTAGTATTTGTAGATATAGTAATTCTATATAAGAGCAGTTTTCGATCAAACAATAGTGTTGATATTGAGAGATTAATAATATTTGCAATTCGAGATCGAGAAAAAAAACTAATTTTCAAAAGTTGCTCGGGAGGAACCACATTTGTAATATCGAGATAGTACTTAGATTTATAGGAAGAAATTTCGTTTTTTTAGGTGCTAAGAGAACGAAAATCTTTTATATAATCTAAAAGCAAAAGTCAATAATACAAACAAAATTGCAACAAAAAGTTAAACAAGCTTAAATTAGCGTTAAAATTGCTTCGCTTAATATAGAAGCAACATTTATAATATTTAGCGTAAAACTCGCCGCAATATGTAATCAAAAACTTTGCTCGAACGCAATACAATTTAATATCTTTATATTATACTATTACTTTCGTAAGAGATATTAGAGAGAATTATATTGTCGAAGAGATCTATGAATATCTTTAGACAATACAAGCAATTACTTGGTAATCAAAATATACAATAATAGATAGTCTTATATTTAATAAATCTTTATAGATAGCTTAATAAATTAGAGTAACAATAAATAAAAACTCAAAATAAGTTAAATACAATCTATAAAAGAGTTGTGTTTCTAGTTTCTATATACTAAGAAAATATAAATTGCTTGTCTTGTTTACTTGTTAAATATAGTAAATATAATTGCTTGCAATATTTGTTTGTCAAATATATCGAATATTATATTTAGATTGCTTGTTTGTCGAATATAACAAGTATAATAAAAAAATTATTTTAAAATATAAAATCTAAACTACTAATATAACTTTAATAAGCTTATAATACTATTCTTTTTTTTTAGAGTTTTTATTCTAAAATACAATACTCTTTCTACAATATCTTCTAGAAAAATTAATATTAGAAATTTCTTCTTTTGTAAAAAAGATTTTCTTAATATTCTAGAACTTCTATTCTTAGCAATATATTTTTGTTGCAATTGCGCAATATTTGACAAAATCTATTATATAGATAATAGTTTCGAAAAATATATAGAATATATGCAATCTAATTGTAATTATAATTTAGCAATTTTGTCTATTTCGATAAAACAAATCTATAGTAAACAATTATATCTAAAAAAAGAAATATAGAAAATATATACTAAATTAGATTGCTTAAAAAAGTAATTAAGTTTTCTCGAAGACAAAAAGAAGAAAATAATTCTAACAAAGTAGAAAAATATTAGCAATCCAAAAATAAATAAAGTATATTTGATTAAATTTATTGTAAAAACTTTTAAACTATTGTTTAATATATTGTTTAAATAGTTTTAACTTTCTATTAATTAAAATTAAACTATTGCTTTTTTGTTTAATTTTAATAGAACTTTCTTATAAAATTTCAACAACAATTAAGATTCTTCTCTAACTTCTATATATTTTTGAAAATAGAATATTCTTTTTATTTAATAAAATATTTTTAATTTTTTTGTTGTAGAATTTTCTCGATCTCGAACTGTTTCTCTTTTTGTAAATAAAAATAAAACATATTCTATAAAAATATAATTAAATCTATCAATTTTAACAATAAAATGTTAAATACTAAAAATACTTTAATATTCTTAAATAAATCGAGTTTGTAATTAATTGATTTTTTAGTTTTTTTAACAAAAAATAGTTCAACTTTAATATAATATAATTTCTTGCTTAATTTTCTTATTTTAAGATTTTTTGTAAAAAGATATATCTTATCTCTTTTCTTTAACTAAAATATTGTTTTTTGTTTTTTGTTTTAATATTTAGTTGATTTTTTTTGTATTTTCGAGATACTATTGTATATCTTTTTTAGTATTGTTATTTTTTCGATAATTAATTGTATTAACAAATATATATACTCTTTTTTAAAGAGATTAAATTTCTTGCTATAGTTAGCAAAAAATAAAGTTATTTTAGTAGTATTCGAAATCTTTGCATTTAGTGCTAGTTGTATTATAGATAAAAGTAATATTTAGTTGCTATAAATATTGTTAATATAGTATTCTAGATATTATTTTAAAATTTTAATTTGTTTGCTTTGTTTAACTATTTGTAATCGAATAGTAGACAATAGATATTTGAAGTCTTGTATCTAACATTAGACTAATCGCGTCGGATCGGATTATCGAGTTCGGATCAGATATTCGAATCGAATCGAATCGAATCGATTCCAAAAGTTGAAATCAAATTGTCGATTCGATTTCTAATGTTGAAATCGACAATTCAATTCGATTTCTAGAGTTGAAATCGAAATTCGATTCGAAAAAATCGACTCGAATTGTTAAGACTACTATTTTTAGTAAATGTTATTATTTTTAGTAATAATTAATTAATAATTTAATAGAAATAATTAATCTATTTAATTTAATTAATAAATATAGTAGATTATTCTTATATTATATATTACTATTGTGCATTATCTAGAAAAAAAAAAAAAAACTAATTTTATACTATTTTTAGAATTCTTGACAATTCCTGGCGATTCGATTTGATTCGATTTTAAAAAAGTAGAAATTAACTCGAATTTCGATTCGATTTCTAATATTGAAATTGTCGAGTCGAATCGATTTTAATAGTTGGAATCGAAATCTGATCCAACAGTTAGTCTATCTAATATTAAAAGAAGCGTTTTTTAATAGTTAAATATAAAGAGCTTGTCTCTATTATTAATTAGTTTTTTAAATATATTATAATATTGTATAAGTTGATTCAATATAATATATTTTAGTTGTTTTGCTAAAACAACTATAAACTTTTTATTTTATATAATAATATATAAGTACTTGATAAGTTTGTTAACTATTATTAGTATCGAATTATATCTATTTCTAGTTGCTAAATCTATCGATTTTAACAACTTAATAATAAAATTTATTGTAACTTTATTCTATAGCAATTTAGATAGTTTCTAATATTAGATTTTGCTATAACTTGTATATATACTACATTTGTTTTACTAATAGCTAAAATATTGTTTAATATATATTTTGACAACTTATCTTATCTATAGAAATTAACAATATTAATATAAAAGCTAAAGAATTTTAATTATTTTTAAATACTTTTGCAATAATCTATTATAGTATTCTCTTATATATTTGTCGATTTTGTCGATAGATATCTAAAGTTTTTCTTTCTTTATTAAAAATTTCTTTGTATTATCTTTAAGTATTTGTAAAATAGTATTTAACTTATATTTATTTGCTAATAGTAATTTGTTATTGTTAATTTTAAATATATTTGTTATATTTTTGCCTAGCATGTGTTCCTTCTAGATAGATAGTTTCCTCTATAGGAAAATCCCAATAGAGAATAGTTCTATAGAGGAAAAACAGGAGATTTCTCTTTAGATAGTTAGACAATACAATTATAATTCCTATTACTAGTGTTCTTTTTACAGTGCGTTTTCGCATTAATATTGAAGTTAAACAATTTTTTTTGTTTCTATATAATTACTTTTTTTGCTAAGTACGTCTACTCTATTATTATTTTTGTCTAAAATATATTGTATTTTAAACTTGTATTGTTCAAATTGCTTTAATTATTGTATTTATCTTTTGTTAAGCTACTTAATAGTAGTAAAGTATACAAAATTCCTATAGTTTGTAAAAATTGTAAACTCTAATAATTCTTCGATATATACTTTCTATAACTTCAAAAAAACTACAATAGCAAATAGCTTTTTGTTATAAATATTATAATTTTATTTAATTAACAAAAAATTTCTCAAAATATATACTATTAAATACTATATATTTTTATGCTCTTAAGTAAAATATATATTAATAGCTAGATTTGATATATCGATTTCAATTCTACTTAATAACTATAGATTATATATTTTTAATATTAACTTCTTCAAGTATTCTAGCTTAAAAATTTAAAATAATTTCTTTTTTGCTAATCTCTATATCTATAATATATTTTTTTTTGTAAAATTTGTTATTAATATTGTATTTATAGAATAGTTTTTAATAAACTTCTTGTTATAGTTTATAAAATCTAGAAAAGATTAAATTCTTTTAATATTAATAGATAATTTCTATTTTTTAATTGCTTGTAGCTTTTCGAAATCTATATATATTCTATATTGTTTAACAACAAATTAAAGAAGATTAACTTTCTTTTAATAAAATTTGTATTTCTTTAATTTAAGATATAAGTTTCTTTTATTTAGATATTTTAATACTTTAAAAATACAATTAATATATTTTTTTAAAATACTTAAGTAAATTATAATATTGTCTAAATATATTATAACAAATCGATTTAGATATTGTTATAGTATATTATTGATTATTTTCTAATATATTGTCGAGATATTTGTAAGTTCAAATAGTATAACTATATATTTATATAATCTATATTGTATATAGAAAATTGTTTTCTACTTTTTTTTTGTCTTTATTGTAATTTAATTGTACACTTTTTATAGATTTAGTTTAATAAAATACTTTGCTTCGAATAATTAATTTTGAAGCTTATTAATATTAAGTAATAGATATTAATTCTTGATTGTAATATTGTTTAGCTTTCGATAATCGATATATAGATAGAAAAAAATGTTTTTCTTAAACACAAAAAGAATTGAAAATTTTGTTTATAATTGAAATTTTCTAATAAATTCTTTTTTTTTGTTTTTGACCAGATATTTGCGCAGTGTTTCGAGCTTTTTTTCGAATAAAATATATATAGATTCAAATATAGATTGCTTATCTAATTTAAGTTTAATTTTGTAATTCTATATTTAATATTTAGAGAAATTTTTTGTTATTTTCTTTTTTTAAAATAGATACTCTAATACGAAAAGAAAGATAACTGTTGTAAACACAAAACAAGCAAGACAACTAATTGTATAATATAATAATTAATAATTAAACTAGAAACAAATGCTAGCTAGATAGATTCTAACTAATATAAATTCTGACTAACTAGATAATACTTGTATCGACAACTAACTAGTAGACAATATTTGCATTAAATACTCTTGTTTCAAAAAGCTCGCAATATTCTTGTCGATTGTTCTTTTATATCTATTACTCTTGCGCTCTTGCGCTCTTGCGCTTTTGTCGATTGTTTTTCTTTATTAAATTTGCTGAAAATCTTCTATTTAATAATTGATTTCTATATTAATCTTAATTCTTTGTTCTGTATTAACAATAATACGTTCTGTCTACAAATTGTTATATTTCTATATTTTTGTTTTTTAGTTGTCGAAAATATCGAGAAACGCAAGAAATTTTAAATAACATTTTTTGTAATTTGTTTAAAGAGTTTTGTTATAGATATTGTTAAGATTGTTGTCTATCGATTTAATCAAATACAAAAATATATTTTCTATCTAATAATATAGAATTAAGAATTGTTCAAAAATACTATTTTTTTTGTTGATAAAATTTCGAATTTGTGTTAAAATAATTTTCAAATTAATCTAATTGTTGTCTGCAAGAGTTATATCAATAGCTCTTAATATCGCTTTTTATTAAATTTTTTTTTTGTTATTTCTATAATCTACAAATTAAATAGATTGTCTAAATAGTTGCTAATCTTTTTTGCAATAACTATATTATAAATATCTTTTGTAGAAGTTAAAAAAGAGAGAAATAATAAAACTAGAAAACTTAATTTTATATTGTTAGATATAACAAATAGTATAGAGCTAGATAAAACAATATTAAGTATCTCGACAACTTTAATTAAATAAATAGAAAATTTAATTTTCTTGTTTTTAATTAATAATTAAGTAGAAACTCGGAACTTAATTAATAAATTAACAATATTTTTAATATTAATTTTTATTAGATTAAAGATATACTAAATAATATTCGAAAGATTTAAGAGTATTTTGTACTTGTACTTATTAATAAACTTTAGTTTTGTTAATAGAATATTATTTGTATTCGAGTATATATTGCTAACAACTTTAACAAAAATATTTCGATTATACTGCTTAAAAGTATAGTCGAGAATATATATTTCGAAATTTAGTTTGTTGCTAAATATCTCTTTAATTAATATAATACGTTGCTTATAAATATAGACGCAATTTGTATTGCTATTAATAGCAACAAAATCTAGAGATAGATATCTATTTAATATGTTTTTGTTAATATCGAAAGTTTTTTTTTTATATATAATTGCAAATTTTAATAGAGATTTGCGCAATAACAATTTGACAAATATTATAGCAGCTTAGATCTATATAAGATTCTGATTATATTGGCAATTTCGGAACTCTTGTTAATAGTACTATTAGTAACTAATAGTCAAATTAGCTAATATGTCGATGTATTCGCTCTATATAATCAAGCGTAGGATTGGGCTGCGATTAGCAGAATTTGCAGACGCGTAATTGATACGCGCTTTGCTAAGATCTAACTTCGCACATTGTTAAGTTTTACGAACGTAATTTACGAGCGCGATTTACGAACACAATTTACGAACGCAATTCACAATTATTATGCGCACAACGAGAGACGTCTTCGTTGGCGCATAACTCGCGCGTAGAAATCTTACGAATTGTTCGATTTTGCTATACAAATTACTATAATATAGACAAATAATAAATAAAGACGTAAGCGAAACATTGCAGAAGTTCGTGCGTATCTCGAATATTAAAATTGAATTTCTATCAAGCAAACGCTAAGACTTTTGTTGCTAAACGAATTTTAAGTTAGCTAATAGTCAAATTAGTAGAATTCGCAACAGACACTTTCTAAGCAGAGATTCCAGAATTGTCAATGCAGATTGCTTTATTATTTATAAAGATATTGTTTAGTAACAATAGACTAATAGTATTTTTTGTTTAATTTAATATTAACTAAATATTCTTAATTTTAAATTTATTTCTATAACAATTTTTAAAAATTCTTATATCTAAAATTAGATAATTTATCTTTTTTTGTCTTTCGATATAATCTATTTTAATAGTAAAAATAATATCTAATATATATAGAATTTGCGCGTTATCTTATAACAATTGCAGCAAATATACATTATCTATTAGTCTAATATTAATAATATTTCTACTATTGTAATATATAGAAGTTGCGCAAGCGTCTTTAAATTGATAAATTATATATTAATTGTTGTTTTTGCTGCTACTTGTAATCTCGATAACTTAATTGTTAATTTTCAATTTCTTTAATTTGCGCAAATTAATATTGTTGTTAGAAGTTTGTTTGTTTGTTATATTAATTTCTAAGTTTTCGATTGTATAGAAAAGATTTTTAGAAAACTCTTTGTAATTTAAATTTAACTCGAAAATCAACTTGCTATTTACAACTCTTTTAATAGATAACAAAGCAAAAGAGATTTTAACTTTTAAGCTAAAAACGTCTTTAGAAGATATCAAACAATATCGCGATAATTTAATAATTGTAATAGATTAAAAATCGAAGTAAGTAAAAGAGAATTAAAGTATATTAAAAAACAAAAACGCGCTAGCTAAGACTTGTAATTGCGTTAAGTAAATAAATAGTAAAATTAAGCGCATTATCTTGCGATCTTAAATCTTAGTCTAATAGTTATATAACTAGTCTGTTTCTATCAAATATATAAGAACAATATATATAAGAACAATATATATAAGAAATATAAGTTTAACGTCTTTAGTATAATCAAATATAGTTGTAAGATTTAGACAAGATTATCTGTCTTTATTTTGCAAAATCTATTTTGTTAATATTTAATAAAAAGATTGTTCTACTTAATAGTTTGTAGTAAATATTTATTGTTCTATTTGTTAAAGTATAAAAGCAATAGTAGATTGCTATCTTGTTTGTTATTCTATAAAAGAAATAATGTATTGCTATTCTGCTTGTTAGCTTGTAAGAAAACTTAATTTTTCTTTTTTGTAATAATTTGACTATTTAATAGATTCGAACAACAAATAGCGTTTAATATAGATATACTATATTTCTTCTTATAAGTTTAAACAAACTCTTTAATTTTGTTAAGCAAATTCTTATTATATTAATAGTTAAATTTCGAATTATATTTTTTCTATTAAACTAAGAATTTTGAGATAAACTCTTTTTGTTTATATTTGTATATTCGATAATCAACTAGAGTCTCAATCTTATATAAATATTAATTCTTGTTAAATTTTTTAATTAATTTGAAATAGTCTAATATTGTATAATTGTAAAAATTAATATTAACTAATACAAACTTTAAGTTTGCTATAGAAATAACTAAATAAATTTTTTAGTCTTTTGACAATTTAAGTTGATAAACTAGATTACTTTTTTTTTCAAATATTTTAAAAAAATCTATATACTAAATAGCAAGCTTAAGTAATTTTATTAATAACAAACTATATCTTTTGTATAGTTGCAAAAAAGTTTTGTTCTTTATTTTAAAAAATAAAAATCGATAATACTTGTTATAGATAAGTTTAAAAATTATATTAGTTCAAACTATAAAAACTTCTATCTTGCTAATATTTATTGTTTTTTTCTTAAATTAACTTTTGTTTTATTTATTTAATTTTAGTAGCAATATCGAATTTTGTATTTTAAAATCTATAATAAGTTTGTTAAACAAAAATTCAATTAATAAATTAAAAAGATTATTAAGTTTTGCTTTTAGTATAAAAAAAAAGACAATTTAGTTAAGACTCGAATTGTTAATTATTGTATATTAAAATACAATTTTAACTATTTAATTAATTTGTTTGCTTTGATTGTTTGTTTGCAAATAATAGACAATTAAAATCAAAAAATTAATTTTAAATTTCTTAAAGATTATCTTTTAGAACTTAGAAAGAAATTTTCGATTTTAATTATAAATAAATACTTTTAATATATTTTAGTTTGCAAATTTGTTAACTAGTATTGTTGCTCAATCTTTTGCAGTATAGATAGTTTTTTTTTAAAAAAATAGTAATTTTTTTTAAGAATTTGCAGATAATAGATATAGTAGAATTTATATTTTGTATATTTAATAGTACTAAAATAAAGTCGAAACTTATTGTATAAAAAAATACTAAAAAACTAATAATTAAATTAAGATTATTATATAGTTAATATTACTTAATTTAATATATATTATATTAACAATAGTAAATTATATATTGTTTTAGTTGCTTAATTAGCTTTTAAAAATAAAAATTTATTATAATTATTTTATATATTTTTAAGAAATCTATATAATAATTACTATTATAAGTTTGTTTAAAAATTTCTTTCTTAAACTTCTTAAACAAGTATAGATACTTTCTTTATATATAATTAATAAAATAGATAAATTTGTTGTTTAGCGTAAATTAAATTCTAAAAAATATAGAAATTTTTTGCAAAATTCTTAAAATTTTTGTTTATTTGTAATATTATAACTATAACATTCCAAACTCTATTATAACTCGTAGTCAAATTATATTATATCTTAAGACAACGTTTAAATCTTGTCTTAGCAATAAAAAGTTTTTCTCTTAAGAATTTCTCTCTAAATTCTTACGATTTTTTTTTTATAATTGTAGATCTATTTTTTTATTTTGTTTTTTACATATATAGTGTGTGTCTTAATAGCGCTATTTCTATTATACAATTATATAATTTTACAATAATAAATTGTCTAATTTTCTAAAAGCAATTGTTTATTAAAATATTAAATTAAAAATTTAAAAAAGCAATTTGCTTTAACAAAAGCAAACTTGTAATAAAAACAACTATTGCAAAAAGCAATACAATTGCAATTAAAAAATTCTTTGTAGTTATTAACTCTCAAAAATTATTAAACAAAAAATATAACAATTTCAATAACAAATTTTTGATTAAAAACAAACTCGAAACAAATACAAACTCTATTTTTGACAACTTCAAAATTAACTACAAAACTCTTCTAAAAAAAAAAAAAAAAATCGAAATAACTTATTATTAAATGTAAATATTAATTTCTTTTAAAAGAAAATTAGAAACTTCAAATTTTATTACAAAATAATAAAATAAATATATTATTTATACAACAATATTGTACAATATCTTCGAAAAACAATACTCTAAAAAATAACAAATTATTTTTAAAAAAACAAAAATTAATATTCGATTTAAGATTGTTCTATTTAGATAACTACTACAAAAAAAAATTTAAAAAATAAAAAAACTAAATTAGAAATACAAAAATTATATTTAAATCTAACTTAAAGTTCTTTTCTATTAAAAGTTATAAAATTTGTTAATATTAATTCTTTTTGCGCAACAATTTAACAATACAATAAAACAACTACAAAAAAACAAACTTTATTGTTTTAAATATTTAAATATTTAAACAATTCTTACAATATCTAATAAATCTTATAAAATTATTTAAGAATTGTCGATTAATTATTGCAATTAAATATAGTTATATTAAGTAAAACTTTACACAAAATATAAGTAACTTTGTTGCTTATTTAAAAAATTTAAAAACAAATTTAGAACTCTTTATTAAACTTCAAAAACAAAATATATTTTTAAATAAACTAAGAAACAAAACTTATAAAAAAGTTATTATTGTTTCTAATTTTTCTATAACAAGAAACGCGTTTATTGCGCTAATTATATATATAAAAGATACTATTATTTTGCAAAATAATTATAAAAATCGATTTTAAAAATTAAGTTAAAAATTTTGTTTTATTTTAAGAAATAATTGTTCTAAACAAAAATTAAACAAAATAGTCTTTAAACTAGATTTTCGCAATTTCTTTTAACAAAATTAATATAAAAATATTATTATATTTTTTTTGTAAAGCAACGCAAATAACAATAATTATATAAACAAAACTTGTATATATTACAATTATAACTAGCAAATTTTTTTTTTAAATTTTTTTTTTTAAGAAAAAAAACTTGCAAATTAATATAACAATTGTTGCAAAACTAAATATATTATATATTATACAAAAGATACTATTGTTTTAATATATTAATAAGATTTTTAACAATTTAAAAAATTAAAAAGATTTACAATAATTATTGTTGTTGTTGCAAATTGCAAAACAAAAGTTAATACAATTTTGACAAAGTTATTTATATATATATTAAATAAATATTACAAAAAAGTAACACTTTTAAATAAAAAAATATATATCAATTGCATTTTTAAACAATAAACAAAAATATAATATTTAAAGAATACAAATCTTTTATCTATTAAAATTAAAATTTTTTACAAGATCGAAATACAATTTTTAGAGTTCTACAATATAGATATTAGAATTTGCAATAACAATAACAAAAAGTATATATTGCGTTAAGTTTTTTACTTTTTTTCGAAAATTGTTTAAAATATAATTGTTAAACTATTATAAATAATAAAAACAAACTTGCATATTAATTAGCAAACTCTTATATAAAAATATCAAATAATAAAAAACAAAATTATAATAAATTTTTTTAAATTTTTTTTATTGTATATAAAGAACGCTCTAGTCTATATATTTGTAATAAATAATATTAATATTATTGCAAAAACAATTTTCTTTTTAATTTTTCAAATTTTAATAAAAATTTTATTGTACAAAAATTGTTTTTTCGAAACTAATATTTCTCTATTTTTAAAATATAACAAAAATAATTATATTATAAATTTACAACTTAATACAAAGTTGTTGTTTAAATTTCTATATATATTGTTCGAAAAAAAATTTGCTATATTTCGAAATTATTTATTTAAAAACTAAATATTAAAATATATTTGCAAATTTACAAGTTGTACAAATATTTTAATATTGTTTGTTTTTAAAAAAAATAATACTTTTTAATTTTATATAAATTATCGAAAATTAAACTTAATAATTATTAAGAACAAATATTTACTATTTTTTATTAAAGAAACGCTAGATTAACTAATAAATATATACTATTTTATTAAATTTAATTTTAAAAACACATACTATTGTATTTATATATAAAAGAGAAACAAATAAAAAATTGTATTTTGTATATACTATAATCTCTTTAAGTATACAATTATGCTCTTTAATTTGTTTAATACTTTTATTATTTTTTAAACTTTAATTAACAAAGTATTGCGAAATTTAATAAACTATATTTGTATTGTCTATTTAAATAATATTTTAATCTACTTTAAAATTTGCAAAAAGTATTAAAATTATATTTGATAAATACTTAATTAACTAAAATAGTTTAAGCTATATACAAAACTTTTTAAATATACTTTTTTAATATAGAGTATCGAGTTTTTAAATTATATTGTTAGTAGTAAAAGTATTGTTATAAATATATTATAAATAAAATTAATTTATATATAATTTCGATCTACTATATTGCAAGAGTTACAAATATTTTTAAAGTTTGCAAACTTTTATTAACGCTTTGTTAAATATTTTGCAAAAATAATTAAATTTTTAATCGAATTACTTAAAAGTAACAAACAAAAAAAGCAAAATAAATTGTTTTTGTTTAATATTTTTGCTTTAATTGTGTTTTAAACTCTTATTAATATTTTTATTATTGTTTTTATATTAATATATTTCGATTTTAAAAATCGAATTATAATTGAAATTAACATATTAAAATTTGCTATTGCAATTATTCTTTTCTAGCTTGTACTTTGTACGCAAAACAACAATTAAACAATATAATATTTTGTTGTATTCTACTTTAAAAAAATAATTTCTACTAAAACTTGCTATAAAATATATAATTAAAAGTTGTTAATTATTGTCGCAAAATTTTAGCAATAATAATACTATCTTAAAAACAATTATTTGTCAATTATTATTTTAACAAATTATAACAACTTAAAGTATTTTATAACAATAATATCTTTTAATTGTTATTAATTTTAATAAATTTTTTTGCTTGTTAAATATAACTTCGAAATTAAATATCGAACAAAAAAAATTAATTTTGCAAATAAATTGTTAAGACAATCAAATTATAAAAATAAAACAAATAACAAAATTTATTTATTTATTTTTTAAAACAAATTTAAGAATATTACAATTATAATTATTGAAATAATTTTTATTTTAATTAGAAATACAACTAAAGCAATATTAACTTTAATTTGTATTAAGATTGTTTTATATATCTAGAATATCTTTAATATTAAAATACTTAATAAAATACTTATTAAAAATATTCTTAAAATCTCTAATAATATTAACTCGAATATAGAGAAAAATATTATAACTTAATAATTGCAATACAACAATATTAATACAATATATAAACACAAAAATTTAATAAATTTTTTTTTCTCGATTTTATTTATAGTAATAGAGATATTTTAGAGAAAAAATACTTTAATACTTAAAGTAAAACAACAATTAATTGCTTTTTTTAATACAACAAATATGCTAAACATAAATAAAAGCTTAATAACAATTTATTTTATTATTTTTGCGCAATCTATATATCAAATAAAGTTTTGTTAAAATTAGAATTGCTATATTTGTATTACAATAACTTTCTAAACAAAAATTATTTTAAAATTAAAAAAATTTGTATATTAATCGATCGAAAATTCTATTAATTTTATATATTTATTAAAATAGAATTGTATATTTGAAAATACAATATATATTAACAATTTAAAATGTTTTAATATTGTCTATACAATAAGTTTTTTGCACTATTTGTATTTATTCGATCTTAAAAAAAAAATTCTATAAATTTTATTATAAAACTTCTTCTTAATTGCAATAACAACAATATCTATAATACAATTCTTATTATTGTAGATTAATTTTTCAAAATAATATTATATATTTTAGTTAAATTAATCTAAACAATAGAAAATTTAATCAATATTTTGTTTAAAAAAGTTTTTCTCTTCTTTAAAAATATAAAAAAAATTGTATTTAACAAAGATATATTGTTTATTAGTAACTATTAATTTGCGATATATTATAGTATTTATATAAAAAGAAAATTAAGTATTGTTTTTAATTTGTAAACAAATAAACAAATAAAAAGATAAAATTAAATATTAAAATATTATTTTTGTTGCTATTGCAATTATTAATAAGACAACTAGAAATTTCTTTTATTAATAACTTAATATATATATAATAATATTGTTTACTTATTTTTAAATATATTATCTCTTAAAATTGTGTTCGAATATTATTCGAATTTCGATTTTAATTAGAATAATAAGAAATATTTTAATATTTTTGTTGCTTAAAAGTATATACAAATCTTGTAAAATAAACGCAATTATATAAAAAAACAACTAAAAAATATACAAAAAACGCAAACAAAATATTATAATAAAAAAATTAAGTCTTAATATTACAAAATAGAAAACAAAGTTATATTTTCTATTAAAATTTTTAAGAATACTTAATTTAAAAAAAAGTTTTTTTATAAATATATAAGATTAATCTCTATTATAAATATTGTTAAAATATAAATATATTAATTACAACTTTTAAACAATTAACAAATTTACTTAATCTTTTATATCTTGTTTCTCGAACTCTATTATTAAAACTTTAATATTGTTAAGTCGACGCAAATAATACTAATAAACAAAAACAAAAAATAAAAAATAAAGAAAATTTTAAACAAGAAAAAAAGATAAAAAAAACTCTATTATTTTATTTGATAAAAAGAGTTTTTTTTTGCGAAAACAATTAAATATTAAAACAATTCTTAACTTACGCAAATATAATACTAAAACAATTTTACAAACAATAACAAGTTGTTGTTCTTATTCTTAAAGCAAAAAAGTTATATTTTTGAATAAATTGAAACAATCTAGCAAAGCAAAATTGATACAATTTAATTAACAATATTG
>JAABUL010005673.1_pt1 | contig 15272 bp, 16 predicted proteins | sample 5559151 | NCBI WGS metagenome assembly JAABUL01 (sample SAMN10711876, study PRJNA513368) | rock metagenome | isolation source: Antarctica rocks | place: Antarctica: Victoria Land, Pudding Butte sud | reverse complement strand
ATAGGCACTTTCCCCTTTGGCTCCCCAGAATTGGGGCGGGGGGCTTATCTTGCTCCCCCTCGCCCGCAAGCGGGAGAGGGGGCTGGGGGGTGAAGGCTTCTTTGCTGGGGGGTGAAGGAGGTCTTAACTCAGGAAAAATGGCTAAAAATTGCGGGGCGGGGCAGTGGGGTGAGAGGAAGACGAAACGCCGCCGCGCCCAACTGTATGCTGAATGCCGCTGAAGTTGTCGCTGCTGAACACAAACAGCAGGACGACCAGCACGATCAAGGCGATGACAATGACCGTGGTGCGCATCGCGTGCGTGCGGGCATGGGGTGGGGGAACGACCTTCACTGGCTCTTCGGTCCTGTCGGCGGGCGACGAGCCGGGAATACTCGTGCCGACTTTATTGAACTGCATGCCGCCGCCGAGAAATGTCTCTTTGTCCGGCAGGCCATTGGAGGAACGTCGTTGATTTGCCATAATTTAATCATACCGCAGACACCGCGCAAAACAATCCGTGCGCCGGACGAAAAACCGGACGCCGCGGCAATCTGCACACGCGGGGATTCATGAAACATTTTGGGGATTTCGTTGTCTCTCTGTGTATAACAAGAGAATCTGCCGTATACTTAATCTACGGCTTGCATTGATCGTTCGGATACCTGTGTGTTTATCACGCGCGTGAAAGGCTTTGTGTACGGCATGAACTGGCACTTTCGGTTTCGTAATCACCCGCTGTCCCCCGCGACCACTCCCGATAATTGCTCCCCTATTCGCCCCTTGCTGTCGCTGATGAGCGACGGCATGGCATCCGCCAAAGAAGTCAGGGAAGCCCAGGCGCACCTGCAAATCTGCGGCGACTGCCGCCAGGCTCTGTTGTGGATTGAAGCCACGCGCCAGGCGATTGCCACGCGCCCCGTCGTGCTGCCGCCTGCCGACATGCGCGCCCGCATCGCCCGCGCCATTGCCGCCTCGGCGGAAACCGCCGTCCCTGCGGTCCCTGTTGCCATGCCGGCAGTGCGCCGGAAGTTTGCGGTGCGGCCCGCGTATGCCGCCGCCGCTTCCGTTGCGTTGGCAGGGGCGTTTTTAGGACACTATTTACTGACGTCAGGCCATGCGCCGGGCAGCCCCGTGCTGGTGTCCCCGACCCGCACAGCCTCGTCGGGGCAAGGGCAGGCCGGTACCGATGCGACCCCTAAACCGGGGCGTAAAAGCACGATGCCCGCCCCCGTTTCGCGCAAACAGCCCCTTGTCGCAGCGACTGTGCCCTCGGGTGTTGCCGAGCGGCAAAGCGGGGGCAAAAGCGCGCCGCCCCGCCAGCCAAACTCGTCGTTTGCAACCGGCCCTCAGTTGACGGCAGAGCTGCCTGCGCCTTCTGCATCATCTGGGCCGGAGGTCAAGCATCAGTCCGTGCAGGTCGCCGCAAGGCCGCGTCCAAGTTTTGCGCCAGTGCCTGACGCCGCCAAGCGCCACTCCAACGTGATTGCTACCCGCCCGGCGGCCAAATCGCCCGCAGGCGTTCATACGCACGTCAGCAACACTAGGCCACTCGTGGCGACTCTGCCGCCCCCTTCCGCCGCCCCCTCTGCCACGCCCGGCTCGGTTTTGGCGACAAGCACGCCGACGCCTGCCCCCGCGCCCGCTCCCATGACTGTGGTGGCCCGCCTGCCCGAGACAGCGCCCGCTCCCTCTCGTGCCGCCTCCGGCGATGCGCTGGGAAGTATCCGCACATCTCTGGCAAGCTACCGCAGCGAAGGGTATGCGCGCCATTTGTCTATGGCAAGCGGCGTGCATCTGCGCCAGAACTTCGTGCAGATTTCCGCTGTGTGGACACCGACCAGCCTGAGCCAGACCACGGCATCCCGCCGAACAGCAGTGTCTGCCTCCCGTCCGGCGACGATGCAAGCCGCCCCGGAGACGGCTACACTGACGCCTGTTTCGGAGATAACATCCTCCAATCAGCGCCGCAGCGAGCGCGACAAACAATGGTCGGATGCGCCCGCAAACGGCGGCGCTTAGCTGTTATGACTTTTGGGTAACGTCAAAGCCCGGCGCAGAGTGAACAAAAGCGGCCTGGATGCGTCGTTGGGTCTGGCGTCAGCATTCGCCCTCGTCAGCAGCTTCTTGCTGGAAGGAAGTTCTATGTTTTCTTTTACTCATCCCCCCACACGGCGCGGCTTTACTTTGATCGAGCTGCTCGTCGTCATCGCCATTATCGCGATTCTCGCCGCCATCTTGTTCCCCGTATTCGCCAAAGCACGCGAGAAAGCCCGCCAGATTTCCTGCCTTAACAACGTCAAGCAGTTGGGACTTGGGTTTGTCCAATACATGAGCGACAATGACGGCGTGACAGCGTTAGCCTCTGACGGCTTGTCTGGAAATGTGACGCCGACGCAAGGGCCAGGCTGGATGTACTACACAAGCTTCTCCAACGGCTCCAACAACACGACCGTGTACGATGCGTCCAAAGGCGCTTTGTTCAGTTATGTAAAGAGCACGGCAGTCTATGTTTGTCCCGATGACACAGTCGGTGCTAAAAATGGCCCAAACAATGGCGTTGGAAACTCTTACAGTACGAACGGCTGCCTAAACCAAAAGGATGCTACCGCTCCCGCCGTTGCCGTAGAGCCACGTCCCGGCAAAAATGAGGCCTTGTTTGACAACCCCGCCGGTATCATGCTTCTTGCCGAAGAAAGCTTCAGTGGAACTGCGACTCCCAACGACGATGTCGGCACTGCCAATGATGCTTACTTGTACATTAACTATGGCACGCCGGCCAAGCATGACCGCATCTCCACACGCCATTCCGGTGGCTCTAACATTGTCTTTTTAGATGGTCACGCCAAATGGACGGTTGCCCCCAATGCTAAGTTCTTTGCTTTGGCAACAGGCCTTCCCGCCGCCACGGATGCCAACTTCAACACCACGCTTGCCGACGGTACAAAAGTCGCCTGTTCCGGTGAGTAAACATCTACCTGTCTGTTCCACTCTGCGCGCCGCCGACCATTTTCTCAGGGAAAGTCGCGGCGCGTTTTTGTGCCGGGAACCGTGCACAGGCTGAAAAGTGTTGAATTGAGTGGACAGGTAAGCAATGACACTCTCTTTACGCCGCCGGGCCTTGTTCTCGGCGGGATACGCGCAGCCGCCTCCCGGCGAACCCGGCGGCGGGCACAACTTTATCTGCGAACTGGCCGTGGGCGGGCAGATCAACCCCAAGACCGGCATGGTGGTCAATATCAAAGACGTGGACGCCGTCCTAAAGCAGTGCGCCCTGGCCGCTTTGGACGGCAAGTTGCTAGACCAGGACGTTCCCCGTTTTCGTGCTGCGCCGCCGACATTGGAGAACATCGCGCGCTTTCTCTGGGCCGAATGCGCGCCCGCTCTGGCCGCGCAAAGTCCGCTGTACCGCCTGACACTCTGGGCAACCCCGCTATGGTGGGTGGAGCTGGCCCGCGTTTCGCCGTCTTCTGCCTCCCTCCAAGACCCCGAAGGACACCCTATGCTTTCTGTTACCCGCGCGTATGAGTTTGCGGCGTCTCATCGCCTGCATTCCCCGCGGCTTTCGGATGCCGACAATCTTGAGTTGTTTGGCAAATGCAACTGGCCTAATGGACACGGCCACAACTACGAAGTGGAAGTGACATTGGGCGGCGAGCCGAACGCGCATACGGGGCAGATCGTGTCCCTGGAGGCGCTGGACACGCTGGTGGACGAGGAAGTGCTGCAGCCGTTTGACCATCGCTTCCTCAATGCCGATGTGCCGGAGTTCGCCCATCTGACTCCGACCTCGGAGAACCTGACACGGGTAATCTGGGACAAGCTCGCAGCGCGTATTGAAAACGGCGCGCTGGGAGACGCGCGCCTGCGCAAGGTGGTCGTGCGCGAAACCGCCCGCAGCTTCTTTGAATACACCGGCGAGTGACCGCGCAGTCGCTGCCGCCGCCCATAACCGATACAAGGATAACAAAATATTGTCAGCGATACACAGCCCCGAGTTTGCCGATTTGGAAGTGCGGCCTCCCCGCGAAGAAATCACCGGGCCGGAGGGGTTTGCCGCGCCGACCCAGCCGCAGATTGAAGACCATTACCGCGACATCTTGTCGTTTGCGGGCGAAGACCCCGCCCGCGAGGGCCTGCTGCGCACCCCGTTTCGCGCCGCTGAAGCGATGAAGTTTCTGACGCAGGGCTACGGTCAGGACGTGCAGACACTTCTGAACGGCGCTGTCTTCCACGAAGACTATGACGATATGGTGGTGGTGCGCGATATTGAGTTTTATTCGCTGTGCGAGCATCACCTGCTGCCGTTCTTCGGCAAGGCCCATGTCGCCTATATCCCCAAAGGGCGCATTGTGGGCTTAAGCAAAATCCCGCGCCTGGTGGATATGTTTGCCCGACGCCTGCAGGTGCAGGAGCGGCTGACCCTCCAGATTGCCGAAGCATTAGAGGAGGCTTTGCAGCCGCAGGGCGTGGCCGTGGTGCTGGAAGGAACGCACATGTGCATGCTGATGCGGGGCGTGCAGAAGCAGCACGCCGCGATGGTGACGTCGCATGTGAAGGGCGTCTTCCGCACCGACCGTGCGACACGGCAGGAGTTCATGGCGCTGGTAAAGGGCGAAGGCCGAAAGTAAGCGTCTTCGCTGGATGCCCCTCTTTGAAACGACTGGTAGTTGGAATGCGAGGAACCTCCTTCCTGCGTCTGAGGCACCTCCCCCCGGCCCCTCCCTCAAGGGAAGGGAGTCAGAGAAATTGTCCTTTGCCCTCCGGGTCTGCCAGTGCAATGCAGGAACGGAAAGAGGGAAACAGAGACTTCTCTGACTCCCTTCCCTTGAGGGAAGGGCCAGGGGGAGGTGCCTTCAGGGCCGCGAGCGCAGCGGGCTGCCTGCCTCGGCGGCGAGCAGGGCGGCATAGCGCGCTTGCAGCGCAGGGGCGCCGTTCTGCTGAAGTCGGTGGGCCAAGATGACGCTTTTTGCCAGGCGCACGAAGCGGACAACGCGGGCGGTCTGTTCTTCCTGCGCTTCCGTGTCCTTGTGCTGGATGCGCAGGCGAAACTGCGCGTAGGCGACTATCAGGCGCCTCGGGCCTTCCAAGTTTAACTGCTGAGACAGGGCATCTAAGGCGGCGCGCTGGGCAGGCTGTGCCCACTGCTGCACATCGGCAAAGCCCGCCTGGAACAGCGCCCCATCCGTAGCCCCGGTCACATAGCGGCGCAAAAACACATCGCTGGTGCAGACCGGCGTATCAATGGACACGTCATGGATGAGGGCATAGGCGAACGCTTCATTCATGCCGACCTGCCCGTCGTGGTCGTAGTCCGCGCCAGCGACAGGCGTTCCCAGGCGACTGGTTCCGCTCAGGGCGGCGAAGAAGTACGACGTGAAATCGTGGTAATCGGCTTCATTGACTTCGGACGTGCAGCCGGCGGCTTCGCGGTCGGGTGCGCTGGCAAAAAAGCCGCACAGGTTCAGGTTGATCGGCGGCCCCTGCGGGTCGCCGCCCTCAAACAGCAAGTTGCCAAATGCCCCGGAAAAGCATTGCACCATCACAATAGTGACCGGCGTGCGGGTGGGCAGGGTGCGCAAATCGGCGGCCAGCCGTTTCACAGACAAACCCCCATTGCCCCACAAGTCATACTCATTGTTGTCATAAGACACTGCGCCGGGGCTGCCATGCCCGGTGAAATACAGGAGCATCGGCCCGCCGCCCGCAGTGCTGAGGCCCTGGAACGTCTGCTCAAACGACGCCAGGCGGGACGCGCCGTCCACGTGCTGCAAAACCGTGGGCCGGTAGCGGTCATGCCCCTGCGCATCGGAATACAGCACAGCCCGGCTGCGCGGACTGCCGTCGGCAAACAGCGTGCGCACCCGCGTCCCCACCGGCAGCAGATGCCGCACATAGCGGACATTGCTTTCAATGGCAACTTGGTTGTAGCTGCGCTCCGGCCCGCCCCCGACAATCAATGCCCGCAAAGGCGCAGGCGCAGGCGGCTTCGCCCGTAATTGGGGCGCGCGCCAAAGCGCCAGCGGCAGAAGAAGGCAGAGCGTCAGGGCGGCGAAGCGGGTAAAGCGAGTGTGCATGGTGTGTTTCGTGCAACGAGGTCTGGGGCTTGATGGCACGTCCTGGCTGAACGTGATGCGCCATGCTGTGTTTGTTATACCCAAAACCAACATGGGCACAGTGGAGTGTCAGGCAGGACGCAGCCCGCGAGGCGTGAAAGGGTTGCATCATGGTTTTACACGGGTTGCAAGCGCATACCAACGACGGAAGAAATCCTTCCGTCGTTGGTATGCGCTTGGAAAGAGCAGGCAACGGGTGTGCAATGCCGGTGCATGGGACAGCCCTCACCCTGGCGCTGCGCATAGCCCGGACAGCCCTCACCCTGGCGCTGCGCATAGCCCGGACAGCCCTCACCCTGGCGCTGCGCGCCTGCCCTTAGGAATAGGAACCTACCCCTGGCCCCTCCCTCAAGGGAAGGGTAAGAACATCTCCTCTCTGGCTCCCCAGAATTGGGGCGGGGGGGCCACTCCTGTTTCCCCTCGCCCGCTCACGCACGGGTGTGCCCGGAGGGGCGGGAGAGGGGGCAGGGGGGTGAGGGCTATCTTCCCAAGCGGGGGCAATGCGCAGGGGAAAGAGTCAATGAGCGTGGGCGGCGACCAGGAAGAACGCGATGTAGTAGTAGGCCATTGGGGCGGCGAACAGCAGGCTGTCAATGCGGTCTAAAATGCCGCCGTGTCCCGGCAGCAGGTCGCCGAAGTCGCGCAGGCCCAGGTCGCGCTTCAGGGCGGACTCGGAGAGGTCGCCGACCTGCCCGACAATTCCGCACAAAAACGAGAGCACAAAGGCATGGAGCGGGGGGATGTGCAAAAACACGCCGAATGCCCCGCCCAGCAGCAGCGAGGCCAGCAGGCCCCCCACGGAGCCTTCCACGGTTTTTTTGGGGCTGATCTCGGGGGCGAGCGGGGTGCGCCCAAAGCGTCGTCCGATAAACAAGGCCCCGACATCCGAAAGCCAGGTGCTAGTGGTGACATAGATCACCAGCCACTCGCCCACGGTCGTGCCACGGATGGGCGGGATCAAGACCTGCGTATGATCGGGCATAAAGTCCGGCATGCCGCGCAGCAAAGTGAGATACGAAAACAGCCAGCCGATATACACGGCCCCGAGAAGCGTGGTGCTGACATTGGTGATCGGCTTGGGACGGCGCTTGACAAGCTCGGAGATCAGGGCGCTGATAACCAGAAAGGCGAGCAGGCCGGGCAGGAATGGCTTGAAACGCGCGCCGCTGTGTGTCCAGGCGGCCAGTTGAAACGCGATGCAGCCGAGGTAGCCCAGAATGTCCGTCGGCTCGCCGTCGTGCTGACGCCGCACGGCCCGGTACAGCTCGCTGGCTCCTAAAATGGAGAAGAGAGCGACGCCGAATGCAAACGGCAGACCATTGGCGGTGTTGATAAAAACAATGGCGATATAAAGCGCGGCCCCGATCAAGCCGCTTCCGACCCGCAGCACCATCGGGTGAGCGTTACGATACCAGGCGGGCGGTGTAATTTTGATGGGCGTAGGTGTAATCATCAGCCGTATCCATATCGCAGGCGAGGGCGGGCGCGATGCCCAGCAAAATCTGTGCGCGGCAGTGCAAAAGCCGCTCTGCGCGGGCGGTCAAAGCGTCCAGGGTCAGGCGGCGCGCGAGAAACAGCGCGATCAGGCACGGGCCAAGCAGTCGGACCAGGCCCCATTGGCTTTTGCGCGACTCAAAGACGCGGGCCAGCAGAGCGCGATTGTCCAGAAGCAGAGCCGGGCGCACTGCAAACAGGCCGCCTATCGTCACCGGCCCGGCATCCCGCAAGGGCACAAATGTGGACGACGGCGCATCACTGAATGCTTTGTTGTAGGCGTCTGCGCGAACAAGCCCTAATGTCACGTCGGCATCGGGGTCGCAGCGGGCGCAAAAGCCCGCGATGTCGGCAGGGCCAATCAAAGGCAGGTCGGACGTGCAGACTAAAGCGCGCGCGTTTTTGTCGCTCAAAGCAGACAGGCCGCGCAGAATATTCTCCGTACCCTGCGCCGTGGCTTCCAGCCAGGCATCCACGCCCGCAATGCAGTCAAACGCTTCCGGCGGGGCGAGGCAGACAATGCGCCGGACATGGCCGCTCGCGCGCAGGGCATTGATGACAAGCTGCAAGACCGGCGTGCGGGCGGGGCCGAACGGGGCCAGCGCGCGCCAGGGCGTGCCGATGAGACGCGCAAACTTGTCGTCAATCGCGCCGCCAGCGGGCACAACCACATCGTATAAAGTCATAAAAAGCAGCCACGATGCCCCCGCAGCTAGGAATGGCCCTCACCCCCCCAGCCCCCTCTCTTGGGGGAAGGCAGAGAGGCCCCCCCGCCCCAATTCTGGGGAGCTAGAGGGGAAAGTGCCTATGGGCACGGGAGAGCCAGCGGGTCTTACTCTTCCCCCCCAGAATTGGGGGTTGGGGGGCGATCCTACCCTCGCCCGCTTGCGGGAGTAGGGTGGCGCGCAGCGCCGGGTGAGGGCCGTCTTTCAGCGGGTACCTTGATTGCCAGGGCATGGCGGGACAGGGTGATGGTCGCCGGGGTGGTGCCGATCACCTCGCCGTCAATCAAAAGCGGCTGGGGCGGGTCGGCATCCAGGCTGACACGCGAGGCCCGCAGCATGGACACGGCGGGATGGCCGACGTGCTTGCCCGCGAAGACCTGAGTCAACTGGTAAAGCAAAGTTGCTTTGGGCACGGCCCCGACCAGGCAAATGTCCAGCAGGCCGTCGTCCACCTGTGCCCCCGGCGCGATTTTCATGCCTCCCCCTGTTGTCTCCGTGTTGCAGAGGGAAACAAACATGGCCGAAGTTGTGGTCGGAGCGTCATCGTCCAAAGTCAGGGTCAACTGGAACGGGCGAAACGTGCGCAGGGTCAAAATCGCGCCCAGCACATATGCCGCCGCCCCGGACAAAAAGCGAATGCCGGTGTTGACGGTGCGGGCGGTCTGGGCGACATAGCCGGTTCCGCAGATCACCAAAAAATGGCACGGGGCGTCCATGCCCTGTCCCACAACCGTGCCGATGTCCACGCGCCGCGTGCTGCCCTGCGCAATCGCCCGGCAGGCGGTGTCTAGGTCGCCGTGCAGGCCGAGGGCGCGCGCAAAATCATTTCCGGTGCCGAAGGGGATTAAGCCGAGAGTGGCCTGTGTGCCGAGGATGCCGTTGACAACCTCATGGAGCGTTCCATCGCCGCCGACCGCCACAACTAAGGGAGCGCCGGCAAGCGCCGCCTTGCGGGCGAGGGTGCAGGCATGCCCACGCGCCGTGGTGTGATGCCAGGCAATGTCTGTGAGGCCATACTGACGCAGGCGGGTTTCAATGTCGCGCACCTGCTTCCCGGCGTGCCCGCGCCCTGCTGTCGGGTTGACGATCAAGACGGCGCGTGCGGCGGGCGGATAGGAGGATGTGGTCATAAAGAAAGAGTTGGAGTGAATAGAGGCGAGAGCGTCTGCGCGATTATAACACACTGAGGGCGGGGACGCAAGAGGGCGCAGCGGCGCGGTTACGTCAGATGCTCGCCGATGCCGAGGGCTTTGAGGTCGTCGCGGGACTGCGGGGAGGCGACCAGGGGGTGCATCTGATGGACGACGTCGCTTTCCGTCAGGCCCCGGCGCTCCATCGCGGCGCGGACAAACGCGACCCGGTCCGGGGCCATTAGTATCTCCAGGGTGGAGATGTCAAGAATGTCGGCCAGCGCGCCCAAAGCAGGCACAGTTTGGGCGATGTCGCTTTCGGCCCGCGCCCGCAGCAAAGTTTGTGCGTATTCCAGCTCCCGCATCGCCTGCTCCAGCGGCGCGCTCATGACCCGGAACTCATTGACTTTTTCGGCCAGCCCGGCGCTGAGTTCGTTGCCTGCCATCCTGTCATCCTCCCCCAAAACACTGTCGCCGTCAGTATAGCATATCCCAGGAGAAATGGGCAAAACGCCCGCAGTGTGCCGGTGGTTGAGGGGTATTGTGGGTATAATCAGGCAGTTCCTGCTGTTGCCGCTGTTTTGCGCTTAGGAAGTTCCCCTGCCATGTCCCTTCTTTCTTTGATGCCGTCGCGTCCCACCGACCCTCAGCCCGCGCGCAGCCTGCCTGCCCGCATCTGGGCGTGGGCAGATCAACCCGACTCTGCCGCCATGCATGGGTTGATCAGCGGCGCAGTGTGGTTTGTGGTCGGCACTGTGCTTGGACTCATCGCGTCCCACGAGATGACCATGCCGGACTTGTTCGCGGGCATTCCGTGGCTGACCTGGAGCCGGGTGCGGCCTGCGCATGTCAACACGGTTCTGTACGGTTTTCTGGCGACTTCGTATTGGGGGGCCTGGTACTTTATCCTGCCGCGCATCTTCAAGACGCCGCTGCAAACCAACCGCCATGCCAACATCCTCGTATTTTTGTGGAACATTGGGGTGGGGGTAGGCATGCTTGCGCTCCTAGGCGGGGACACGCAGGGGCGCGAGTACACCGAGTATCCGTGGTATGTGGACTGGGCGGTGGAGTTCGCGCTGATCTTCAACGTGTACATCATCTTCAAGACGATGGCGATGCGCCGCGAGCCGCGCCTGTATGTTTCCGCGTGGTATATCGGGGGCACGGCCATTTGGATCGCCATCCTGTATGCAATCGGCAGCGTTATGTGGCACCCGTTCACCACTTATTTGGGCGCAGACGGGCACTCGCATTTTCTGCTCAACACGGCTGCCACCAACACTCTGCCGGTCGGCGTCAACAGCTTCCAGCGCAGCGGCAGCATTGTCGGGTTGGATGATGCGGTCTGGCACTGGTTTTACGCGCACAACGTTTTGGGATTGCTGTTCACGACCGGCGGGGTGGGGATTATCTATTATCTCGTGCCCAAAATCTCCAAGCGTCCTTTGTACTCCCACACGATGTCGCTGATCGGGTTCTGGTCTATCGCTCTTTTGTACACGGAAACCGGGCAGCATCACCTTTTGCAGGCACCCATTCCGAACTGGCTGAAAGTGGTCGCGATTATCGGGTCCATCTCGCTGATTATTCCCGTGTTTACGTTTATCACCAATGTCATGATGACCCTGCGCGGAACGTGGGGCGAGGCTCTGACCAATATCCCGCTGCGCTATGTCGTGACCGGCACGCTGTTTTATGTCGCCGCGTCGTTTCAAGGTTCTGTCCAGGCGCTGATGTCGGTCAATCGCTTTATCCACTTTACGCAGTGGGTGATCGCGCATTCGCATCTCGCGCTTTTGGGCGGCTTCGGGTTTGTCGTGTGCGGCGCGATGTACTATATGGTGCCGCAGATCGTGCGCCGCAGGCTGTGGAGCCGCAACCTGGCGGATGCGCAATACTGGCTGATGCTGCTGGGCATTACAGGCTATTTCTGGTCGATCACGGCGGCGGGCCTGGCGCAGGCGAGCGCGTGGGTCAGCCTGGGGCAGCAGGTCGTGCGTGCGTTTGAGGTTGTCAAGCCCTATTTCGTAATGCGTTCGTGGTTCGGCAGCCTGTTCGTGATTGGGGCCGTCATGATGATTGTCAACCTTGTGATGACCGTGCGAACGCCCGCGCCGACGCCCGCAGATCGCCGCCGCGACCTTATCGCCAACCTGGAAGAAATGCCGCCGCTGCAGACGAGCGATGACCGCATTTTGGCGGATTAGAAGCAGTGCAACCTTATGAAAATGACCCCGATAACTCTGATGGTCGGCGCGACACTGGTGATGCTGAGCGTGATTATCGGCAATATCATCATACCGGCCCAGGTCTTTCACCCCAAGCCCACGCCCAACACGATCATGTACACCAGGGACGAGCTGGAAGGGCGGGAGATTTATATCAGAAACGGCTGCCTCTACTGCCATTCCCAGGATACGCGCGCGATGGACTGGGGCATGGGCAGCGGCCTGGCCGCGCAGCCCGGCGATTATGCGTTTGACTCGCCGGAGGCGCTCGGCTCTTCGCGCAACGGCCCCGACCTGATGCATGAAGCCGGGTATCATCCCGATGACTGGCACTGGGCACATTTCCAAAACCCGCGCTATACGCGCCCGCAGTCGTTTATGCCGTCGTTCCAGTATATTCAGGGCGATGACCGGCGCAAGCTGATCGCCTATCTTCAATGCCTGGGCGGGGTAGACGGACGCAAGCGGGCGGAGCAGCAGCGCGCTCTCAAAAACATTTTGGTGCAGTATTACCAAAAAGGCCCTGCCGAGAACCTGGCGTATCTCAATTCCACATTCCCCAGCGCGTGGCTCGCCATGCCCAACCCCGTGCCGGTCACCAAAGGTTCGGTAGAGCGCGGGCGCGTGCTGTATGTCGCGTACTGCGCGGGCTGTCACGGCGAGCACGGCGACGGGCGCGGCCCCAGCAAGCCTTATTTAAACCCGCCGCCGATGGACTTCACGCTGGTGCAGGCATCGGGGGCCAATCCCGCCGCGCCTGCCGCCAATCCGCAGCCGGGCTACCATTACAACTACGCGCGCAATCAGGTCAGCGACATCACCAACGGCGCGATTTACTATGCCGTGCTGTATGGCATCCCCGGCAGCGCGATGCCGCAGTTCAAGGGCCAATTGGAGTCGGAGAAAATCTGGGATGTCGGCAACTATGTCGGCTGGGCCTTTATGGGCTGGAAGATGGAGCCGTACAGCGGGCGTTATGAAGAACTGACTAAACGCCCCTGGGAGCATACCTGGGAGCGTGGTCAGCCTCGCCTGGCTTCGGCAGCCATGCCCAGCCATTTGCTTTCGGTGCGGCAGTAACGCTGTTTGCCGCCAACCCATAGAAAAAAGGGCCGGACTTTTTCAGTCCGGCCCTTTTCTTGCCTCATCCCAAAGCCGCAGCGGAGAGGCCGTCTAACCGGCCTGCTCGAAGCGCTTGGTGATCTCAGCCCAATTGACCGTGTTCCACCAGGCTTCCAGGTACTTGGGGCGCAGGTTCTGGTACTTAAGATAGTAGGCATGCTCCCAAACATCGTTGCCCATGATGGGAAAATGCCCCTCGCTCATCGGGTTGTCCTGGTTTGCCGTGCTGACCACAGCCAGCTTGCCGTCTGCCGTCTTGACCAGCCATGTCCAGCCCGAGCCGAAGCGCTTGACACCGGCATCGTTGAATTGGGCTTTGAAAGCGTCAAAGCTCCCGAAGGCGCTGTTGATGGCTTCGGCCAGCGCACCGGTCGGGGCGCCGCCGCCGCCGGGGGTCATGATCTGCCAGAACATCGTGTGGTTGACATGGCCGCCGCCGTTGTTGCGCACCGCCGCGCGAATGTCATCGGGAACACCCGCAAGGTCTTTGAGCAGATCGTCCGGGGACTTGCCGCCCAACTCAGGGTGCTTTTCCACGGCAGCATTCAGATTAGTGACATATGCTTGATGGTGCTTGTCGTGATGAAGCCGCATGGTCGCTTCATCAATGTGCGGCTCCAGCGCCGCATAGTCGTAAGGGAGTGGGGGAAGTTCGTAAGCCATAAAGGGTCTCCTGAATAGTGGCCGCTGCAAGCGAGCCTGGTAAAGATTGCCCGCATTGTCACCTGAATTAAACCCCATAATGGGCAGTTTAAGTGTATGATGGCAAGAGAGAGGGGTACAACTTATCATCATGGACGATAGGACAACAGAGATTTATGATGCTGTGGGAGGCTCCGATGCTCCCTTCTATGCCTTAGTAGATGCATTCTATCAAGGCGTTGAACAGGATCAAGTGCTGCGCAGCCTTTACCCAAGCGACTTGACGGCGGCCAAAGAACATCTGGCTTTGTTTTTGATCCAGCGGTTCGGCGGGCATGGAGCATATGGGGAAAAGCGGGGCCATCCGCGCCTGCGCATGCGTCATGTCCCTTTTGTCATTGGCGCCCGTGAGCGGGATGCCTGGCTTCTGCATATGCGGGCCGCAGTGCAGTCCGTGCCGGTATTTGTGCCGTGGACGGACGTGCTGGAACAGTATTTTGCCGACGCCGCCGAGTTTCTTGTCAACAAATCGGAGATACCTACCTTGCAGTAAACCCTGTTTCCCGGCCCGGCTTTGTCCGCGCCCGAGCCGAGCGAGAGGGAGGTTTACGCGATCGGCGTACTCAGTCTGTTTGCGCTCGGCTCTGCGCATCGGCGCAGAAACGCCTTGCCTCGGAACTTATTCTCAGTCATCAAGAAGCGCCCGGCAGCCTTTACTGCAGGGCGCTTTTTGTCGCCTCCTGCCCGCTCACGGCAACAATACCGGTTTTCATCAGAGACGTGCTTTTTCCTGCTCTTTGGCACTCTTCCTGCACCTGCAATTTACTGATAATAGGTTACGGGAGTCAATGCTGTGCAATCAAAAATATCCTTTTTAACTTTGTCCTGCCTGGGAGCCGCCGGGCTGACACTGGCGGCGGCGCATCCGGCAGAGGCCGATCCGTTTCTGCCTGTGCCGCCCGCTTCATTTCTAAATTATCATGTCGGCAGCGCCGACCAGTTGGCCGAGGAAGTCTCCGTGGATGCGGTCGTGCGGGCACGGCTGGCCCGACACTTCCACCAAGCGGAGCCGGAAGTGTCTCGCTATATCCAGGACAATCTGGTGCTGACGCATCTCCGCAAGCCGAGACAATTTCGCGTGGCTTGTGTCAGCCCGAGCGGGCGTGAGTACTTTGTCACAGAGCGTCTTGCCGCCGGAACGGGTGTGTTTTCGCTGCGAAGCACGGGGAAGCCGATCCTCAAGCAAGCTTGCGGCAATCCGCTGGTGGCGATGCTGCCCGCTGTCTCTGCGAAGAAGACCGCGCCGCCGCAGCTTGCCGCCGCTCCCAAGATTGCTCTTGCGCAGAGCGCTGTTTCCCAAGCCATGCCGAGTGATGTTGTTTTCACCAAGCTGCCGCCGCTGGAAGCGGCCAAGACAGGGAATATTGGGCCGTTTGTTAAAGTTGCCGGCATTACGCAAAGCCTGGGGCACAGCGGCGGGGGCGGCTTTGTTCCGGCTATTCTTGGCGTCGCCGGGCTGGGGCTGTTTGGGGCGCATCACGGCTCGCCTGGCTCCGCGGCGGCGCTGATAGCGCCTCGCATCCCGGCTGGCCCCACTCATCCTGTGCTGGGCAGCCCAATTGTTCCAGCTGGCACGGTGCCTGCCTTGCCTTCGCCCACTGTTTCCACTTCGCCCAAGCCTGTCGCGCCGACGCCGAACACGCCGATTACGCCTGTCGTGCCGACGCCAACTACGCAGACGCCTCTCACTCCGGCCATGCCGGTGACGCAGACGCCTCTCACTCCGGCCATGCCGGTGACGCAGACGCCTCTCACTCCGGCCATGCCGGTGAC